>Ga0190314_1000642_pt1 | contig 11565 bp, 6 predicted proteins | sample 4870071112_MG_FD_165055 | JGI IMG/M metagenome (GOLD analysis project Ga0190314, IMG submission 165055) | Hydrothermal vent sediment bacterial communities from Southern Trench, Guaymas Basin, Mexico - 4870-07-11-12_MG | ecosystem: Environmental > Aquatic > Marine > Hydrothermal vents > Sediment ...
TTTCATGATCCTTGTAATGTTAATTGGCGATGCATTAATAATTACATCAGCATCAATCGTATTAAGAATTTCCTCTAGCTCTTTCTTCTGCTTTTCTGTATATCCCAAGCTTGGAATAACTGGACCGGTATGTGTCCAAATTCTATAGGTTCTAGCTAGATCACTATTTGGGAATTTCTCAAATACAATGGGTTTTGGATCGATGACTTCAGCACCATAGCGAATTGCAGCTAAATATCCAGCAGCGAACGGAGATTGACCATGTGTGACCGTTGGTGCGTCTTCAACTACAAGCACTCTCTTTCCTTCAATCAATTCTGGTTTATTAGGTTTAAGTTTAATTCTTGATTCTGCCCATATGATTATGGCTTTTGGATTAACCTTGCGTATGTTCTTCTCTACTTTAACAGAATTCTCAAAGCCACCAGTAACAGTCTTATTAATGATTATAACATCAGATATTCGAACGTTAACTGAGCCAGGCCAATAATGAAGCTCATGCCCAGGTCTTGTTGCATCAGCAACTGTGATCATTAAATCTGGCTTAAAGAATGGCCAATCATTATTACCGCCGTCCCATAGAACAATATCTCCTGCTTCTTCTGCTTTTTTGAGGATTTTTGTATAATCAACTCCGGCAAAGACGGGTAATCCCATTTCTAAATATGGCTCATATTCCTCGCGTTCTTCATATGTTACTCCCCAGCGGTCTAGATCTTCAATTGTGTGAAATTCTTGCACAACCATATTTGCTGGATTCATGTAAACCATAGGATGTCGAACAATACTTACTTTGTATCCTTTACTCCACAAATGGCGCACAACTTTTCTGCTCACAGTAGACTTACCAGCGCCGGTTCTTACAGCACATACTGCGACTACCGGTTTCTTAGATTCAAGCATAGTGTCTTTTGGACCGAGTAACATAAAACTTGCGCCACATGCAGCGGCTCTTGAAGCAATGTCCATAACGTAATCAAAACTTAAATCAGAGTATGAAAGGACAACTAAATCTGCTTTTTTCTCCTTGATTACCTTTTCAAGTTGATTTTCTGGGTATATGGGAATCCCGTTTGGGTATTGAGGCCCCGCTAATTCTGGTGGAAATACTTTAAGCTCAGCAGGAACTTGCTCGGAGGCAAATGTGAATGCAACCACTTCATAATTTGGATTGTTTTTGAAGAAAACGATAAAATTATGGAAGTCTCTTCCCCCGGCTCCGACTATGATTACGCGTCTTTTTTGCATATTCTAACACCTAGCACCTATTTGAAAAAGTAGAACTTGTACTTTATTATTATATTGATACAGAATAACCAAGGATATTCGATGATTTTAATGCTTTTTGGGAATACTTATCAAGTGTTTTCTGGATATTTTATAGGAAATATATGATGTTTTTGTCCCAAAAATAAAATAGTGATTTGGTGCTTGATGAATGCCTGTTGCTATTCTTTGTGGTTTAGACTTTGCGGGGAAAACTTCAATTGCGTTGTGGTTACAAACATTCTCAAGAGAGGTTGCACTTAGAACAACGGCATCTACGGAAATTGAGAGTGTTAAAAAGAAAGATTTGGTTATTTTTGTAATTCCCGGTCATCGGCGCTATCGTTTTTGCGAGACCTTTTATCAAACGCTTTTTCCAATGATGGATGTTCTTGTGTTTGTTGTTGATGCAGCTGATAAAAAGAGGTTTGATGAGGCTAAAGAGTATTTTGCCTTCGTTGGAGAAATGATTAAAAAATATTCAAAAAAGAAAGTTAAAGTGATGCTCTGTGCACATAAGCAAGATCTAGTAGGGGCAGTATCGGGATATTACCTTAAGAAAGTTATTGCCCCGCATCGAAATGACATCAAAGTTCTTGAAACATCGATTAAGGATGAAATCAGTATGATAAATCTCCTGAGAATAATTTATGGTGAAAGAAAACTTGATCCTTTTGATGTAATCATCAAGCGATTGGTGACTAAAATAAAAGCCAAAGGTGCATTCATTGCAGATGAAACGGGGTTGCCCTTAGCAATTGCTGGAGATGAAGCAGAGGCTCTTACATTTCTTGTTGATGTTCTAAAGTTTTACAATGAGCGTGAAAACATAGATTACTTGATAACAGGTGCAAACGGGAAATGTGATATTGTAGTATACAAGAAATATCAGGGTGGTCTTGTTTATGCGGGAGTATTAGGTGTAGATGGAAATCAGAGTATAAGAGAGGTTCTGAATTTAATTCGAGCAAATCTTGATTATGTATCAAAGATATTTGAAAAACGTTGGGTTTAACCAGTTTTTTCAAGAATTTTTATGATTTCATCAGCAATTTTCATGATTTCTTTTGCAGTATCGGAGTCCCCATATTCAAACACAAATGGGATGCCTCTATCATGAGCTTCTCTAATGCGTGGATCTAATGGAATTTGTCCAAGAAATCGTACATTCATCCTTTGAGAAAGATATTCTCCTGCACCTTTTCCAAATATATAATACTTGCTACCGCATTTAGGACAAACAAAATAACTCATGTTTTCAATTACGCCAAGAAGTGGAATTTTAAGGATCTCGCAGAATTTTATTGCCTTTGCGACAATTTTTTCTGAAAGCAAAGATGGGATTGTTACAACAACGGCGCCACTTAAATCAAGGATGCTCTGTGCGATTGTTAATGGTTCATCACCTGTGCCTGGCGGAAGATCGACAAGCAGATAGTCTAGATCGCCCCACTCTGTGTAATAAAGTAGTTCTATAATCGCTTTTCCCTTAAGGGGACCTCGCCAAATTAAAGGAGAATCTTCGGATGGAAGAAGGAAATCTATGGATATAATTCTTATGTTTAGTGGCTTAAACTCCGCAGGTACTATCTTGTTTCCCATTACCATCATGTTTTGAGTTGGTGAAATAATTTTTGGAATGCTCGGCCCATGGAGGTCTGCATCAAAAATTCCTACTTTCTTTCTCTTCTTTGCCAATGCTGCCGCAAGTTCTGCTACGACAGTACTTTTTCCAACGCCTCCCTTGCCACTAAGTACAACAATTTTGTTTCTAATTTTCTTCATTCTTTCTTTGATTATTTCAAGCATTTCGCTAACGGAGGGGCCCTTAGTACTTTTGTTTTGTTTTTCCATTTCTGACACTCGAAAAAAGAAAAAATTCCTAATTTAGTTAGAAAATTGGTATAAGTTTTGTAAGATTTTTATTTGGGAGACAAAAAGATTTTAACTCTTTATTTTTAGTTGAAATTAATTTTCCCCGTGGTGGTTTGTGTGAAGCGAAAAAAACGCGCGCCTATAGAGCGCGTGGTAATCGATAAGGATGCTTTTAACAGAATTTCCCCAAGAATGCTAAGAAGCATGGAAGAATTAGGTTTCTATATGGTCGGATTGATTGCAAAGAATATAGCTTATGTCTTAGATTTCATTGAATTTCCTTATTCTGAAAAATCTTCAGCACATGTTTCATCGGATCCCTCGCGGGCAGGTAGAATTTTTGCTATTTGTCCTGCAGGACTTAGGATTTTGGGAACATTGCATACGCATCCCGGCGGGCTTGGAACATATTATTCGAAAATTGATGCAAGAACATGGTTATCATGGGCGCAGGCGGGAGTTTTTGTTCATTGCATAGCATCTGTTCGAGGTAAAGATATCCTACTCGCAGCTTATACGGTATTTGATGATAAGATTGTCGAAATTGAACATGACTTTGGGGATATTAAAGAAAAAATAAACATGTCATTGATCACAATTCCTCTTTCTTTTTACTTCTTCTATCATAAGGATCAATCAGATATTGAAATTAGAAATGCGCTTGAGAAAGCATTATCGAAAGAAGTTCAAAAAGCATTTGTTCCAGTTTTCTTTGAGACTAAAAGTGGAGGATTTTCACTTACTAAACGAGCTTTTGTTTATGTTAAATTGAGTCCTGATTCTCCCTTTGTATATGAATTTGCATTCTCTCCTGAAGAACCTTTTGGAAATGTAAAAAATATAATATTAGAAACACTGAATCTTCCATTAGATACTGTCTTTTACATCGGTGACACGAGTATTCCTGATAATACTCCCGTAAAAGACTTAGCTGGTCAAATAATAACAACGAAATCAACTGTAATAAGCGAACTGAAAAGAATGGTAAAGGAAATAGTTATAGAGATTGTAACAGACAGAGTCAAAGAAGTCTTGCGTGAAGAATTATCAAGTATAAAGTCTGATTTAAGAAATTATGTGAGAGAGATTATTCGTGAGGAATTAAAGGAGAAGGAAGATGTCAAAAAGCACAAAACTTCTTCCACCTGATGAACGAAGAAGATTATTAATCAAAATGCCTGACTTCTTTAGCAGACTAATTCTGACTGGAATTCCTGTTAATAAACTTTTGAAAAAGAGTGCATTAATCGTAGGTTGTGGTGGGCTTGGAGTAATTGTCGCTGAGATTCTAGCTAGAACTGGAATTGGAAAACTTTACTTAGTCGATCGCGATGTTGTTGAAGAGAATAATTTCAACAGACTAGGCTTTACTAAAGAGGACATAGGAAGGCCTAAAGCAGAAGCATTGGCAGATAAGTTAAAAGGAATAAGAAATTTTCTTGCTCCAGAATATCATATTAAAATCGAATCATTTGTTGCTGATATTGTGGATTGGGAGAAGCTTGAGGACTTAGTTAGAGAAGCAGATATAGTTTTGTCTTGTGTTGATAATGCAGATGCACGTTATGAATTAAACTATTATTGCATGAAACATAGAAAGATTTTAATCGATGGTGCAACATCAATTGATGGGTTTGGCGGGCGAATATTAACGGTAATTCCCTACGACTATCCATGCTTTGAGTGCGTCTTCGGAGAGAACACGAACATCGAATTAGGAACATTTGAAAGGGTGGGTGCGTGCGACGCTAGTCTAGCAACAACATTTTTAGTAGTTGGAGCTCTTCAAGCTCAGATTGCAATAAATCTTCTACTAGAGTTGGAAAAACCGTTTCCCTTAATTTTGGTTTCCTTGTATCCTTCGATAAACATTACAAATATTCAGTTAAAACCTAATGAGAATTGCAGGACTCATAGAAGATTTGCTAAGATCAGAGAATAGTAATTTTCACTGCAATAAATAATAATCCCTTGGGTTTGATTTAGAATACTATTTCCATTTCTAACAAGTTAAGGTTATTTATTAGACTGAAAACATGTTTAAATTCTTTGCAACATTTATGAAGTATTAGATTAATGAAGTGTGTTTATTAAATTTATTGCAACTCAAAAAGATTTCGGTTTTGGATGGACGTGCAAAATGAGTGAAGAAGAAATTGCAGAAGATTTATTAAACGCATTAGCAGAAATTTTGAGAGATGTATTATCCCAAGAAGAGTTAGAAAGAGCTATGAGGCATGTTGTGATTCCTCGAGGAGTAAGTGATAAGCTTAAGGAATCTCTCTTCAAAATATACACTTTCAGAATCATTGCAACACCCGATGACCTTGAGTGGAAAGAACGAATATCTGAGGAAATTAAGGCTTTTCTATCATTTAAAACATCTAAGTATGGTGACTTGCTTCCACACTTTTTCTCACTTAATCCAATTCAAGGGAAAAGAAGAACACTTTTACTTAGGATGGCTAATCCCTTCCAGCAAGGAAAGCGTTTATGGGCATGGGTTACGCTCCCAGTAGCTTACCCTTACTCACCACCTACGAAGTTAGTCTCACAAGATGGTAAGTTCGAAGTGTACACTAGTCACACGGATACAAGTAAATGTCTTGGAGATATAGTTAAAAATAGATGGAGTCCGCGTTTTGGAATTGCTCACTGGTTACTCTTTGTTGAAATTTATATCAGTCTGATGAAGTCTCCTTTGAAAATTTGATTGGTAATGATTATTCTTCAATTTCTCCTTTTTCGATTCCTAGTCTAATTCTTACTAGTTCGTTTATTTGCGCTGTTCTATCAATAACGATCTCTGGGATTTCTCCTTTCTTAAGAGCTTTAATTATGGCTAAGATCTCACGGGCTTCTGGTGGATATCTCAAGATGTAAAGAAGCTTCTTTAGAACAATTGCTAAAACACTGAATATAAACGTGAGTAGTAGTGAGAAGCCCACGATTGAAATCTTCTTTCCAGCGATTTGAATTGTTCCTCCCCAATAATCCACTAAAATAGTCTTTTCCTTTTCTCCGATTATGTTTGCGCGGAGTTCAACTGGAATAAGTGTTTCATTGACTTTAAATGCTATGAAATTGGCTACTAATCGGTACATATCCGGCTCTATTCCGGTCCATATTATTCTTGCTTCATAAACGCCATCAACATACTTCGTTAAAATCTTACTAACAACATCACCTGTTAGAGTTACTATAAGTATTTCGATATATGCGTTTTCTATTGGTTTTCCTCCCAACAAGAGGTTTCTAGCTTCAATTTGGATGTTAGTTTCAGCGTACCCTAAGAATGGATCCTTCAATATTTTATCTGGAGCCTTAAGTACTAATTGAATAACCACACGTTTTACTGTTATTCTGATTGTTATTAATGTAGGTTTGTAAATTTTATGCGTAAAGTTTATCAGAAGTTTGTACTCAGCCACCTCCATTTCCACAGTATTTATCAATAAAACATAGTTGTCATCCTCAACTTTCATATATAACCCAAACTTTTCTTCAGTTACTTCACCGTTTTTGATTACTTCTATATTCCAATCAAAGCAAGTCATGGGTGTTCTATTTTCAAGGTCCAAGAGAGTAATTGTAATTTTTGATACATTTCCCCAAATAAGATCAATATCTGTTGAGGATACTATTGGAAATGTTTCTCGCTTTATAACACGAATAATAGCTTCAGCCTCCTGTTTTTCGTAGAACTCTTTATCTGCTGTGATTTTAAGCAAATAATCTCCAGGTTCATTAAGAAGCCGTGTATTAACTAGAATTTCATAACCCACATTAGTTTCTCTGATTGATATCAAGTTTGGTAGTTCTACTTTTTCATTTGTAGCTAAATAGATTAATGTAGCATTTACATAGGCATTATGTATTAGACTTCTATTCGGCTCAAGTGCGATATATTTAGCCGTGATATTTGCTATATCTTGCCAATAAACATACATGTTCATACTACTCAACATTAATGCAGCACGTGATTCAAGGACTCTCAAGGTAATGTTCTGAGGTGGTGGGGATTCATAACCTGATTTACTTGCAGTAATCATTATTATGTATTCTTTTCTAGGAATAAATCTTTCATCTAAGCTAATAATTGCGTAATAAACTCCCACAGTCTCATCATATTCGGTCATTTTTGTTTTGAGGATTATGATGTTATTTTGTGGATCTATAATACTCATATTCATGCTGTCAGCAGAGATTCTCACATTGGCATCAATATCCCAAAATTCCACCTCGATTAAAACCGTTGAACCCCATCGAGCTTCATAGAATGTTTTCCTAGGTATGATTGCACATCGAAGAGCTCCTATTACTACTCGTATTTGTATGGATAAGAACTTAGCTTGAGTTAGAGAAATTGTGACATTATCACTATGGTAATCACCAAACTCGGCGTGAATGATATAATCGCCAAGAGGAATAAATCGGAATTCCGTTAATCCCGAAGAATTCGTAACCTTGTTGTCAACTATACTGTTGTTATGAATTAAGAACACCAATGCATTTGCTACAGTATTATTCTTCATATCTACAGTCTTAACAATAATCTTCGAAAGAGGCATTTGAATTGTTATCTCTGAAACTAAATTATTCTTAGCTAAAGCAAAACTAGTTTCATTATAAACGGTTTTGTATGTTGCGTAATATTTTACAGACAAGCTATAAGTGATATTAATGTCTTTTCCAACTGGTAGATTTTGAAGAATTATATGATGTTTTTCAACTGAAACATTAAGCATGTAAACACATGTTTCTCCAACATATCCCTTTAACGTGATATTCGCATTTGGTAATGGATCAAGATCACGCGTTGTAATGTATGCATCTAAATCGTACAAATATGCGATAATTGTAATGTTCACACTTGCATTGATTACAATTGGAATTGTTTCATTCAAAAGTGGACATAAGTCCACACTTTGATTCTTCCACACTACTTGTAATGAGTAGTCTTTAGATGCAGGCACGTTTTCAAGAATTACATTGGAGACAAGATCCGCAGAGAACTCAACATTAAGAGAAGGCGAACTTAGTGTGAAGTTCATTTTTACTGGATGTGAATTGAGATTAAGCATTTTCAAAAGAACTTTCCTATAACTGGTTTCAATATGATCATTAAGACTTATTAAATCAATTTCAACGGGTGTTTCAATATCAAAACGCAGGGGACCCGAAATTTTTCCATTGCCAATAATGTATATATCAAGGTATTTTCCTAACTGCATACTTTGCAATCGGTTAACTATTTCATTCATGCTCGTACCTTGAGGAATTCTCATGAAAATTGAGCGAAGTTTTGCATAGGAATTTGCTAAAAGCGTTATTAATGAGTTCCATCCTACCAGAAAGTGTGCGTAATTATCATCAATTATATACCCAGTTATGGAGTTAAGTTTTTGTGGCGGAGAAATAACAAAATTCAGAATGCTATAAGAAAATTGCAGGTTAGAGGTATAAAAGACCGAAGCAAATCCCGTTTTTAGTGTCCAAGGTATTGAGTCATTTGGTAATACAATGAACTCTTTTATGTTCTTCTTTTCAGTAGTAATGTAGTTTGTATCATCAAAAGTTATTCCTTGATGCCAAAGTACATGCGAAATAGTGAGGTCAGCGAGAATTACGGGAGATGCAAATGAAGATGATTTTGGATTACTAATGTTTCGAATAAGCAAGAAATAATTTGCATGAGTCCAAAAGTAATACGTATCTTCAATAATTAACTCAGTTAATGATGTCCAACGTACTTTCAGCTTAATGAAACAGTCCGAGTTCATAATTATATCATACTGTGATATAACGGGTTTTCCTAGGACCAGCCCCATAGAAAGATCTTCTGATGTATAACTCTCATTATTACCCATGATTCTAATAATTATCGGCTTAGATGAATTTATAATAAATCCCCCTCCCGCAGGTAGGGATATGCTTTTATATTCCGCTGCATCCAAGTGCATTTCATAATAAAGGTTATTTGTTGATGTTCCATTATAATAAATTTCAACAGTAGTAAAGTTACTTAATGCAAGTATTTGTACGTATCTATCATTTGCGAAAGTAAATGCAAAGAAGGATCCCGTAAATAATGTTTCACCTGATGCTAAGTTTAATCCTATTGCAGATTCGCTCGTTACTGTAATGGAATTATTTGCAGTAATTTTTACGATAACAAATTCATCAAGAGAGGAATCTCCATCAGTCTGAACGGTAATATTTGAAGTAAAGTTTAAGTAAATGCCTTCTCCTTCATCTAGAATGAAGGATTTCTTATAAATAACCTGGCTGGTAGAAGAGTTTAATGCAGTTACTTCTATTTTCGTATTATTTCGTAGTGATGTAATTCCAGCATATCCCAAGCAAGGAAAGACAAATTCCCTCATCAAATTTCCATGAACTAGTGTAAAGATGTCATCATCAATTAATCCTCCAATTATTGTTACAGGATGCGACGCTTCGATTCGAACTATGTCGTTGTCAAATGTATTACTATTAGAACCACCAAGAACAAACCACCACTCGTTTGCATTTAAAGTAATTTCGTAATTATCATCAGAGTCGCTTAGATCGTAAATCTTTATGACAGTATCATTATAGTATGCTGAAATCCATAAATCTCTTGGTATCCATCCAACAAATACGAAACCATAATAACTAAAGACATCATCATCGGATGAATCATCAACACCCCATATGTTTCTTGTGGAATTTGAACCTAAATCACCCGTAATTATAGAGACAGGTTTGTTACTTTCAATTTTAATTAACTTATATTCAAGAAAATATCCATAGCTTGTGCCATCAGCACTTGGTTCTGGTGGATAATTAATCATTTGATGTTTATAGAGTATAGAATCAAAGAGTACATCCCATGTGCGAGATGTATTATTAAATCCATAAATTATTAAATGTGTAGAATCTTCCCAAGCAATGACCTTTATATGATCGTAATCTTTTCGATTGCTTTGAATTGGAGTATCATTTACAGTATCTAAGATGATGTATGTTCCATTTTGAGGCATGATAGGAATAATGGTTGGACTGACTCCTAAGAATGACTCAGTGTTATCAAAAAATATTCTTACATCTCCTTGCTTCCCTATTTTCACTGTATATTTGCCTATGGAATTCGATACTATTAGCTCGCTTTGGCTAGTGGAAAGCGACAATGATCCAGAAATCTTCGGTATGCTTGGAACGTAATTATCACTCCAATACAAATGAAGAATCTTAAATCCGTTTGCTGAAATATTAACAACAGTTGCAATTGTTGCTTTTGCAAGATACTTGACTTCTTCGTAAGTATAAACTGTTTTGCTAACTACGGCAAAAGGGACTGGATTACCATTTTCGTCGGTTAAAAGTATTGTATTATCTCTGCACATTCCGGGAGGTTTAGTTGGGAATTCTACTTCAAATATAATCGGATAATTTTCTCTGGGAATACCCAGTGGCTCCGTTATGTTTAAAATTATGCGATATCTAAATTGCCGTAGTGTATCACTGCTTAACCAAACGTTATCTACATAATCAGAGTAATACTCTGTATTGACATCTACTGGGATTAGAAAAGATGCTTGACGATAACTTTCTCTAGAATGAAATACATTACTCTCGTAAAATTTCGCTAAAGAAGGGTTCTGCACTCCCCGTGTTATGATGCTAAATGGATTAAAAGATGAAGAAATAGATGAACACAACAAGATTGCTATGAAGAACACTACTATTGCACGCATTCAATCCCCAAGCATCTGAAACATTTATTAAAGATTGCAAAAGTTACGAAATCCATTCGAATTCAAAAATATAATATAATTTTTTGGAGCGAATGGTTTTTAGTACAAAGTATTGTGTTTCAAAATTATTTTGGTAGTTGATAATGAACAAAGAAGATATGTTAAACAAAATTGCCGAAGAAATCCGCAATTGCACGAAATGTCATTTAGCAAAAACAAGAACTAATGCTGTACCCGGTGAAGGAAACCCCAATGCTAAAATTGTTTTTATAGGAGAAGCTCCAGGTCGAGAAGAAGATTTGCAAGGACGACCTTTTGTCGGAGCAGCTGGGAAGTTTCTAACACAATTAATTGAGGGAATTCTTGGAATTCCGCGATCAGAAGTATTCATTACTAATGTTGTTAAATGCAGACCCGTGCCAAATCCCGATGTTCCTGCCAGATTACAAAGAGGAAATAGGGAACCAACAGAGGAAGAAATAAGGGTATGTTCTCCTTATTTAGATAGGCAACTTGAGATAATACAACCAGATATAATTGTATGTTTAGGTAGACACTCTGCTAAATACATTCTTTCCAAGATCGGATTTCATTTTTCTTCATTATCAAAAATTAGAGGAAATGTCTTCGAGGGAATGATTGGAAAAAAGAAGGTAAAAGTATTTGTGACATTTCATCCAGCAGC
>Ga0190314_1000643_pt1 | contig 11555 bp, 9 predicted proteins | sample 4870071112_MG_FD_165055 | JGI IMG/M metagenome (GOLD analysis project Ga0190314, IMG submission 165055) | Hydrothermal vent sediment bacterial communities from Southern Trench, Guaymas Basin, Mexico - 4870-07-11-12_MG | ecosystem: Environmental > Aquatic > Marine > Hydrothermal vents > Sediment ...
TTAGAAACGTTCGTTCCAGCTACGTTCAAGATGTCATACCCTGAGGAGTTATCTACGTCAGATGCATTCCCTATTCTCAGCTCTATAGTTAGGTCTGTTCCAGTTGGCTCATCTGACGTCCATGTGATGTACGTCAGATTGGATAAACGGCCAAGGTCAAAGATCTTTGAGTAATATTTCCCTGAAGTTCTGTAACAAGTTATTGGCCTTCCACCTGTTATTAAATACACTCTTCCCTCCTTAGTTGCAGATGGATAAGTTATTTTCCCGCTTGGATCTGTTGACGCCTTACCAAGTGTTGTTGAGTATGTATAGGAGCCAATCATTAAATCAGATATTCCATCCCCATTAACGTCTCCTACTTCTAGTGCAGACCCAAGGTGCTCTGCCGTCTTTGAGTGAGTAAAGGTGATATTTGCGTTGTCTACGGTATATATCCCTGAACTTGGATTGATAAATACTACAACTGCACCATCTGATGAGTCCCCTTTCGCTCTCCAGCCCATCACTACATAAATTGTATTGTCTCCTTTTAACCTTGCCGCCCTGATAGCGGAACCGAAATCAGTATTAGAACCGCTGTAATAAAATGTTATGTTTGCATTAGATTGTAAATCCCCTCCTTTAGATTCACTCACAGTTATAGACATTGAATGTAACGGAGAGTATAGAACAAATCCCCTCCCTCCATTATAATAAGGAGTGCTAGTTAGCAAATCATCTTTTCCATCGCTGTTTATATCATATGCATACACATCATAACCCAACCGACAATTATCTACACTAGCATTTATCGTGACATTTGCATCACTTAGCTGATAATCACCAAATAGAGGCCCGTAGTAAATTAACACCTGTCCAGAATCCGATCCTCCTGTATCTACATACGGGTTTCCTATAGCCAAGTCAACATATCCATCTCCGTTGAAATCCCCAAAAGCCACTGGACCAGCCCCTACATAATCATCATTTTGACTTCCAATGAAGCTCGCATTATATACGTCTGATATGTTATAACTCCCAGAGAATTGCCTGCCGTAAATTAAGTAGTATATGCCCTTATAATCCCCAGCAGGATATCCATATGCGCCAACCAGGATATCCATCTTGCCATCCTTGTTTACATCGTATGTATACACAGTATATCCAAAGTGATCTTCATTATTGCTCCCATTAATCGTTACATTAGACAAATCATCTATAACATAATTGCCGCTGGATATCGGACCATAAACGATATGCAAGCGACCAGTACAGTTAGAGGTTTCACACTCTTCTCCATAAACTAAATCATCTATTCCGTCCCCGTTAATATCTCCTAAACGGCCGTTTGGTCCTACCATACCACGATTACTCCCATTTATAAATACATCTGGGGATGCGGAAGAACCAGAGTGGGGACCAAATTTTATGTATATCTTTCCCTCATGGCTAGACTCCTCGTAACTACTTACCACAAGATCGTTTCTACCATCATTATTTAAATCCCCATATGCCAGTCCAAACGGGAGACCGCTCCTAGGGACTTCATCTCCGCTTGCTCCCATAAAATCAAAACCTGAGGCATCTATCACACTAGAAACTGGTACTTCTACCAGTCTAACCTCTGGAGAAGCTGTAGTTGTATTCTCAAAATGTCCCTCTTCAAAATCATCCTCTGTCGTTTGAGATAAAGGCGTACTTGAAAATCCAGGCGAGCTCGTAACAATTACCTCCGCAACACCAGAAAGCTCTATCTCTGTTGAACCTGTCCCTGATCCATACAAAACAATCTTCCCAGACTTTGGAGGAATAGTACAAATAGCCTGCCCTCCAGGCTGGATTGTGACGGTCCCACCAAAGTCACACTCAACACCCGCAGTGGAATTCAGCTTGCTCAAGGTTAATGGCTTGTTACCAAGGTTTGCAACAGCCACATGGCCTTGATTGTCCAAAGGAACAGCAGTTATTGGGATTGGGCCCTCAGGCGTCGGTTGCTTTGTCACCAAACCAGAGGACCAAAAATAAATACTAACCGCGGCTATGATCGCAATAGCTATAAGCAAAACCACAGAGACAATAGGAGATATTCCTTTCTCTTTATCCTTCACAACATTTGCCATACTATCACCTCAGGAAAACAATAACATACAAATTAGGATAATGATATTTAAATAAGATTGGTGTTAGGCTAATGCCAAGAGGTGAAACAAATGGAAATAGAAAGAGAAGTGTTCATAGAAGGGGTGCCAAGAGATATATTATTTCATGCAATAGAGATGATATGTGAGGCATTAATAGACGACGCTAAAATGCGATTTGGTGATTTTCCAAATTTCTCAGCTAAAATGGTATCAGACAAAAAGCTTGGAAGAGTTGTCACAAATGTCAAGTTCAGCGTTTATGATTATACGTTTGAGTGGATAATATCAGATGAGAAAAAAGGTTTTCTTGTTACTCTAATCGCAAAGACACCTGGAAAATGGTGGGAGCCCTTATTTGATATGGAAACCAAACTGGAAAGCCTAACCGGGACACTCTGGGCTGCATTGTACAACTTCTCAATAGGCTTCGTTACAGCCACTAGTTATTCAAAGGCAAAGAAAAAACCGGCAAGGTCCCATGTGAGAGGGGCAAAGAAGAAAGTAAAGGAAAGATCTAGAAAAAAGAGAAAGTAGGCAGAACGAATAAACCATAGCAAAGATTTTTAAACTACCTAGCCAGTAATTTAGCAGAATCAATAGGAGGCGTTTGAATGGAAGGAGACAGACCTAGAAGAAGAGAAAGGATCAAACCCAATTACGAAACCCTAACTGTTGAGGAGTATAAATATGGGAACAACTTCATAGAAGTTGCAAGAAAGAAAGTAGATGACAGAGAGTTTATATCCGTGTCAAAGGGAAGATACATGCCAGACGGAAGTAAAAGATACAAAGGAGGTATTGGATTCCCAGATGATGCTGAACTAAAAGCATTCCTCGTACAAACGTTGCAACAGCTCTAAGATTACAGCTCTAAGCTCACTACAACCCTCTTTTACACTCCTTTGTTTTTCTCTTATTAAAGCCAATAGCATTGCTCTGAAATGATTCAAACATTCAAATGCTAGACACTAAACAGAAATAGAAAAACAGTAAGGTTTACAGGGATAACAGTAAAGTTAAAATTCTAGCTATTCGTGACTCTAGCATGGAACTCATAGAACTGGAAAAATACATAGAGCACACAAACGTGAACCCAAACTGCAGAGAAGAGAATGTTAGAAAGCTCTGCAAAGAAGCCATAAGATTCAACTTTCACTCTGTGGTCGTTCTTCCATATTACGTAAAACTTGCGAGAAAATTACTGGAAGGAACTGATATCAAGGTATGCACAGTTATCGGTTTTCCTTACGGGATCCAGAACACTAAAGCAAAACTAGCTGAATTGGAAGAGGTCATAAATTTTGTAGATGAAATAGATACTGTAATGAACAGACCAGCCTTCAAGAATGGAGATTACGAACTCGTCATAAAAGATGTCAAAGCTCTGGTCAATGCATGCAATCCGGTAGGTAAAAAGGTCAAAGTAATAATAGAAACACCTGAGCTCTCTCTAGATGAGATCAAAACAGCAGCTAGGCTAGTAATGGAAGCTGGGGCTGACTTTGTAAAAACAGCCGTAGGTCTAAAAGGGCCAACTAGGATAGAACATGTAGAAGCAATAAAGGCCGTAGTCGGTGACTCTCTAGGGATCAAAGCCTCTGGAGGGATTAGAACATATAGACAGGCCCTAGCAATGATAAATACTGGTGCCACTAGGATTGGTTCCTCCCATGGAGTGGAAATAATTGAAAGCAAACCTAGATCCTAGAAAATCCAAATTCTATTTCCTTATCAAAGAACTTAAATTTGCCTTTAATATCTCCCTTTATATCTCCTACAGTGTACTCCTTAGCATTAACCTTTGAAGAAACCTTGTCCTTTATCTTAGAAAGCATGTTACTACCAGCCACTGTTAGGTCTATCTCTTCTCCCACTTTCATCTTAGCCTTCTTCCTTGCTTCTTGAATATTCCTTATTAACTCATTTGCCAATGCTTCCTCAAGCAACTCTCCTTCTAGCCTAGCTGGAATTCTAACCTTTCCCAACTCAAACTCATGTTCAACAGCGTTTTCCACCTTGCCTATCCTCTTAGCATTTACCATCTTGAGGAAAGGCTTCTTCAGCTTGTCTACTGCACTAAGAACCTCGTTCTCTGCAACAATCTCTACTGCATCAATTGGCCACCTTAACTTTATCCCCGCCTTTTGCCTAGCATTTATCACTGCGTCAACTACAGCATTTACAATCTCCATGCTCTTTTCTAGATCCTCGGTGATTAGGCTAGCCTCTGCCTTCGGCCAGTTCTCAAAGTGAACGCTTTCCTTATCTCCTGCTATGCGATGATATGCTCTCTCTGTAAAGTAGGGAATTGCAGGAGACAACAATCTAGTGACTATGGATAAAACGTAATACATTGTGGCCTGGGCTGATTTTTTATCTTTGCCGTCGTAGCTGGGCCAGGTTCTATCTCTTATCAACTTGACATACGTTCTGCTCAAATCATTCAGGACAAAATTCTCTATCTCCTTTACTGCCTTGTAGTTCTTGAATTCCTCGTTAAGCTTTGTCACCTTTTTAACAAGAGAATTTACTTTAGATAATATCCATTTGTCCTCTGGCTCCAATTCACCTACGTCATTCAAGCTAACCCTTGCTCCATACAACTGGAAGAACCTGTATAAGTTCCCAAGGACTGTAAAGAATTTTCTGTTTTCCCTCAACACGTTCCAGTCAAATGCAATGTCAGAACCGTAATCCAAGCTAAGAAGGTAGTATCTTAGCTCATCCCTGGAATACTGCTTCACTACTTCTTCTGGAGTTACAATGTTTCCCTTTGATTTGGACATCTTAACTCCATGTACGTCTAGTATTAGACCGTGATTCACCACTGCATTAAATGGAGATCTATCAAAGGTTAAAACAGAACATATCATGCTTGAATTCCACCATCCTCTAATCTGATCTAACCCTTCCAACACATGATCCACTGGCCACATTGTCTTGAACGGCTCTTCCTTAGCCGGATAGCCCAAAGATGCCCAAGCTGCTACGCCAGAGTCAAACCAGACATCAAGAACGTCTGGTACTCTCTTCATATCTCCTCCGCATTCGCATTTTAGCTTGACTGCGTCTATGTGTGGCCTGTGCAAGTCATCCAGTTCAACTCCTAGCTCGTTGGCAGAACCAATTACTTTTATTTTTCCACATTTTTCACAAACCCATATTGGGACAGGAATCCCCCAATACCTCTGTCTAGAAATTGGCCAATCTTCTATTCCCTGTATCCAATCCTCAAACCTCTTTCCTGCCCAAACTGGGTACCATTTTGTCTTTTTTGTTTCTTCCAGAAGTCTATCTTTTATCTTTGTTATAGCAAAAAACCACTGAGGAACAGAAGTAAATATTAATGGGCTACCACATCTCCAACACTTAGGATAATCGTGAACTACCTTCTCCTCAAACACCAATGCATTCTTTTCCTTTAGTTCTTTGATTATATCTGGATCTGCATCCTTAACATACATGCCTGCATATTTGCCGGCCTCTTCTGTGAACCTACCATCAAGGCCAACAGGAGCTAGCTGAGGTAATCCATGTTCTTTACCTACTTTGTAGTCCTCCCTACCATGCCCAGGAGCACAATGGACCAAGCCTGTTCCAGTGTCCATGGTAACGAATTGAGCAGAGGGAACCACTCTTCCAACTATTTCCTTCTGTAAAGGCAAATCTCCAAGTGGGTTCTCATACTCAAGGCCGACCAAATCTTTACCTGGAAATTCTTCAATTATCCTATAACCTGCCTCAAGCTTTTCCATTAAATCTTGTAGCCTTGCCTTTGCAAGTATCCATATCTCTCCCGCAACTTCCACCTTCACATATGTCTCAGTAGGGTGAACCATCACTCCTGTATTGGCTGGAAGCGTCCATGGAGTAGTGGTCCAAATTATCAAGAACTCATTATCCCTTCCTCTAACCTTAAACTTTACATATATGCTGGTATCCTCTAATTTTGCATACTCTATCTCGTTGTATGCGACCACTGTTTGACAATGCGGGCAAACATGCACAGGGTACTTTCCTTTGTAAAGAAGCCCTTTATCATATGCAACTTTAAATGTGTACCAAGCTCCCTCTATGTATTCTTTGTTTAAAGTCAAATAAGGATTCTCCCAATCCATCCATACGCCTAAATCCTCAAACTGTTTGCTCATTGTATCTATATACTCTGTGGCAAATCGTCTACACTCTTCTATAAACTTATCAACCCCAAGTTTTTCTATATCCTGCTTATTCTTTAAGTTCAATTTCTTTTCAACCTTTATCTCTGTTGGGAGCCCGTGGGTGTCATACCCTGGCTGGCTCCAGACATTGTATCCTCTCATTCTCCAGAATCTAAGATAGTAATCTTTCAATATCTTGTTCCATGCTGTTCCCATGTGTATACTACCTGTTGCATAAGGGGGGCCGTCTAGGAAATAATACTTCGGACCATCCTCTCTAAGGCGAAGCGCTTTCTTCTCTATGCCTTTCTCCTCCCAGTATCTCTTGACATCTTCCTCTGTATCCAGTTTGGTATCTAAATCCATGAGAACACCTCTACCAGAACGCTTGACTCAGTGAAACAAACGCTAGTTTATTATATCCTAAGTTATTTTAAAAGATTGAGGAAAATGGCTAAGAAAAAAGTGATAAAGTCTGCAAAGGAGATACAGCCTTTGAGGCCAAAACAAATAAAGAAAACTGGACTTCCTTCAGAGATAGAAAGGGTTGCTGAGGAAAATCCAAACTGGAGATTAATTGGGGTAAAAGCAAGTGACTGGGGACTAGCCGGAACTGCATCAAATCCAAAACATATATACTTTTTACCTAAAGTGAAAGGAAGAAGAGGTAAATACGCTTCACCTGGACTAAGAAGGCAGGTTATCGGTGTGGAAAAATCTAGATCTGTATACAAAATCCCTATGTACACCACGGAAAGACATTTAGATGAAGAAGCTAAAAAGCTAGACAAAATGTTGGTTGATGAGATGAGAGCTTTGATAAAGAGAGTTCCTAGGTTGAAAGCATCAAGGATAGACGATAAACTAAAGGTAGCACCAAGCAAAAAGTCAGAGCCGCTACCAGTAAGGATAGATGTATATGAAATGGTGTATCCACCAAAGAATTTGGGTGAGATACAGTTTCCATCAAAGAAAGACCTCCTGGAAACTGTAGAGACAATTTCTCAGTGGGTTAGCTTACTTGCAATGAATGATATAATATATGATGACATAAAGTTAGAGAATTTTGCTTTAAATGATAAGGGATTGTGGATAGTAGATGAAGAGGCTAGAATAATAGAAACTGGGCAAAGAGGAGTAAGAGATCTTCAAAGCGTAGGGAGGGGTCTTGGGAGACTAGTTCTCCAGATAATGAAGCATCCTGTTCATTCTAAACACAAGATAGATATTAGCGAACTGAAAAAGGCAGTGGTAAAAGGTGTTAAAGAGTTTAATGGCTCACATGCTAACAAGATACTTGAAGGATTTAACGCTCAGCTAAAAGAAAGAAAACCAAAAATGAAGAGTCCATTCCGTTAGTAAGCATTACTCCAGATGCCAGAGTATCTGGCTGGTTTACCGCAGATTATGCATTTTCCTTTTCCTTGCTTCTTGATTTCTGTTCCCCTAAACTCCTTGTTTAGCTTTAGCTCAACTTCCTTTGCACACTCTTCGTTTTCACATATTGGCGCTCTAATGACAACTGGCTTGCCATCCCATGCAGACAGCTCGTTAATGTCTGAAATATTTATTATCCTAGACTCAAACTCCTTTCTGGCATTATCCTTAATAGCTTGGTCTATGCTTTCAAAAATTCTTGGTATTGTGTTAGGCAGCTCCGCCAGCTTGACTTTGGTTTTCTCAAAATTATCTCTTCTGACCACTGTCACCGCATCGTCCTTCAAATCCCTCGGGCCTATCTCTATCCTTATTGGAACTCCTCTGAGCTCCCATTTATAAAATTTGTTTCCTGGAGTGTCGTCTTCGTCATCTAGGACGACTCTATACATGTCCTTTAATTGCTCGTAGACCTGTCTACTTGCAGATAATACCTCTTCCTCATGGCCCTTGAATATTATCGGAACAATAACTATTTGAACTGGAGCAAACTTTGAAGGTAAAACCAACCCCCTATCGTCTCCATGGACAGCTATAAGGCTTGCTATTGCTCTGTCAGATATGCCATGACAAGTTAGATATGGCCTTTTCTGGTTTCCTTCCTCATCTTCAAATGTTATATCAAATGTTTTTGAGAATCCTACACCAAGATTATGAGACGTAGCTATCTGTAAGGTCCTTCCACTGGGCATTATTGTATCAAATGATATTGTGTAATCTGCTCCAGGGAATTTATCCCAGTTAGGTCGCTTAACAATAAGGAATGGAACACCAAGCTCCTCCCAGAATTTTGAATATAACTTATTTATCAACTCCATCTGGGCCTCTGCGTCTTCGTTACTCGCAAATGCACAGTGGGCCTCATTGAAAGTAGTTATCTCTCTAAGCCTTATCAACGGCCTAGTGTGCTTTGTCTCGTATCTAAATGTACTGACTACCTGAAATACCTTCAAAGGAAGGTCCGCATGACTTCGTATCCACAATGCAAACATAGGGTATATGACTGTCTCGCTTGTTGGTCTCAAAGCTAACTTTATATCCAACGGGGTGTCTCCTCCATGAGTTATCCAAAAGACTTCAGCCTTGAATCCTTCCACATGTTCTTCCTCTTTCTTCAACGCATTTTCTGGTATAAGTGTGGGAAATAAGGTTTCCTCATGTCCTGTGCTAATTAGTAACTCTCTAAGGTAATCGCTAACAAGTTTTCGCAATTTGAATCCAAATGGTCTCCAGACAAGGCACCCTTTCACAGGGTATCTGTTATCAACTATCTCTGCGTTCTCTAATACTTCCTGATACCATTCCGAGAATTTCTCTTTCGGGAACTCCATACATGCCACCTAAACAGCCTATTTAGAAACATACTCATTTATAAAAATTGGTTGAATAATTAGGACATGCATCAGGAGACATTCAGGAAATTCTTTGTTCACGGCCTTAACGGGATAATAATTGCTGGTTTGGTTTATTTGCTGCCCGTAGAGATATCATTGGTCTTGGCAGTATTACTGCTTGGTGTTACTATACACCTGTCAAAAAAGATCTCAAAGGGAAAGAAATATCCTATCCTTAACTGGTTGATAGAAAAGGCAGAAAGAAAGGGAAGACCAATAGGAAAGGGAGCCATCTGGTATTTTTACGGACTAGTATTCATCCTAGCTATATTTGGACTGATAGGAGTACCTAGAATAATCTTGTCTAGCTCTCTGTTAGTTGTCGCGTTAGGCGATTCTGTTTCCACTGGTCTTGGAAGGATAGTTGGAAAGAGAAGGCTGCCTCGAACGAAAACTAAAACTTATGAGGGAACTAGTCTGGGGTTCTTAGTAGCATTCGTCGGATTGTTTGTGTTCATGCTGATAGAGTTTTCCACAGAGACTGCATTCCTTCTTGCTTTCTTTGGTAGCATTGTTGGTATGCTCACAGAGGCATATCTTAGAGGGCCAGACGACAATTTCACAATTCCAGTGATGTCATGTTCAGCGATGGTGATAGTTTACTCTCTAATATTAGCTGCGTAGGAAATCAGTACTTATTTTTATATCCCTGTTTAGACAAAATTTACACCTGAATAATTACAGAAAGTGCCTCGGTAGCTCAGCTGGTAGAGCGGCGGTCTCGTACAACCGCAAAATCGGTTGGCGCTTTGGGCTATGCCTTGGCGCCCGGTTCGGGAGAACCGCAGGTCGGGGGTTCGAATCCCCCCCGGGGCTTATGGGGCTTTATGCCCCATGTGGGGGTTCTAGTGATTGCAGGAAGGTAGAGGAAACCCGCTGGTGGTTTCCCTTTCGATCCCCCCGGGGGCGTATGGGGCTTTAAACAGCCTACAACGCCTTCAACAAATCTTGTCTAGTGACAATTCCCACTAGCTTGCCGTTCTTCAACACTGGAATCCTGTTTATATTGTGTTCTGTCATCAAATTAACTGCGTCTGAGACGTCTGCATCTGGATCTATTGTTATTACGTCTTTAGTCATAACATCTTCAACCCTTCCTTCTTTAATTCGTTCCAATGCCCTTTCTAGATCCCACTCGCTCATCTTCATCTCTAGCATAGCTTCAATGAAATCAAAAGGAGGAGGAGACACCGGGCTTGGAGATTCTGGAAGCGCAAAAGAAGTCAGGATATCCTTCTCAGTTATTATCCCTACTAGCTTGCCATTATCTAGTACTGGTGCGCCTGTTATCTTCTTTCTTCTAAACAGCTTTATCGCGTCTGCTAAACTATCCTCTGGCTTTAATGTGAAAACCTTCTTTGTCATAATCTCCTTTACTTTCATTCTAAACACCTTCTATTTACTTCATGTCTTCATAGAATAAAAACTATCAGGCAATTCTTATTCTATTCATTCTTATCTTAAAAGTTACATAGCAAAGAATAGGCTTTTTATAAATCTGCGCATAAAAGGTAAAACATGGTTAGTAACAAACAAAAGACATTTTCTATAGAGGAACTTGAAAAAGAAGTTGAGAAACTTTTTCTAAATGCAAAAGTGAAGTTAATCTATCACAACTTTGAACACACTAAAGATTTCGTTAACTCTATGAAAACGCTAATAGAAGCGGCAGGAATAACTGGTGAAGACAAAGAAAACCTAATAATAGCAGGATACCTCCATGACATCGGTTGTATAAATGGGTTAAACGATCATGAAGAGAGAGGTGCTGAACTTGCAGAAAAAATATTGTCCAAATATGGTTTTAATAAAGAGAGAATTGAAAAGATAAAAGATTTAATACTAGCAACTAGGGTCGAAACAGAACCAAAAAATGAGCTCCATAAATTAATGAGGGATGCAGACATAGCTAACTTTGGTAAGGATAGTTTCTTTGAAAAGACACACATAGTATACCAAGAGTTAAAAGATATGAAGGTATATGATGGTGATCTTAAAGCGTGGTATGAAGTAGCTCTTAAGCTATTGGAAAAGCCTTTCTTCAGCGAGGTTGCAGAAAGATTGTGGGGAAAGAAAAGAAGGGAGAATGCCAAAAAGCTCAGGAGGAAAATAGAAAAAATGAAATAAATCGTAACTATTTGTATAAAAAGAAAGCAATTTAGAAACAAGCAAAAGAAATATAAGGTAGAATTAAAAAAAGATATGTCGCTTGAGGTGATGGAATGGCTGTGAAGGTATACAAATTTGAAAAAGCAAACTATGGAAAACTACAAAACGTAGTAAAACAAGACCACTTCGCTAGAAACGGATATACCATAAGAGAAGGTAAAGTACTAAACGCAGACGAAAACGCATACTATTTATATGTAAGTGCTCCAGATGAATTCTTCAACCAGCATGAAAAAGAGATCCTAGACGCTGGTGGTGTTTCAATAGAAGGA
>Ga0190314_1000647_pt1 | contig 11532 bp, 15 predicted proteins | sample 4870071112_MG_FD_165055 | JGI IMG/M metagenome (GOLD analysis project Ga0190314, IMG submission 165055) | Hydrothermal vent sediment bacterial communities from Southern Trench, Guaymas Basin, Mexico - 4870-07-11-12_MG | ecosystem: Environmental > Aquatic > Marine > Hydrothermal vents > Sediment ...
CCAGAAGTAAGGCTCCCACGATGGGGGCTTGGGCTTTCATTATTCTATCGCTATTTTCACGGGACTACTAACTATCCTGAGCACTTTGATCAAAATGTGTTAAGAGAACTGTTTAGTGATGTGTATTCACGTTATAAGCAAATAGTAGCTTTGGTAAGTAGTCATTACAAGTATGCTAGTAGAGTGCATGTCATTAGGTTTGAGAAAAGACTACAGGATAAATATATTGAGAACGCTCTTAAACAACTTTTTAAGTAAAATTTATGAAGGTTTTTTAAGTTATTTTACTTTGGGGTGATAGGATTATGCAAATACCATATTGGGTATGGCAGTTGTATGGTTTTCTAGCGACTATAGTCGTCATACTATTAATAATGTACATAACGAAGAAAACGGTACCAAAAAAGTGGTTAGAGGAAGCCAAGAATATTGTTAAGAGGCTAGTTGACTCACTAACACCATGTACTGAGTCATATCACTTTGCGATGGGAATCCTACTTGCGTTAGAAATGGTAACAGGGCAGATTTCCAAAGAAGAAGGAATGAGGAAATTACAAGAACATCTTAAACATCTAAAGAAAGAGCAACAGGAGGCAATTCTCAAATTGGTGAGATAGATATGAACGATGTGCAGAAAAATTGGAAAAAAATAAAGGAAATTTGTCTAGCTATAAACCGCAAAAGGAACCTTCAAGCACTATCTAGTGATGAAGAAAAGGAGTTGAGGGAGTATTTAGCAAAAGCATGGAAAGAGTATGTCAATTCCCTACCGAAATATGTTCAATATGATAAACTTTTCACAATTAAGGTTGGACAGGAAAAAAGGGTTATTCGCCTTAAGGATATTCCAGAGGTACTTCTAAAGGATGATTATGTTTTTAACCTAATTGTTAAATTATACGGGCGTGGTTGAATATGAATAACAAACGTAATGTTGTCATATCAAATCCCGCTTTTGAAGAGGCTACAGAAGAAGGTTATCCTTACATTCACGCTATTTATGAGGCTATAAAGGATACATATAAGGTTGGTTATTGCGATAAAGATAATGCGACCAAAGACTGTGTCTGGAATAAGATTAAAGAGCTTAATCCAAGAACATTTGTTGGCTTTGGGCATGGCAATATTGACATCTTCACAGGACAGAACTTCGATATTATTTTTGAAGTTGGAAAAGTCCCTAAGGAATTAGTCGAAGGAAGGATTTTCCTGATGCTCTCATGCCTGACGGCGAGAGAATTGGGTAAACATTTTGTAAATGATTTGAAAGCATGGGCTTATCTTGGTTGGGATGAAGAGTATGTGTTTTGGCTTTCACACAAGGATGAGTTTTTAGGCACAATTCGAGATGCATGGATAGAGTTCTTTATTGGCAAATTGTATACTCTCGAGGATGTTTATGAGTACATTTACCGTAAATATACCGAGTTCTTTGAAAAGTATAAAGATACATTACCGCATGTCGCCGAGACATTCTTACATGATAGAGATCACATGAGGTTACTGGGGGATAAGTATGCCTGGACTAATAAAGAGCCCCACATACACGAGACAACTATGAAAGTGGCCATAAATTATAGTGATTCAAAGATAGACTGGGAGACGAGAAGATTTGAGATGGAAGTTAAGGGCAAAGTCCTCGATAAGAGTACCTTAAATGCTATACCTGGTACAAAGGTTAGATGTAAAATCTATATTGATGGTGAACTTGACAAAGAGCTTGAAGGTGTAACAAATGAAGAAGGAGAGTTCAACTTCTATTACATAAAGAGGTTGAGTACGCACAAGCACGTTATTAAGGTTGTAGTCATATCTGAAAGGAAGGCTATAGAAAAGGGCGAAAAGGTCGAGATTTACCTACCATCAATGTATAGTGAAGAGATACATCTACCAACTCTAAAGGAAAAACTACAGGTTAAAGTAATTGAAAAGAAGTTAGAACTCACCAAAATATCACTCCCTTATTCATTTTATAAAGCAATAATAAAGTTCCAGTTGGTTGACAAGGAAGGTAACGTTGTTAAAGTTCCATTAAAGTGGTTAGATGTTGTTATCGAGGATAAGAAGGGAGAGTGGGAGATGTTCTTAAAGTATGAGGGTGATGTAATTGTGGCCACACAGAGTGGTTTAGTTTACAATACAATCAGAGCTAAAGATACGAAGGTCAAGTTCAGAATTAAATTCAAACCAGAAGATCCTCGATATGTAGAATTTACATACACGGACTACATAGTACTGGAATCAACTACATGGGTCTACATCATTATAGCATTAATAGTTGCAATACTTGTGTTATTAACGCAAATATTCCCGCAAAAATGATTGATTTTTTCTTATCATACGTACTTATAACAGAACAATTGTATATATTTCATGCATCTTAGTAGTAATGTTTAAGTACATACGTTATCTATTTTATGATGGTGGTAAGTATGGAGAGGGAATTAGACAATACTATTGCAAAACTTTTTAGAAGAATTGAATCAAACGTAGAAAAGGGCCTTGCACTTTACAGAAAAATGAATCAAGTCATTTCTAAAATTGACAGAAAGATACTTGCACTTGAAGATAAAATAAGCGAAATGTTAAGTGAGTCATTAGAGGAACGTGGTATAGGCCCAGATTTCGTCAGGTCATATATTCTAACTCTTTTAAGGTCTGGAAAACTTCGTGAAAAGCTTTGCAAAGGGGAGAATGAAGATGTTAGAAGGCTTATTGAAAAGTACTCCAAACTGATAGAGTATAGGGAGAGGCTTAAAAATCTACAGAGAGAAATCTTCGGTGTACGTAAGGGCGATTTTCTTGATGTAGATAATATGGTGGGGGCTATTGTGAATACAATCAAGCGTGGTATCTTCGGTATTGAACCGCTTGAGGTAAGATTTTCAAGCCTCGAAAAGGAAGTAGAGGAAATAATGAAGGAAGTATAGCATGATGTTCATGCGTAAGTTAGGTATCGTATTGTTTTTAATCATAATAATGGTAGTCATGATTGAAGTTGTAATGTTCTTCTTTGTGTACAACTATGTATCTTCTTTAAGTGTGGATACGTCCAACATTAATAATTTTATAAAAACGATGACTACAAAGTTCATAAACTCGGCATATCTGATAATATTCTTTACAATTTTTTCAGTCTTTATTGTAGGGGTGTTGACAATACTAATTGATGTTATATTTAGAAAAGCAACACAATAAAAAATAACTTATTCTTTTTCCTCCCCTTCCTCTTTCTTTCCCTCTTTGATAAGTTCATCAACGTAAGCGGCCTGTATAATTAGTGATGCTTTGTAAAGCTCACTACATGCATTTAAAACATGTCTTATTGTTCTGTCTAGTGCCTGTCTTTTTCTAGGCGTCTTTTCAACCAAGTACATTCGAATTACACGGTGTAGTGTTTTCTCTACCTCATTTTTTAATTGCGGTAGTTTCTCCAGAAGCTCACTCATATTGACCACCCAACTTACCTTTAACAGGAAGTTCAAGAACTTTTACAATTTCATTAAACAACTCTCTAATCCTATTCTCAATTCCCTCTCTGGCGTTTGCATACTCTTCATACTTGATAATACCTTTATCGTATAACATCTTTGCTTTATCGAGTACTATTAGCAAAACTTCAATTTCCTGTAGCTTTTTATAGGTGTTTAAAAGTCTCTTATCTTCTAATGGACCACTAATACTAAATTTTAGAGGCATTTAACCACCTAACAATAGTAAGGCATACGTTTCATATATATCTATCGTTTTTTCAATAGTAACTACTGGTACAAGGTTTATACAATAGAATAGTGTTACGTTACATATATATACTTCATTTTACAAATATACTCGCGGTGAAAAATATGGGAAAGAAAGGTAATGCAAGAAATAGTGCGAATACAAGTTATATTATCATAAGACTAACTCCCTTAACAGACATTCTTGGATATAGGTATGGTAGGGAGGCTACAGAATTAGCAAAGAGGTATGCAAAGGTTGGTTGGTTTCCTGAGGATATGGTCGAACATATTGACAGAATTTTTGAAAGAGATGCTTATGGGAGACCAATCATTTACTTTGTTCACTTAAGGGCCGTGCTCAGGAGAGGCCTTTCAATACTTGAGAGTAGGGGTAAGATAAAGACAAAGGAGAAGGAATTTATTTTGAGAAACTTGTGGATCCATCATGTTAGAGAGGTTGAAAAGAATGTCTGTGTTGAAGAGAACGGTAAGAAGGTGACTAAGAAGGTTACTGATTATGAAGTATTGCCTTTTAGAGTACAGTACTTCTACTTCAAGGACAACCCCATAATTATTGAAAGAACAATATTCAGTAAAGAGGGTCAAACACTAATGGTGACTGAAGTAATAACACCGCCAAATGAGGCCATTTTTGCACTAGAGGCCCCATCAAAATACATTCCTATAATACTTGAAGCATTACAAATTGCAGGGTTAGAGGTTGGCATGTTTTCACAGGGTAGGATGGGATTTGGTAGGTTCACTATTGAGGCAATAAAAATTATATAACTTTTTTACCCTATCATTACAGGAAAATACAAATGCCGATGAGTGGTTCGAGGCACATTGATTATTCGTTATTGTTTAACCTTAACATCACAAAGTCTAGCAATACAACAAACATTTACTAGCCGTCGGGCAAAAATGAGCAACTCGCAAGTTACATCATTAACATCACGGTTGTCACTTCACACTACCATCAACCTCCAATCCCCAGTCCATTCACTAATAATCAATATACAATCACCAGTTAGGACTGTCATGTTACAACTATCATTTTTCAATTTTTATCACCCACACTTCATTTTTTTACCCATTATTTTTTTGGTTGTTTTTTTGGTTAGTTTTATATATTTCTTTTCTATAATATACTTCTTGGTGATACTATGATAAGCATAATATGTGCCCTTCCTAGTATTGACGAGAGGGTCGTTAAGGTATGTGAGAGGGTCGGGGAGTTTTTGAAGGCCGTTAAGGTCTTTCCAGTAGTCAATCCAGATACTGGCAAGTTTTTACTCGATGGCTTGATGACGTGGGTGCTTGCGATCAGGCCGTCAAGGAAGAAGCGTACCAAGTCGCAGGAGTACGAACTGGTGTTGGTGCGTATCAATGCTTATACTGGGCACGTCACCTCAGTAATACCGCTACCGTCCAGGCACTTCAACTCGTTCATGCAAGTATTAAAGCAGGCACGTGAAGAGCTCTTAAAGATGCAACCCCCCAAGAAGGTCGAGGAGTTGAAGAAAGAACTTGAAAAGCTCTCGCCAGAGGAGAGGGAAGTGCTACTCAAAGAATTAATGAAGGAGCAAAGGGTAGACTGAAACTATTTTTCTCTTTCTCTTTCTCATCATTCTTATGCCAAAGAGGAAAAAGCCGTATTATAAGGCACTTCACTTTCACAGCACTTTCTGAAACTGTTGACACGGGTAGTTAGGGTTACAGTCCTCAAAAAATGCAAAGATGCAACCCTAACACCATGCAAAGGCACCACTCTAATGCAAACTCTACAACCCGTGCAAATTCCTACGGAGTTGATCCATGCCCACTTATAGTAAAGCATAAATATCACACTTCTTACTATAATAAATGGGGTGCGGGGAGATGAAGGTAGACAACATTTCCGTGTACGATGCGGTAAAGATAGTGGAGGAGTACATTCACAACAACAGGGACAAGCTGGTAGCAAACATACACGGGCCCAGGAACATCATCAAGTTTAGTGTTAGGAAGATACTCCACCACTACAACATCCCCTACAACTACGCATCGCAGATCGCCAGGGCCGTGTGGCAGTTGCACTACCTCAGGAAGATAAGGATCATAAGGAAGGGGGGTAGGAGGAACTGGTACATCGTGGAGCTTCTAGAGGATTAATACTTTCACATCACCTCAACTGAAAGTATTCTACAATATTTTAAGAGATAAGTATAAAAGTCCAAAAGTAACTTTTAGACTTGGTGAGAAAGTGTCAAAGTTTCAAGGTGTAAAAGTATCAAAGTCTAAAAGTGTTAAGGTTACTTTGACACCAGATTTACTTGAGAAGATTGAAGAATTAAGAAGTAGAGAAAGACCAATCCCGCCACTAGCCACCTTCATAAGAAGGTTACTAAGTGAAAAAGTTTCAGAGTTACTTGGTGAAAAAGTTACTTCTATACCAAGTGAAAAAGTTCAAAAGTCTGAAAGTGTAAAAGCATCAAAGTATCAAAGTGAAAAAGTACCAAAGGAGTGGGAGTACGAGCCTGCAACTGAAAAGCAGGTCAACTACCTCAAAGATCTGATCAAAAGAGTAGCTAAGGTATTAAACAAAACTGAAGATGAGGTCATCAGAGAATATGATGTCGACTTTGAGAACATGACGAAGAAAGACGCTAGTTATCTGATAGACCTCTTCACAGAAATGCTGAAGGGGGAGGAGCAGGCTCAAAAGGAGTAACACAAACCACACTTTGCGGGAATTGGGCACGGGAGTTGATTTCTTGCGGAGTTGATCCACACCCCCGCAAAGCAGGAATGGAAACAACCCCATTATTTACGTTTCCCACTTAATTAATTTTTATTTATGTTTATTTGTGTTTTAATTATTTGTGGGTTCCCACATCCCCATATAAGGGTTTGGGCGGTCGTGCCCAACGTAGGGGGCACCCATTTCCCCGTTCTTTTCAACATATTTAATACGGCTATTACATCTCGGTCTTCTTCTAAACCACATTTATGACACTTCATTATTCTAAATTTAAACTTTAATACTTTCACTCTTAAAGTATTCATTACTCCTCTCCTCACCACATGGTGGGTCATAGGAGAGGGGTTCTTTGTCAATCTAGAACCACAAATAGGACATATACTTGAAGTATAAGCTTCATTTATAGTTACTACTCTAACACCATGTTCAAATCCCTTATCAATTAATGTATTTATTATTGTCTTAACACTCCATTGAAATAATCTATGTTTTAATTCACCATTATTACAATTATTAACTATTTTCTCCTTATTTACCAATCCAACGTAAATGTTAGCATTATATTTCTTAGCTAAATTAATAACAAAATTAACAAATTTATATATTATATCTCGTTTTCTTCTTCTTTCTCTAAACTTAATTTTTTCCATAGCCTTTCTAAAAATTGGATTTAAGTTAGGTGAAACACCTTTTCTATGAATACCATACTTCATTTGAATGTATCTCCTCTTGTAGTGATATCTTCTAACAATATCTCCTAATTTATATTCATACCTAAGTAATTGTATTGATTTTCCATCACTAATACCTATTGTCGCATTGTTCTCATTAAGGTCAATTACAAGAACATTAGGTCTATCAACAACTTTACATTCCTTCTTAAATGTGATGTAGAACACTAACTCGTTATCCTTAACCTTAAATCTATTAGTGTTAGATACTTTCCAACTATCATTAAAGTATTTACTCCAATGTTTATGTTTTTGTAAATATATTTTTATTCTTCCAAGACTTGTAGAAATACTAATATAATCTTCGTAGACTTTATGAAGAACACTATCAACATGGATTGTCACTCTCTTAACAACTGGTTTGTTAGTATAAGCTTTACCTTTTTTCTTTAACTCATTAAATGACTTAACTCTTGTTAGAGCATCTCCTATAGCACCATGAATATAATGAGATGGTAACCAAGGATACTTTTCTCTAAACTTTCTATAGAACACTTTATGTAATTTACTTCGGGACTTAACATTATTTTTAATTACATATTCAATAAGTTCTAGTAGCATCTCTTTATATACTTGTTCTATTTTCTTGAATTCCTTAAGTAAGTCATATGGTAACTGTTTTGATTTGATAACTACTGTTCTTTTAACAATCTTTGAATAATCTGTTTGCACCCTCAATCACCCTCTTATACTTCTTACTTCTCTTTCCGTAGATTTTACCCGCAAAAGATGTAATGATAGCTATTAAATCTTCAATAATTTCTTGCATATACTCCTTAGGTTTTTCTTGGAAAGCAACTATTACAGGTACTCCATAGGATTTAAATAATTCTTCAAGATATTCAAATCCAAATCTTGTTAATCTATCCTTATAAGCTACTACTATACCATCTATTTGTCTTTTTCTTGCCAACTCAATAAGTTTCTTTAATCCTCTTCTGTTGGTGTTAAGTCCACTTCCAATATCCTTAATTACAATGAAATCCTTAATTCCAAACTTAGAAATTACATATTCTTTGAGTGCTTGCTCTTGTCTTTCTAAATCATCTTTTTGATTTATGTTACTAACACGACAATAAATTGCAACTCTTTGATAGGTAGGAAATCCTTTAAGAAGTCTTTCAATTTCACTATATGGTATTCTCCAACGGTTACCGAGCATATACGCTCTAATTTTTCCCTGTCTAATCCATTTTAATATGGTAACTCTATGAACCCCAAGTATTTTTGATGCTTCTGAAACACTAATATATCGTTCCATACTCAAGTAATTAAAGAGTAAATAAAGATTTATAAAGTTTATTAATTTCTGAAACTACCACAACAAGGGATTATTTACTATGGAAGCAAAAAGTAGCTACATCATTTAGTGGTACGCCTCATATATTATCCTCCTTATCATTCTGGCAATCCTTTCTTCAAAGGTGGCTGAAGCACTAACTATGTAGATTTTGGCAGTCTTGCCCGGCCTGGGCCTTACAGTCCTACCGATCCTTTGTATTAACTGCCTCTTTGCTAGTGAATTGCTGACAATTATGGCAACGTTGCAGTCCGGCACATCAATACCCTCATCGAGCACTCTGACAGTCAACAGTACATTAAACACTCCCCTCCTCCACATTTCGAGCACCATTTTTCTATTCTTAACCTTGTTGTGGACAACGCCACACCTTACACCATGCCTTTCCAGGTACTCTTTCAACTGCACTACCGTCCTTATTGACTCGGTAAACACTATGATTTTACTACCCTCATTCTCCTTGATAATGTCGAGGACTACTGGCAATTTATTGACGGCCTCGCTACACAACTGCTTACGCTTGTTCACCAGGATCATCAACTTCTTTTCAAGGGCCCTCACCTCTTTCTCACTACCAAAGTGCTTGGCACTCTCAAGCTTATTGTTGACATTCCTTATCGCATTCTCCAGCTCACTATACTCAAGCATCTCCTCACTAGTCAATGGTACCCTTCTAATGTAGACTTTGATCGGGGCCACATAGCCCCTACTCTGCATGTACACGTATGACTTTCTGTAAATAACCTTCAAGGGACTGTTCAAGTGCCTCCTGTCACTCCTCTCTACAGTAGCAGAAAGCCCCAAAATGTCCTTGTTGTCATAGATTTCACTAATCAACTTCGACCATACTGGTGCAAAGTAGTGGTGCACCTCGTCAAGAATGAACAAGTCAAAACAGCTCTTAACCCTATCAAGGTATTTAACGCATGTATTGACAATTGATATTGTAACCCTCTTGAAACTCTTCTCCCTACCATAGAGGAGCCCTACCTCATGTGGCTTTACGATAGTGTACTTCAAAATCTTCTCCCTCCATTGCCTCAGTAGGATCTCGGTAGGCACCACGACCATGACATTCCTACCCTTATTGTAGTAGTACTCCAGAACCTTCATTCCAATGTATGTCTTACCAGTCCCTGTGGGCAACTCGATAATTCCCTTGCGGTCATTCCTAAACCATGCCATTAAGGCCTCAAGCTGATAATCCCTTAATACTATTGTCATTCACCATCACCTTTGCTATACTTCAACATGAGGATTTTTATCAACATGACAAGGATGAGCGGGCTCAAGAATATCGCAATGAGCGGTAGCATCAACATGCATACACCGTACCCCACAACAAGGAATGGACTACTAATGCCCAATAATACTCCTATCAGGACTTTTCTCCATGTGATCTTTCTAACAACTCTCTTAAAGAAGCCCTCCCTCTTCTTTTCCTCCTCTTTCTTTTCTTCTTTAGCTAGTGCTATGGCATTGAATACATTCAACAACTCACCTTTCAAGTAGTCAACATCCCTCTTAATCTCATTAAGCTTTAACTCGACATCGCCAGTAGGGGGCTTTTTTTCCAACATCTCAAGCTTTTTCCTCAACTCATTAACTTCCCTCTCAATCTCTCTAATTCGTGATAAGAAGTAACCAAACTCTTGAGTGCCATAGTAGTCATGCTTGGCCACGACAACCACCCCCCTAGGCTTGGCCTCCCTTTTAATAACTATCTTCTTTTCACTTTTCCTTTTCGCATTATTCTTTGCACCATTCCTAGCATACCTCCTGGCCCTCTTCTCCTCAAGCTTCCTGATTTCACTCTCAATTCTTGCCAGCTCCCTTTCATACTCCTGAATTTGCTTGAACAACTCCTCACTCCTCTCCTCATCCTTACAGAACTCAAACTCTATCTTCAGCTTCTCAATCAAGTCCCTCAAGTGCTTTCTCTCTTGATATAAGAAGTCAATTTCAGAAAGGTCCTTAGCACTCCTATTCACAAAGTTCACGGAAATTCTCTCCCTAACCAAATCACCAAACTGCTTTAGTAGTTCACTCTTGGTTAATGAAAAGTCCAACTCAGTAGCAATGCTCTCTAGTGTGGCCTTCAAGTCGCTCTCATTAACAACATCACTATCTTTAATGTACTTGTACAGAACCCTAGCAAAGTCATTAAGGTACTTATCATAGCCGGCACTCTTAAGCAATTCCTTCAACTCATTAATCTTCTCCTCATACCCCATGCTCACAACCCCCAAATTTCCTTATTATAGTAATAGACCTTCTGGTATTTAAGTCTTACTATGGTAATATTTCCTATTCATATGTCATAATATTATAGTATAAATACGCTAGGTGTTAGGGTTTGAGAATTCACAAAATGCAAAAATCTACCCCTAACACCCTACAAGAAGTCATAAAAAAATAAAAAAAGAAAATTTTTTACTTTAATCTTCACCAGTAGCAGTTCCACAACTTTGAATAAACTACCCTCTTATCAGGCGGTAGTCTAGCGGTCTCAGGCGTGCATATCGGTGAAACAACAAGGTAACCGTATGTCTGTGCAGCGATTATTGACCCTATCAGCAACACTTCATTCTTGCACTCCCATATCATTGTCTTAACAAACTCCCTCCCCAACTCGCTCGGCTCAAACACCGTCCTGACAAGCTCAATATCACCAATCCTATCAACAACCACCTGCTTTGTAGTAGCGGACAGTATTTTTGCCAACGTCACAGAACCCTTGACCACCCTACCATCAGTAAACCTAATTTCATGTGGTGTGCAGTTCACAAACACCCTACTACCAATTATGATCATTGCATCCTCAATTTCCCTTGAAAGGGCCTCCTTGTCCTCAACTTCCATGTGCTTGGCAATGAACTCCAGTATGACGCTCTTGACATGCTTCTTCTCTACCTCTCCTACACTCATTTTCCCACCCTCGTCTATACTAATACACACTCAGATATATAAGCTTTACTATAATAAAGAGACCATATTTCATTATTTACCATAGTAACAGAAAACCAACCCCCAACC
>Ga0190314_1000650_pt1 | contig 11506 bp, 14 predicted proteins | sample 4870071112_MG_FD_165055 | JGI IMG/M metagenome (GOLD analysis project Ga0190314, IMG submission 165055) | Hydrothermal vent sediment bacterial communities from Southern Trench, Guaymas Basin, Mexico - 4870-07-11-12_MG | ecosystem: Environmental > Aquatic > Marine > Hydrothermal vents > Sediment ...
CAGGATCGAGCTTATCAAAACTTTTTAATGCACGTTTTGACCAATGGATCATAGCTTGTATTTTTTCTTTACCTCTTCATGGGGGATAAGTTCTTCCTCGCCAGATTCAATTCTACGGACGGTTTCCATGAACTCTGGATCATTTTCTAGCTCCAGCTGGAGTAATATGTCGTCTATCTCCTCAAGGAGCTTTTTGGCTGTATCATCATCGAGATCTTGAATGATTTTGATGAGTTTTTCCTTCACGGTAGACACGAAACCACCTCCATGGAAAGTATAGCAGGAATTATGATTTTTTCTTGAACCAACCTTTCTCTACCATTTTCTTGGAGGAGGGAAGCCTTTATGACCAAATATGGTGGAAGTATGAAACCAAACTCTTCTTGATTGGTGGCTAATTGGATGTGGTAAAGCGCCAATATGCATAACCTGATAACACCCTAAAGAGAGACAACATTTTCTAGCTTTCTTTCAACATATAGAACACATCGCATCTGTTATGAAGCGATTTCATAATCGCTATAGTCTAGAATTGCATTAAATAGAAAAACCAGTGTGCCACGAGATCTTAAGAAGTTGAGGAATACATCTCATAGACTTCTAATGTACGGGAGGATTAGGAGATACCTGGTTGATGATATTGATTTGACCCGTTGATCCATTAATTTCACAAACCCACCACCACCAACCACTTTCGGCATATTCATTGCTCGGCACTCGTAGGATTTTAACATCACCATCTGGTTTGAATATACGGACTACAGCGCCAGAGGTTGTTATTAAACCGTCACCTGCATAGTGGTGTACTGCGAAAACATAGGTGCCAGGGAAATTTCGATATATTGTTATGTGTTCAGGTCCCCAACTAGTTGTATCATCCACATCTAAGTCAGCATATGGAGGAGTATCTTTCGCACCTTTATAATACCAGTATATATGATATGTTTGGCCTTCGATCTCAGGGGTCCAAAGGTGAGCGTCTAAATCTCTAGGATTTTCACCCCAAGTCAATGTGAATTGCGCCCAGAAATTTCTATTAGCGATAATTTGATCAATATAAATGATAGGTATAGGATTACCATAGATGTGTTTATAGCACACATGTATACGATCTTCATCAAAAATGTTGAGAGACAATCCTATGAGACTAGCAAAGGTTGAAAAACCTTCTATTCCTTTTAAAACAAGGGAAACAGTCTTACTAGTTGTTGCGGTGAGTTTGATAATACAGGACCCTCCAGTAGCAATTGATCCTGCTAGGGCAAAGAGGTCGTTTAGATCCATCCAAGCACATGTACTTACTCCCCAAGGGTCCATTTTCAATTCATCTATGTGAGGAGGATCTGTGGCAAATTCATATACAGCTAGTGTTACTCCTATAACAGTAAGTGCTATAGGTATAATCGCTGGAATTGGCTTTCCTTGCGTAGGACTTAAGCCAAGTTCATCATATGTTTTTATGGTAAATGATGGGTAATAATTACCATCGGGATCAGCAGCATATACAAGGACATAATTCTTCAATAGATAAACATTTACCAACATGTCTGGCACCGGATTTTGAGAGGAATCTTTGATTTTTACTTCAAACCTATAAGGTCCTGCATCTAAAGTAACAGTACCTGTGTCATCTGTATAACCGCTAACATAAACGGCTTCATCAGGATGTGAAGGTTGTTCAGGTGGCTGTTCTGGAGAAAATGAAGATGGTTGACAAGCAGATAGGAGTAATAAAGCAGGTATTAATATCGAAGAAATGAGTATTTTCATAAACGCCCCCCCTAACCTTCACTGGTGATTGTTGCTATTATTTTACACTAACTTATTAATCTATTTCAAGAGGAAAAAACTCCTTTTTTGAAGGTGCTAAAGAGAAAAATGTATCATTCTATCCTCAATGGCAAGCTTCATTGTGGGAAAAGACCCTGCAGAATTTCTGTAGAGATTCTCCAGAAGAAGAGACATTTGGAGGATTTAATGAAGATCTTCATAATCAAGCTCAAAGGTGGCGAAAACGCTGTAGAAAAATCAGAGAAACACGTTTCATAGATCCTTTTAGGAGGTATACTTCCTCTTGGGAAGAGGATAATGGGATTAGGAAGTTCACGGGGATCATTGAAAAAGGAGAGAAAAAATACATAGGACACGTTATAGAGCCTCCAGGATGACACACAAGGATCAGTGATAGATGAGCTGATGGAAAATATAAAGGAAACCATAGAAGTGTACTTTGAAGTGGAGGGAAAGGTGATGAATCTGTTGAAGTAGCAAATGTCAGGACGGTAAAGATATGAAGTCAGGATATCCTCGATTAGCAGGCAAAGAAAATTTACGAATAACAGAGGATAGAAACAGAAGTAGCATGTCAGTGAGGGGAAAGTGAGTGTTATTCCAACCCATGTTGGGAAAATCATAAAGCCAGGGCTTTTGAAATATATTTTGAGGGATTTTGATATAACCTTCGATGAGTTTCTAAAACATCTTTGAGCTATTTTTTCTTTCTTTTTCTGAACCACGCCATTATCCTCTCTCCCCAACTTTTCTTTGGTGGTGGAAGACCTTTAAGTTTCTCTATCTCAGCGAGATACTTTTGAACGACATCACGGAGAGCACGATTCTCTTTCTCAAGCTCTTCTATGCGACGTTCTAGTCGCTGGAGATACTCTATAACGGGTCTATCAGCTACGACATAACCGGCCGAGAGTTTTTCCAAGGCTGAAGCGATTGTGTGTCCTTCCTTTATAAGATCCACAAAATCTTTAAAGATCATGATAGCGTGATTGTCTATTTTAGCTCCACGATCACCTTTTGTGACACGAATAAAACCACGTTGTTCAAGGATTTTGAGGTACTTCCATGTTGTAGTGTATGGGATTTTAAACTTTCGAGAAAGCTCACGAATAGTCATGATGATCAATTCTTTCTCGATCGTGATCAAAAGTTTTCTATATGATACACCATAAGGGCATAAAAATAAAAATCAAATCCTCTATGATCAACTTCCATAAATATATGTTAATGGAAGTAAGGCGAAAACACTTTCTACAAGCGGATTCCAGATTCCGCCCCTGTTACCTTTATGATTTTACATAACCTTAAACGAATCTTTATGATTCCTTATGATTTTATATGATACTATATAATCGAAGACTACCGCAGGGGAGGGATTGAGATGTTTGTTGATTCTTTGAAGAAATTCGGTGTAGAGGAAAGGTTTATAAGAAAGCTCAAAATCGCAGGTGTTGACACTATGGAGAGACTGGACAGGTGGATGAAGGAAAACAACCGAGATCATTTCGAAATCACTATGACGACAGGAAGCGAAAAGGGAGCTTTTGAGGTATTGAAAGGCTACAGCGAGTTCAAAAAGAATTCCATACCGTGGGGGTGATCCCCCCACGGATTATAGAAAGGAGGTATTAAAAGTGGTGATTGAAATTGACGGTGAAAGATATTACACACGGAAAGAGACAGCGAAATTGCTGAACGTGTCTCTTGCGACGCTCACCCGCTGGAGCAGGAAAGGGATTCTAGTTCCAGTCAAGATTTCTCCAAGAAAGGTGTTTTACAGAGAGGAGGATATAAAGAAACTGCTAAGGAAACAGGGATAAAGCAGAACCCCCACCACGGGAGAGTGATGGGGGCAGACTACCGCAGGAAAGGGACTAACTTTTATCACCTCTTATTGTATCACGGATTCGAGGAGGTGAGTATATGGGTACCAACTGGGTAAAATTGGCAGATCTTGAAATCACAAATGAAGAGATTGAAGAAGTGAGAAGGCTTTATAAAAAAGCCGGAGTAGAAAAACAACCCCACACATTGAAATTGATCACGGCGGTGAAGAAAATCCTTGAGGAATATGATAGACAATATCATATCAAACTCACTGTACGTCAGCTGTACTATCAATTGGTGACAAGAGGCGTGATTGAGAATTCCCCGAAAGCTTATAAGAATTTTGATGATCATTTATCACAAGCCCGAGCCTTGGGAATTATCGATTGGCGGTATTTTGAGGATAGAGGGAGAACTTTCGAGAGGCCGCGAAAGCCTCTGGTTGATATAACTAAAATCACTCCACAAAAGGAAATAAAAAGTAAACTCGAGTACGTTACATCCTTTCGTGAACACCACTACGGCATCCCAAAATGGTACAGGCAACCCAATTACGTTGAAGTTTGGGTGGAAAAAGACGCTCTCGCTGGTTTTTTGTCAGAAGTTACAAGAGAAGAGTTAAGTGTTCCCCTTGTGGTTTCCAGAGGATACACCAGCGTTACTTTCAAGTTTGAAGCTAGAGAGCGTTTCGAGAGAGCAAGGGCGGAAGGAAAAACTCCATATCTTCTCTATTTCGGTGATCTTGATCCCTCTGGAGAAAACATTTGTGAAGTGTTGGAAAAAGAGTTGGGTGACATTGCCATAGTGAAGCGTGTCGCTCTCTTGCCCCATCATGTTTATGAGTATGATCTTCCCCCTTGCCCTGTAAAACGTACAGATAGCCGGGCAGGGCGATACATCAGAAAACATAGAACCTTTGAGGCTTGGGAACTGGACGCCCTCCCTCCTCTCGTTTTGATAGAGCTTGTTAGAGAAAGTGTTCAAAAGCTGTTCAATACAAGAATTTACGAGCAAAACTTGAGATATCAAAGATACTGGTTGGCTGAATACAGCAAGCTTCTTGAAACTATCCGAAAACACATGACATCCTTGGAAGGTTACCTTGATTCAGACAATCCGGACTCGTCTCGTCCGGATGAAAGAGGAGGTGTTTTCCATGATAAAAAAATGTTCAAATGAGCATCTGAGAGAGAAGGAATCCAAAATGATTGATCATCTTGAGCGAATAACTGGAGATTCAAGTGTCTACCGAAGAGTTCTTCAAATGCTATCATAGGGGAAGAGTTTGAAAGAAATTGCGGATTTCTTCAACGTCACCGTTGGAAGAGTTATAGAAATTCTGAAAAAGTCCAAAATCGCTAGAAGCCCAAAGGATCTCACAGAAGAAGATAAAAAAACCATCGAGCTTTTGGCGGAAAAGGCGAGTGAATGTATTCTAACGTCCCCATACGAAAGAATTTCTATAAAAGATGATGTGTTTATCCTGACGAATTACACCACGGGAGAGAGATACACCATTGCCCTTATTGGAGACAAAGTCGAACATCAACCACTCTCTCCTTGGCTGTCTCATTCGATTCTTGAACAGCTTATCCGTTCAGGGTGTGACTTCGAAACAATAAAAAACATCACATTTGGCGACGCCGAATTACTTGAGGAAAATTACAGGATAATCTCATCAAATGTAAAAAATGAGGAAAGAACTGGTAAAATAAAAACGAAATAGCGGGGGCAACCTCCACCGGCATCCCCCGCTAGCCCAGCTAAGGTTTCACGGGCTATTAACTTTCAACAAAATAATAGCACAGGACGATTCAAAAATCAAAATTGGGGGATGTCGGGAAAATCAGGCATCCCTTTTTTTACATGCAAAAGGAGGAGAGAAAGAGATGACAAAAAAAGAACGAGAACAACTTCAAAAATGGAAATATTTCATTCAAACTGGTATCTTTCCTATTGAAGGTGTTCATTTTCTCGGAGAAGTTCTTAAAAGACTTCTAAGAACAATTCTTACGCTTCCTTTTCCAAAAGCTCCAATGGTAAGAATAGACTTTGCTGACACTTTTATTTATGTCGAACATCTTGATCGTAAAGCTGGAGATAAACACGCTGTGGTTGCTTACATATATCGAAAACTTACAGACAAAAAGAGAAAAGTTTTAAGTCAGATGATAGCTCATTACCTTTATCGCTATTGGCCACGATTGCTAGCCAACATGAACAGAGATCATCTCGATCAGCTCGTCGATGAAGTTTTACCAGACCTGTATAAGCGTCTCTTTAATTTAGATGAGGATGAGCTTTACAAGATCTATCGAGATGAAAAATCATTCAAACTGCGAAAGTTTGTAGAAAATTGCTTAAGATCACACTTCAGATGCATTGTCAAACAATTAAAACGAGAAATGCTCGCAGAGACTGACACGGTCGAATATTTTTCAAAATTCGCTCAACAAATCACATCTGGAGAACCACAGGATCCTTCACTCTATGGTTTGGTTCAGTGGTATTTATCTCAATTACCAAGTGACGAAAGACGTGTAATTGTGAAGCTAATCGAAGGTCATAAACCTTCTGAAATCATGAAAGAGTTTGGAATATCAGAGAGAAAAATGAAAACAATTATCAAAGAGAATCGGCTCCTATTCGAGGATCTCGAATTCATTCACGAAAACTTTTAAAAGAGATTTTACTCGATCGTCATGTTCAACCTGTCCGTAGATAGATGAGGAGGTGAAAAAGGGTTATGAAAACCAACAATGAAAAAAAGGCCGGGAAAAGCCCAGCCGTGAAATTTCTCGAGACACTCTTTCCATGGCGGTCATACGTCGAGCTCAGATTCCTTAAAAGCAGTGAAATTCGACGGACTTGGATACCCACTCACGAAGTTGGAAAAATTCTCTCCACTGCTAATGATTATAGCAGAAAAGGCTGGAATTGTTACTTCGGTGTCGCATCCAGAAAGCATCAAGGAGGAGGAACTAAGAGTGATCTAGACTATGTAAATGCCGTTTGGATCGACGTTGACACAAACAAACAAGGACTTTCAAAGGAAGTAGTTGTGGAGAAGCTTCTAGACTGGCTTTTACCACCAAGTATAATTGTAGACTCAGGTCATGGACTGCACGCTTATTGGTTATTGAGGGAACCGGCGAAGGACTTTAAACTGATTGAAAGAATAAATCTTGGTCTAGCGAAAGAGTTAGGAGGTGACACGAAAGCCCACGATGCCACACGGATTCTTAGAGTTCCAGGTACCACCAACTGGAAGGATTCTTCAAATCCTGTCCCTGTCAAGATTATTCATTTTGACTCTGATCGGCGGTATAACCTTCTCACATTGGATGACTGGAGTGTAGAGATTGAGGAATACGATGAGAGTAAGAAACTCACGGTAGAACAGCAGTTCCCAGATAAGATAGTCAATAAGGTTATTGAATCTTGTGCTTTCCTCAAACACTGTAAAAAAGATGCAAAAACGCTGGATGAGCCTTCGTGGTACAGTATGATAACGAATTTAACAGCGTTGGGAGCTATTGAAAAGATCCATGAACTTTCAAAACCCTATTATAAACCTCCAAATCGTTATACCAGAGAGGAAACTGACCAAAAGATAAAACACGCCTTAAAGGACGCTCCTGGCCCCCATACTTGTGCGTATATCCAAAACGTTCTCGGCTTCAGATGTCCTGACTCATGCCCTTGGAAGGGGAAGGTTAAATCCCCTGCAGGTATTGCTTGGAAATTAATAAAAAAGGTTCCAGAACTGCCTTTTTCAGTCCTTGGATTCACTCCAAAAAGAGAAGTCCTATTCTGGTACCGAGGTAGGATCATCACGATACCAGCACGTCAGCTTACTAGGGATGAGCTCACCCTTTTTCTTGGAAATTTGGAAAAAGAAGAATATAGGAAGATGAAAACCACGATTCTTACAAAAGCACATGAAAAAGGTATCGTGGATACCAATGAGACTTTGAAAACTGGTATCTGGAAAACCCAAGATGGGTTTTTGATCGTTTCAGGAAAAGATGTCCTCCATGTGATGGGGGAAAAAATACGCAGGATACGTGAACCTGTGTTTGAAGGCAAAATCTTAGATCTTGATAATTCCACGTGGCTAAATCCTCTCCAACTGGAGGAAGCCCTTTCAAAAGCCAATCTCACGGATACATTCTTCAAACTTCAAGAGCTTGTTTCAGAATGGAACTTCGAAGATGGAGAAATGGTACCTTATGTAACCGCTTTTGTCATGCTCAGTCCATTTCAGCAAGCCATGAAGTGGCGTCCATGGATCTACATAACAGGCCGAAGAGGAACGGGGAAAACCACGTTTTTCACTGAAGTTTTAGGGATTTTTGGAAACCTTACATCCAGAATGGACAAGTCTACTGCCCACGCTCTAGTCCAAGAGATAGGTAATGCAGGGAAAATCCCCGTTTTGGATGAGTTTGAGAAATATAAAAAAATCGAAGAGATCTTGGAACTTGCCAAGCTTGCAAACGCAGGAGGTTATTATACGAGGGGTACCACAGGTGAGAAGATGCGGAGATGGAGCTTGCACCACATGTTTTGGTTTGGCTCGATCTATCTTGCGGGTAGCGATTCAGCCCAAAGATCCAGAATGGTTGTTTTTGAGTTATTGCCTCACAAAGATCGGTCTCGTTTCCTCACGTCATCAGAAAAAGAACAGTTAAAGCACGACATTATAGCTAGCGTCATGAAGCATTGGTATGAGATAGAAGAAAAGGCCTTTGATTATCAGGGCAGGAAAGCGGATTTTCATGTGCTGGATGGACGTATAATAGATAATTTCTGCTATGCGAGTGCTTTAGTTGACTTGGCAACTGGTGAAGGTGGAATACCTGAGTTTGCCTTGAACACCGAATTCGAAGAGGATGAGGTTGAAATATTGAAAGCGATCTTCTCTGCTATCGTAGAAGGTGAAACCATCGGAGAATATCTTAAGAGAGAAGCTGAGATTATAGAAAAGTATGGCGTGAAGATTCTGAGGAGGAATGAAGAAAAATTCCTGGCGATTGATCCCACCACAGCTAGGCGGTATCTTTTGAAGGATACTTCATGGCGGGATTTGGACATCACAAAACCTCTCCTGAGACTTTCAGATACACGAAAAAAGGAAGTTGTGAAGTTTGAAGGGCGCGCGGTAAGAGCGGTTGTGATTCCATGGCATGTGATTGAAAACATCTTTGGATAAAAAACCACCAAAGAGAGAGTAGCAAGGAGCGGATTTCCGCTCCTTTTCTTTGTTTTGTGTATGTCGTGTAACTTTGTAACCGGATGTAACCGAAAGTGTAACCACCAAAATCAACATCAATACTATAAAAAATTAAAATTGGTTACATAGTTACATAGTTATATAAAATTTTAAAATTACTACTACCCCATCTCATGGTAAAAAAATCTTTCAAATATAAAAACTGTGTAACCGTGTAACCGATTCGAGGAAATTCCAGTCTACAAGCGGGTTTCAGCGGTTACACATCGGTTACACACCATTTTTTGCACATATCAAAAAACCGCTTCTAGACTGCGGTTACACTGTGTAACCGCATTGCAGTTAGTGGTTTCTAACATCTAAGCTAACACACTTATAGTCATGGTTACACTTCATGTTAGACCATGCTAATTCTACGACACCAATGACTCGCATATACAAGCCCAGTCCCAATCCCAAATTACCTTCTTACTTTCCTGGCCGGCCGGCCTTCTTTCCTTTTTGGTGAATCTATGCCAAAGGAGGTGAAAGGTATGGCTCTCTTCTGTGACAGGTGTGGTGAGGCTATAACAGATCCCGGGGAGGCTGTGGTGAACGAGGAAGGGATTTTCCACCAATGGTGTCTCCGGGACGGTGAGGAAGGAGAACCTCTCCCACTCATTCTTATAGAGCTCGGTTGGCACATCTTCGATAACGACACCGTGCATTTCTACTACGAGCTGTACCACGTGATCGAGAACGCAGAGATTGACCGAAGTTCCCAGCTTTCTTCTGGAGGAGGACTTTAAATAGATCCCTCTCCATTCGCTCCCCCACTTTGAGCCAGTGGGGGAGTTTTTTTATATCCAGTCAATCATCTTAGGAGGTGGTATCATGTCTCCTTATCTCAAAAAGGCTCTCATGGAATATGTCCAGGACTTAGAAGAGAAGATGAGGAAGGAGAAGAATGTGAAACGTCGCTCTCGAATGCTAAAGGCATTGTATAGAGCCAAGATGATCCTCCGCTTGGAGGAGAGGAGGGTGAGAACATGAAGGCATTGAAAATGAGGTTACTTGAAAGCACAGAGAGAAGCCTCACGATAGGATATTTCTTTGCCCATGACATCTTGGCTGTCCAGCAGTTGCTTTTATCAGCCTTGGTGCATACTTTCTACCCTTTGACTTCCAAAGATTTCTTGTTCTTTGCTCGAAGACTCCTCAACGTTGCCATCCAGAAGGCTTTGGCAGATGAGTACGTCTACCAGCGGGGGCTACCAGCACTGTCATATGTCTTCACAGATTATTTGGCTGTGAAAACCATTTTGGAATGAGGAGGTGGGAGTATTGGGGATATAGAGAGAGTCATGGATCTGGAGATACTGAGGCAGAAATTTGAGATGGTCAAAAAGAGGGTACGACATTGAGAGAGGACACTCCAAGAGTGGAAGAAGATACTACAGAGAGTCGAGGAGATAATCACGATGCTGGAGGATGAACCACAGAAGCGGAATTTTTCTGACTATCTCGAAGCTGAAGAGCTTCTCGATCGTATCAGAACGACAGATATGTTCTTTGATATCTGAAGCCAGTGAGGTGGTGAACATCGTGTTTACACGAGAGCAAATCCTTTCGGGGTACTTGAGATGAGCGGGGTTTTATCACGAAGGAGCAAGCAAAAAACGCACTATGGTTTTCTCTACTCCTCTTTAGATTCAACGAACATTATTTCATAATCTCACAATCCTCGTATTACATCCTATTGACGTAGCCTCGCTTTTCTCCGCTCTACAAGGCAGTTTATGGGCACTCCCTTGCTTTGCTGGGGAGTGCCTTTCTTGTTTTTCTACGTTCACAACATTTCCACCATTCTTCCTCCATCATTCGTTTTCCATTGGCGGTTTACCAGAGGCGGGGGCAGTTAACGAGGATGCAACATTAGGGGAAGAATTGAAATTTTTCAATTCTTCCCTTTCTTTTTCGATTTGGTGAACACTTTTTCGTGAGGTTGTAACATTGCGTGGAGAATTCTCAAATGAGAATTCTCCATTCTGTTTTACGATTTTGTGAATCCATCCACAGGTGAAGGCCTGCCAAAGTCAAGCCGGGCGGGTATATAGGGCGTGTGAAAAGCGGGTATAATCAACGCTCCCCCTTGTCTCTGATTTTTCGACCCCCCGGGGGTCTGAATCGAGACTAGTCTCGATAACTTGCTCCATTGTGAAAATCGCTTACGAGAATCGTCATAGAGGCTCTCCAAAAGAGAGGGGGAGCTATATAACCCTTGGCGGATTTTTAAAGAGGCTCTATGGCCAAATATGAAGGTGGTGGAAATGCTGATGGGAAGTGGAGAAGAGAAATTTTCATCTATCGGTAGGCGTCTCCTCTATGTCTTATGTCAACAATGATGAAATCTTGTCCTATACGTTTGAAAATAACTCTCCATTTACCAACACGGAGGCGGAAATATCCTTTTAGCTTACCAGAAAGGGGTTTTATGTTTCCCTGAGGGAGTTTTGAGATAGCAGAAAATACACGCTCTCTTGTGACAGGATCGAGCTTATCAAAACTTTTTAATGCACGTTTTGACCAATGGATCATAGCTTGTATTTTTTCTTTACCTCTTCATGGGGGATAAGTTCTTCCTCGCCAGATTCAATTCTACGGACGGTTTCC
>Ga0190314_1000656_pt1 | contig 11450 bp, 7 predicted proteins | sample 4870071112_MG_FD_165055 | JGI IMG/M metagenome (GOLD analysis project Ga0190314, IMG submission 165055) | Hydrothermal vent sediment bacterial communities from Southern Trench, Guaymas Basin, Mexico - 4870-07-11-12_MG | ecosystem: Environmental > Aquatic > Marine > Hydrothermal vents > Sediment ...
GTTAAACACCATAACCCCAACTATATTTATGGGAAACGTATAGTATATTATGACAAACAGACATATATGCCTGTTCTGACAGATGTTTATGATGTAAAGGGCGAATTCTGGAAATGTATTCATTATCCACAGAATCTTAAGCCAACTTATGTTGATACAATTGCCTTTGATGTTTACGATATGCAGGCAAGATGTTCGACCCTTCTTAATTTTAAGGATCCTGTAACAGGCGGCGGCGGATTAACCATAAACAATAATCCTGAACCGAATAACTACTCCACAGCATATCTGAAAAAACTTGGACGATAGATGGTTGATGCTTTTTAGTTTATAACGATCTGGATAATTTTTTTAAAAAGGGGGACAGATTTGTCCTCCTTTTTAAATGCTGTTAAAGTTTTTATATTATCAGTAATGATTTGCTGTTTTTTTATTTTTTAAATTTATTTATATATATCAGGGAGAGTGGGCGGCTGAATTACAATATTAATTAAAACATTTAAAGGGAAAAGAATTATGATGAAATCAAATAAAGTCTTAATCTTGGCCACGGTTTTAACAGTATTTTGTTTTCTTGCAGTTCCTGTGTTTGGTCCTTCAGTTGTTTTTGCAGAAGAAAAAGGAAAATTGATTAAGGTGATAGACAAGAGTAACCTTGATGAAATAAAAGATGATCTGTCTGTGGCCCATCAAATCAGAATCAGCGAGTGGGGCATGAAGGCTAACCTCAGAGAAAAAAAACAGTACACCTATGAGCCTCCGCCTGGTTTTATGGCAGCCACGCTGAACAGGAAAACCAAGGTTACTCTAGACCCTGATAAAGGGCTTTTAAACTACTATGACCAAGGAGGCTGGCCCTTTCCTGAGCCTGAAAACGGCACAGAGATTATATGGAACGGTCTCAAGTCATGTTTCATGGGAGATGACTTTGATCATCCCTATGTGGGTCATTTCATGGGTCCAAGGGGTGATGAGAGATCAATAGGAGGTTCGTGGACTTCCATACAATGGGTAGCGAGAACAGACATTGAACCCTTAGGAGGCTTTAGCCCGAATCCCAATGGAATCGAGCACAAGGAAACTATTTTTCAGACATATCCTTTTGAGTTAAAAGGTACCTCCATACTCACTATAAGATATATGGCCCCTGAAAAAGAGGATAATATGTGGATCTATGTAGCAAGCCTTAGAAGAATCAGGCGCATGTCGGCATCCCAGAGGTGTGATACATATATCGGGTCCGATTTTATATATGACGACTTTGGCGGCATGTCATGGAAGGGTGAGTCTGCTGACTACAAGCTTCTGGAGGAAAAGGAAATGTGGCTGGGTATGAATAATGTTGATGCCATACCGTATTCTAAAGGAAAGCCATATCCCCAGAGAATTTCTGAGGATCTGGAGAAAAGACCCTGCTATATAATCGAGGTTAAGCATCACGATCCAAACTATGTTTACGGCCGCCGTGTAGTATATATCGACAAAGAGACATATACTCCTGTTACGACCGATGTATATGACACAAAGGGAAATTTCTGGAAATCTATCGTCTATTCTTCAAACATAAGGGATAACTATGTGGAAGGTGTGACATATGATGTTTATGATATGAAGGCAAGGTGCTGTACCCTGCTTGATATGAAGCAGCTTGTAACAAATAAATCAAATCATAAAATAAACAACAATTGGGACCCAAATCATTATACCACAGCATATATGAAAAAACTTGGACGATAAGAGAGTTGATGTTTTTTTGATCGTGTAAATTGTTGGCATGTATCAGGGAGAGCAGGTGACTGAATTAAAATATTAATTAAAACATTTAAAGGGAAAAGAGTTATGATGAAATTAAATAAAGTCTTAATCTTGACCACGGTTTTAATAGTATTTTCTTTTATTGCAGTTCCTTTGTCCGGCGTTTTCAGTGTTAGGGCTGAACAACTGGGGCCTTACATTACCGGTACGGAAAAAATGGGAAAGCTGATAAAGGTTATAGATAAAAATAATGTTGATGAAATAAAGGATGCTCTCCCTGTATGCTACTATGTCAGAGTTGCAGAGTGGGGATTGAAGATAAGAATAACCGAACCTAAACCGAATAATTACAAGCCTTCGGCTGCATATACAGCTGCAACCGAGCAGAATAAAAAGGTTAAGGTTATTATAGACCCCAAAAAGGGACTTTTGAACTATAACGATCACGGCGGATCGCCATTCCCTGGTCCTAAAACACTTGGTACTGCGGAAGAAAATTTAATAACAGGAATGAAGATTCACTGGAACTGCGAAAAGAGCTATAAGGGAGACGATTTTGTCTATCCATATTTTGGTCATTTCATGGGCCCAAGGGGTGATGAAAGAGCCATAGGAGGCGCATGGGATGTTATTAAATGGGTGGGAAGAACCGACCTTGATCCAATAGGGTCATTTGAACCCAATCCAAAAGGTGTTGAGCATAAGGAGCTTATCTATCAGACATATCCCTTTGAGCTTAAAGGCACTTCCATATGCACTGTGAGGTATCTTGACGCTGAAAAGACGGACGATATGTGGATTTATATTGCAAGTCTCAGAAGGATCAGACGTATGTCAACTGCCCAGAGGTGTGATACATATATAGGTTCTGACTTTATATTTGACGACTTCAGGGGCTGTTCATGGAAGGTTGAGACAGCGTATCACAAATTTCTTGGAGAAAAGAATATGTGGTTAGTGATGAATCAGGTTGAAGATCTGAAATATAGTAAGGGGGCTCCATATCCACAGAGAACTAATCCTATTATGGAAAAACGGCCTTGCTATATAAATGAGGTTAAACACCATGATCCAAATTATATTTATGGAAAACGCATAGTATATTATGACAAGCAGACATATTTTCCGGTTACAACCGATGTGTATGATGTAAAGGGTCAGCTCTGGAAGTCTATCAATTATACTCAGAATATTTTGGATAAATGTCTTGACACACTTTCGTATGATGTTTACGATATGCAGGCAAGGTGTTCAACTCTTATGAGTTTTAAGGATCCAAAAGGCGGAAGTGGACAAATTGTAAATTATAATCCTGATCCTAATAACTATTCCACAGCATATCTGAAAAAACTTGGACGATAGTACCTTTGAAAAAGGTGAAATGAATTCCTGAGGTATCTTAGGGTTCGCTTAAAATGTAAAGTTATTTTTAATATATCCCTTAATTATTGATAAAAGTCAGAGTGAACTAAAGATGATGGTTTCGTAAAAAGTTGAATTTTACCTCTGCGCTGTCATTCCCATGAAAATGGGAATCCAGTATTTCCAAACAGTTACACAATTCATGGATTCCCGCCTTCGCGGGAATGACGACTTTTTACGAGTGCATCAAAGATGATCTTTAGTTTATATTGTCAAGATCTGAATGGGGCTCGAATTTTTTATGGGAAGCTATTGTTTTGAAAATTTTTGTTTTGTTTCCTCAAGTTCCTCCCAGCGCAAATAGAGTTTTTCAAGTTCTGTTTCAATTTCATCAAACTGCTTTTTTAGCGCAGCTATTTTGTTTCCCTGTTCTTTGTATAGCTCCGGGGTTCCCAATTTCGCAAAGAACTTGTCCTTTTGCTCTTCTTTTTCCTCAATGACCATGGGCAGCTCATTTAGCTCCAGGTTTTCCTTGAAACTCAGCTTGGTTTTCAACCTGGGTTTCAGCCTGGGACTTTTTTTCTCAATTTTTTTTTCTTTCTCTAAAGGGATGGCGCTCAAAGAACGCTCTTTCCATTCATCATATCCCCCTGCATTTTCTTCCACAACCCCATCTTTCCTGAAGCCCAGGGTGCTGGTTACTACATTGTTAAGAAATTCCCGGTCATGACTCACCAGAAGCAAGGTGCCCTTATAAGCCAGCAGGAGCTCCTCAAGAAGTTCCATGGTCTCCAAATCAAGATCATTGGTGGGCTCATCAAATACAAGAAGATTTGCAGGTCTGGTGAACAGCCTGGCAAGCAAAAGGCGATTCTTTTCTCCGCCGGAGAGTACCCTTACCGGCTGTGCAGCCCGGTCAGGTGTGAAAAGAAAATCTTGAAGGTAGCCTATAACGTGTTTCTGCCTTCCATTGAAATCTATTAGATCATTGCCGTTGGTTATATTTTCTTTAACGGTTTTATCTTCATCCAGCTTATTGCGCATCTGGTCAAAGTAGGCAATCTTTAGACGAGTACCGGTTTGTACCTTTCCTTTTTGCGGCTCAAGTTCCTGCGTTAGCAGCAGTTTAATAAGGGTGCTTTTTCCGCAGCCATTGGGGCCTATGATTCCTATTCTGTCACCCCTGAGTATGGTGGCGCTGAAATTTTTAAGAATAATATTGTTGCCGTAGCTAAAGCTGATGTCTTTTGCTTTTATAACTATTTTGCCGGAGGGGTTGCTTCCCTGTATTTCCATTCGGGCGGTGCCCTGCCGGTTTCTACGGGCTGCATGCTCATTCCGCATCTTTTTTAGAGCCCTGACCCTTCCTTCGTTGCGGGTTCTACGCGCCTTAATGCCTCTACGGATCCATTGTTCCTCTTTGGCAAGCTTTTTATCAAAGTTGACATTCTGCTGTTCTTCGGATTCAAGCCAGGCATCTTTGCGCTTTAGAAAGGTACGGTAATCGCAGCTCCAGTCAAAAAGGCGTCCACGATCCAGTTCAATAATGCGGTTGGCAATACGCTGCAAAAACATGCGATCATGGGTAACAAAGAATACGGTTTTTTCATAACGAACAAGGAAGTTTTCCAGCCATTCAATGGTTTCAACATCAAGGTGGTTGGTGGGCTCATCAAGGAGCAAAATATCAGGGTCATTGGCCAAAGCCCTTCCTAATAATACACGGCGTTTCATTCCCGCAGAAAGAGACCCTGCCTCCAGGCTGCCGTCCAACTTTAATAATGAAAGGGTTTTTTTGATTTGAGTATGCTTTTTCTGCCCTTCATAACTGCCGGGATGCCTGCTTTGCGTATTGCCGAATCCAGCGGCAATACAGTCATAAATTGGACCTGAAAGTATGTCCGGAATATCCTGGGACAGAAGAGATGTCCTGATATGTGATTTTATAATGCGCCGACCGCTGTCCTGCTCAATGGAGTTGTGAATGATTTTCATGAGGGATGATTTACCGGCGCCATTACGTCCCAGGAGGCAGATCTTTTCCCCTTCATGTATCTGGAAGCTGATATCATCCAGAAGTGTGGGCCCCCCGAATGAAAGTGATATGTTCTGAAGATTAATTAAGGCCATATTTTAGATTAATTCAACCCTAAACCAACCACTAAACCCACAGCAATACCTAAACCAACAAACATAGATCCTATAACTATACCAATAGCGATATTACCATTGCCTAACTGCTTTGACGTATCAAAAGGTGTAATCCCGTCCAGTATTTTATAACCCAGCATCATAAATAAAATGGTCAATAAAGCGCCTAAAATCGCATATATAAAATTTGATACAACAATAGCTATTTCCATGATTCACACCTATTTTAATATCTGTTTAATGGATTTAATTTTCGTCACATAGTTCAGGGTTTCCTTACTGTGTTTACCTGTAACCTTAGGCAATGTTTGTTCTATGGAACTCCATAAATCAGGATTTATACCTGTTCGTTTTGCATGTCTTTGTGCTTTAATAATATTCCCTTTGCCTGCGTTATAAGCGCCGAATGTGAAATCCAGGCGGTCTTGAAATGGCCTGTCTGCTTTAAATAAATTCCAGATAGAACGGTTATAGGAAATACCCGCTGCAATATTCCACTGTGGGCTGTTGCCACTGCCTTTAATATACCGATGACGTTTAATAATTTCTTCATAAGTTGTCGGCATAATCTGCATAAGCCCAATAGCGCCCACATGGGATTTAGCATTTTTTTTAAGTCTCGATTCCGCTATTGCCTGGGCCTTAAAATGATGCCAGTTAAAAGCCGGGCCAAAATTACGTTTAGTGTATTTTGAGAAGTATTTGTCATAACGGGTGACGTTGTTATAACGGTGGAAGTCTTCTCCATAAGCCGTCGAATTCATCATCAAAAACAGGATAATTATGAGCCTTGCCACAAATATTGCCTCACTATGAAATAAATATGATCCTGGTATTTTTATGCAAAAGGATCCAGCGCCAGACTGGTCTGAATGTGAATAATTGTCAATACTTTTTGAAAGATTAACTTGCTTCCGGCAGGTATCCGCTGGATGGAGGACCAGTAACTAAAAATGAGCATTTACCTGTTGACCATCCTGTCTATTGCATCAAATAATTCCACAGGTTTTATAGGCTTGGACACATAGTCATCCATACCTGCTTCAATGAATTTTTCTCTGTCGCCTTTCATGGAGTGAGCGGTCAGGGCAATGATAGGGATGCATGGGTTTGATGATTGTTTCTCTGTGTTACAAGTACCGCATTTAGCGCTCCGGATTGTCTTTGTGGCTTCGATCCCGCCCATTACAGGCATCTGTATATCCATCAACACTAAATCATAACATCTCTTTTCAAGAGCTTCAACAGCGAGTCTGCCATTATCAACCACAGTAACCGAATGACCATGTTTTTCAAGGATTTTTTTTGCCACCATCTGGTTGACCTTGTTGTCCTCTGCCAGGAGGATGTTAAGTTTTTTCCTTTCCTCTTTTATGGTATGACGGGTAATAAGATTTTGCTTTTTATGATTATCAGGGGCTTCTTTTTTTTGTCCCAGTGTTTGTACTATCATGTCAAAAAGGAGAGACTGATTGACCGGTTTGGGTATATAAGAGGAGATTCCGAGCTCTTTGCACATTGCGGCGTGACCTCTTTTTGCAATGGATGTGAGCATGATTATTCGTGTATGTTTCAGCCAGCCGTTTTTCTGTATCTGTCTTGCAAGGGAAAAGCCGTCAATACCCGGCATATTATAATCAAGAAAGATAAGGGCATAGGGGCTGTTATTTTCAAGGGAGATCTTTATGGTCTCCAACGCATCTTCGCCTCTATGGGCAGTATCAGGCACAAGCCCCCAGTTCTTAAGAATTGTGCTGAGGATGCGGCTGTTGAACTCGTTATCATCCACCACAAGTACCTTTAATCCTTCAAGGTTGATCTGCACATCGTCAGATGGGATGGTCGCATCCCTGTTTTTCTGAAGATCCAGGACAACGGTAAATGAAAAGGTTGTCCCTGAACCGCGTTTGGATTGTTGTGTGTTTGCTGCTGTTTGATGATTGCCAATGGATAATCTGGAATCTTCAATCCAGATTTTTCCTCCCATCAACTCAACGAGTTGTTTTGATATGGTTGTGCCGAGGCCTGTGCCGCCGTATTTTCTGGTGGTTGAGCCGTCTGCCTGGGTAAAACTCTTAAATATCGCTTCCCTTCGCTCTTCCGGTATACCGATGCCGGTATCCGAGACAGAAAAAAGGAGCTTAACGGAATCGGGAAGTTGTTCTGCCACTTCCATCTGGAAGAGTATTTCCCCTTCATGGGTAAACTTGACTGAATTTCCCAAAAGATTAATGATAATCTGACGCAGGCGGCCGGGATCGCCTGTGACTGCATCAGGAACCAAATGATCAATATAAGAAATCAGTTCAATGCCTTTGGGTTCGGTTTTAAAAACCATTTGTTTGATAATGGAATCGATTGTGGCACGCAGACCAAAATCGATTTTTTCTATCTCCAACCGGCCTGCCTCCACCTTGGAGAAATCGAGGATATCATTTATGATATTCAGCAGGTTATCGGCCGAGGATTTTACAATCTCAAGGTTTTGCCGCTGCTCGTCGGTAAGCCTGGTACTGAGGGTCAACGCCGTCATACCGATGACTCCGTTCATGGGCGTACGTATCTCGTGGCTCATGTTGGCTAAAAACTCACTCTTGACCCTGCTTGCGGTCTCGGATGCATCCCTTGCTGCTTTGAGTTCTTTTTCCGCACGCTTTCGCTGGGTGATATCCTGAGCAATAGTCAGCATGCCTATGAAGGTGTCATTTTCATCATTGAGAGGGGATGTATTAAAGGCTGCTGGAAAGATCTCGCCATTTTTTCTTTTTAGATATATTTCTTCCTCATATTTCTTATTGATTAATATCGTATCCGCTATTTTTTCCAGAATCCCTGATTCTACGGCGTCCCTCGGAAAAATATCCGAGATATGCATCCTGCCTGCGGCATCTTCTTCTGTGTAACCTAAAACCAGACCGGCGCCCCTGTTCCAGGAAATAATATTTCCGTCATAATCGCATGTGATAATGCAAAAATCCGTGGCAGCATCCATTATAGAGCGGTTGAACATGTCGGTCTTTTTAATCCTGTGTTTTAGATCCCGTTTTTCCAGAGAACGCTCCACTAACATCTCCAGCTCCTCTATGTCCACAGGCTTTAACAGGAAATCGCTTGCCTTCAGCTTTAGAGACTCCACAGCGGCATCAAGATCGCCGTGGCCGGTGACTACAATTACCTCGGCATCTTCATCTATTTTTTTTATGGCCTTTAGTACAGACAGCCCGTCCATGCCTGGCATCTTCAGATCCGTGAGGACAACGTCCGGTCTTTCCTCAAGAAAGGTCTCTATGCCCTTTTGGCCGTCGGCAGCTGTTATTACCTGGTAATCGTCCATCTCCAGGTATTTCTTTATGCTTTTTCTGATCATCTCTTCATCGTCGATTACCAGTATTTTTCCCATTTTTGTCTCCATTATCTCTTTCAAGGCAGAAAGTGGTTTAAGCTTCAACGGGCAGCCCGACACGGAAAGTCGTCCCCACATCCTTTTCCACCTCAAAGCTGATGCTTCCTTTAAAATTCTTGATTATACTATAGCTTATACTCATGCCAAGACCGGTGCCCTTGCCGACCTCTTTTGTTGTAAAAAAGGGCTCAAATATCTTTTCCCTCACACTATCGGGTATTCCCCCTCCGATATCGGAAATAGTCACCACTGCCTGTCCGTTCTCGGCAAAAGATCTTATATTAAGCAGTTTTTCATAATCTGTATCATCACCCATAATTTTTGTTTCCCTTTCATCCATGGCATCCCTGGCATTGGTTATTATATTTAAAAAGACCTGCTCAAGTTTATTGGCATCGGCCATTACCTTTGGCAATGATTCATCAAGTTCAAACTTAATCTCAATCTGATGCAATCTTAACTGCTCGCCTACAAAATTGAGGGAATCCTGAAGGGGGATATTCATGTCAATCGCTTCTGTCTCAATCTCTTTTGACTTTCGGGAAAATGTGCGCATGTGATCGATAATCTTCCTGATCCTTTCTATCTGGGAGTCGGTGATGGCAAGCTCTTCCTGAAGCATTTCAGGGGATATGTTTTTGCCTTTTTTTGAAAAATGAAGCATGCCTGTTGTGGTTATTTTGATCACATTCAAAGGCTGGTTAATCTCATGGGCAATGCCTGTTGCCATTTCACCAAGGGATGCCAGTTTGCTCGATTGAACCAGCTGTCCTTCTTTTTCCTTTAGTTCCAATGTCCTTTCTTCCACCATTTTTTCCAGGTTTTCAGTATATTTCAGGATCTGTTTTTCCAGCTTCACTTTTTCTCTGATGTCTCTTGCCACCCCTATTGCACCGATGATCATACCTGTTTCATTTTTTAAGGGACCTGTATTGAATGAAACCTTAATGCTTTCTTTTTTTTTGCTGAAAATTGTTGCCTCCACTCCCCGGAAATTCTTTCCTTGCAGTGCTTTGGCTGATGTTTTTTTTATGTCATTATCATCTTTATTATCTCCAAACACTATGCCCAGATGCTCTCCTTTTAATTCATCTGCAAAATATCCTAAAATATCAATGACTGCCTTATTTATCCTGGTAATTATCCCCTGGTTATCAATTACGAAAATCATATCCGTCTGGCTTTCGATGACTCTTGCAGAAAATTCTTTTTCAGCGGTAAGATCTTTGGTGTATCTCTTAAGGTTCACTGCCATTTTATTAAATCCTGAAGCAAGCACCCCGATCTCGTCTTTTTTTTTTGACTTAAGACGAAAATCAAAATTTCCCCTGCCTATTATTTCAGCACCGGCAATCACTTTATTAAGAGGAGTTGTGATAATCACTCTGGATGTTAGAACAATCATTCCCGAGAGCAGAAGGAGAAAAAAAACAAAAAAGATAACCACTAAATTACGATTGTTTGATAACTCATTCATTAAAGGGGTCATGGTTAAACAGACAACTGCCCTGCCTATTGTTTTCCTGGGTAAATTTTCCCCGTCCTGGGAAAAGATATCTTCCTCCATGGATATTTCACCGCCGGTGGTAAAAACAGGAGCTGTGATAAAAAGGCAGGGCTTCCCTTGATAATGGTTCTCTTTTGCTCTTATCCTGGAATCGGTCTCCTTAGGGGGAAATGAGTTTTTCGGTTGAAACAAGATAAAATCCTCTTTAGCATCGGCAGGCAGTGCTGCCACCACTTTTCCTGCCTGATCCAGGAGTAAGGCCGCCACCACATCATCTTCATGAAGCAGACCTGTCATCAATTTTACAAGGTCCTCTTTGTTTCTGCTCAAAAGGCCGAACTCGCTGTTATAGGCAAGATTCACAGTCAAAGTCGTTCCCCGCTTTTCAAAAAGAGATTTTACCCTGAATTCGTTATGCCGGATTAAAAACAGACCGAAAGTCATCCCCATCGTCGTAATTACAAACCAGGCTACTATATTCAATTTGGCGCTTAACTTTAAATTGACCATTTGCTTTGATTTTGTCCTTAGTTCCTAATATTTAACCGCATTTTTTAAAAGCCTGGGCGGGATGTTTATTCCCAACAGCTTTGAAGTGTTCATATTAATTTCTAATTTTATATCATGGGGCAGGCTCACCGGTATTCTGGATGGATCTGCGCCATTGAAAATGCTTATGGCAATGGCGGCGGCCTCATTCCCCTGTTCCTTATAACTTGCGCTAAGACAAAAAAGGGCGCCGGCTTTGACATACTGCTCGGATGCCCCCATAAACGGAAATTTATGGCGAAGGGTGAAGAGCAATATCTGTCTTATGGTTTTGCGGTTGTATACTCCTGGGTCCGGTATTGCCCATAAAAGGTCAACTTTTTGACATAAGGTTTCAAGGGCAGGGATAATACCCTCTATTCCGTCAATCTTCCTGGCGATTAATTCTATCCCCTCTTTTTGGGCAATAGAGGCAGCGGCTTTGATTATATCTTCGGAATATTCCATCTGCCAGATTACGCCAATCTGCCTGATATCGGGCATAACCCTTTTTATCCACTTAAGCTGTTCCTCCAAAGGAATATCTAAAGCCGTGCCGGCAAGATTATTGCCGGAGCCGCTCCAGTCGGCTGCAAATTTGAGACGCACAGGATTAAGGACCATGGAAAATACAATGGGGATTTCACAAAATTCCGGTAAAAGTACCCTTGTAGCAGATGTGCCTGCCGCAAAAATAAGATCAGGCTTATCATTATCTATCTTCCTGACAAGCTCTTTTTTTCC
>Ga0190314_1000657_pt1 | contig 11447 bp, 15 predicted proteins | sample 4870071112_MG_FD_165055 | JGI IMG/M metagenome (GOLD analysis project Ga0190314, IMG submission 165055) | Hydrothermal vent sediment bacterial communities from Southern Trench, Guaymas Basin, Mexico - 4870-07-11-12_MG | ecosystem: Environmental > Aquatic > Marine > Hydrothermal vents > Sediment ...
TATAGACCGCTTTGAGGAGCTGTATGGCGTCGAGGTGATCTACGATGAATACGAGGCGGCAGAGGAGGCGTTCGCTAAGCTTAGAGTTGGCGGAGGAGGCTACGACGTCATCGTCCTAGCCAACTCCTACCTTAGCGAGGCTATTAAGCTAGGGCTCGTTAGACGCCTCGACCACAGTAAACTGCCTAACCTCTCTAACCTAGAGCCCATATTCTTTGAGCTGCCCTTCGACGAGGGGTTAAGCTACAGCGTTCCCTACATGTGGGGCACTACGGGGATAGGTGTTAACACTAAATTCGTAGAAGACAAGGTGGAGGGCTACGCGCAGGTCTTTGATACCGAGTACTTCCTCCCCAAGTATTCTAAAAAGGTGACGATGCTAGAGGAGTTCCTAGAGGTCGTTCAGGCAGCTAAGCTATACCTCGGCATCGACTTAGACGACTGGAGCGAGAAAGCCGTTGAGAAGGTGGTTAACCTGCTCAAGGCGCAGAAACCGTTCCTAGCAGGCTACTGGGGCGCTAGCCAGTACGTGCCCGGGCTGGTTAGGGGGCGATATCTACGTTGCGCAGGCGTGGAGCGGTGGCGTGCTAGTAGCGCAGGAGGAGGAAAAAGCCGTCATGTACGTCGTCCCAAAGGAGGGCGCGTTAATGTGGTGTGACTTAATGGTTATTCCTAAGGGCGCTCGCGAAGTAGATCTCGCCTACGCGTGGATAAACTACATGCTGGAGCCCGAGGTTGCCGCGGCGAACACGGCGTGCACCTGCTACCCTAACCCGCTTAAGAGATCTCTCGTCGAGAACATGCTCTCCCCCGAGATTCTAGAGAACCCCGCGATATACCCGCCTAGCCTGAAGGAGTTAAGGCTACCCGTGATATTAGACGTGAAGAAGCTTAAGATCTTAGAGTACATCGCGACCGAGGTTAGGGGAGGCTAGCGCTTAACGCTAAGCGCATGATTTAACGTAGAGGTACGCGCTTCGTAGCGAGGGCGTTTAGGGAGGGCGTGGCCCTAGCTCTAGCTGCCCTCGCCCATATCACTAAGGGGAGTGTTTTGAAGCCAGGCCCTGTGATGAAAGCCGTCTTGACGAAGTCGTTGAATGACATCGTGAACGTTACTAGGAGGGAGGCTAGCAGGCCGGGAGTAGCTAGGGGCACTAGTAGTTTTAAAAGCACATGAATTGGCTTAGCGCCTAGGGCCATAGCAGCTTCTTCTAATCGCCTAGGAGTTAGCTCGAACTAAGGCTTTAAGGCTACGTAGGCGTACGCTACGTTATACGCCGTATGACCTATCAGGACGGTAAGGAAGCCTAGCTCGACTCCGGCCCAGCAAAAGAGGAGTAGGAGCGAAAACGCTTCAGCTATCTCGGGAATTACAATTGGAACATAAAACACGGGGTCGAGCGATGAACTCCCCATCCTCGCCGAGTAGTAAGCCGCCAATGCCCCGAGACACGTGGAGATTAAGGCCGGTAGAAGTGCAACCACGAAGCTATTAATAGCCGCCCTAATTACGTCCTCGTCGTTTAGTAGCTCTAAGTACCACCTCACCGTGAAGCCTTCCCATCTTCCTATATATTTAGAGCTATTAAACGAAGATATTACAAGCGCTACTATTGGTGCGTAGAGAAATGCTAGTAGAGCTAGCGTATAGGCTAGTAAGACCGTCCTCCCTAAGGCCAAGGTTTCTCACCCCACTTTACGCATAGGAAGGCTCCTAGCACAGCCAATGACGTAACGAGAAAGGATAACGCGGATCCGGCCTCCTAATTTCTATACTTAAGGAAGAGATCCCATATGAGGTAGCCTATCGTGTAGCCCTCTACGCCGCCCAGCATCGCCGGTATGACAAAGTCCGCGAAGGACGTTAGGTACACGAGAACTGCGCCAGAGGCTATGCCCGGTAGCGAGATTGGAAGTATTACTTTAGCTAGCTTAGCGAGCGGCCTAGCTCCTAACACCTCAGCGGCCTCTAGCAGCCTAGGGTTAACCCTAGCCATCGACGCGTAGATGGGCATTAGCATGGGGGGTATTCGTACACCATCCCCACCATAAGGCCCTTGAAGGAGTAGGCAAGCCCTAACGGCTGAAGTATACTTAGCAGGGCGTACGTCTTAAGGAGTAAGTTAACGAGCATCGGCACGTTAAAGGCCATTAGCAGGACCCCCCTGACGTTAGGGGGCGCTAGAAAAGCAAGGTAGTAAGCAGCTGGTAACGCTAGTACTAGTGTTAATAGGGTCGTTAGCAGCGCTATGTATGCTGGGTACGCTAAGACCTTAAGGTAAGTAGCGTTAAATAATACATGCCGGTAGTAGCTTAGCGTTAAAGATTCCTTAAAGCCCTCGAAGCTGTAAACTAGCATTATAGCTAGTGGCGCGTAGAACGTTACGAAGATGAAGGCTAATGGCGCTAAAAGGAGGAGAAACCTTCTCATGCTTATCAGCCGGGAAGATCATTAACTTCTCGCGCCTTATGCTTACGTATACCTTACCGCTTACGTTCCCGTCTGCGAGCCTTGAGGGTAGAACCACCTTAAGCCTACCGCTTCTCGTTTTAACGATGACTTTCACTAGGGGTCCTAGGAACGCTACGTCCTCTACCTCGCCTTCCAGTGTAAGTCCCCCATCCGCGTACTCCTTGAAGATTTCAACGTCCTCGGGCCTAACCGCTACTAGGACTTTACCGCTAACGCCGAGATCACTCACACTTATCTCTCTTCCATTAACCCTCAGCCTACCTCCCTCGAGATAACCCCTCGATGAAGTTCGCGTCCCCGAAGAACAAGGCCACGAAGGGCGAGCTGGGCCTCTTATAAACCTCGTGGGACGCCCCCACCTGCTGAACCCTCCCGTCCTTCATCACGGCTATCCTATCGGCCAAAAGCATCGCGTCGTTCTGATCATGCGTAACGTAGATCGTCGTGACCCCAAGCCTCCTCTGCAGCCTCTTAAACTCCTCGATTAGCTCCATCTTTATCTTAAAATCGAGGTGATTGAACGGCTCGTCGGGTAAGAGGAGCCTCGGTTCTAGGACTAAAGCCCTAGCGAGAGCGACCCTCTGCTGCCCCCCACTAAGCTGATGGACGTACCTATCGCCATACTCCGGGAGGGGGAGCTTGACGAGCTCGAGCACACGGGCTACTCGCTCCTCTATCTCTTCCCTAGGCACGCCTCTAACCTCTAGGCCAAACGCTACGTTCTCGCGAACCGTCATGTGGGGGAATAGAGCTAGATCCTGGAAAACCATGCCTATACCGCGCTCATAGGGAGGCACCCCCTCATGCTGCGCCCATCGATGTAAACCTCGCCATCGTCGGGCTCTTCTAGCCCAGCAATTATCCTCAGAAGCGTGGTCTTACCGCACCCGCTAGGACCTAAAATCGTAAATAGCTCGCTAGGGCTAACCTTCAGGTGAACGTTATCAAGCGCCACTACCTTGCCAAACCTCTTGCTAACTCCCTTAACCTCTAAGCTAGCCCCCCTCACCATCGCGCTTGCCGCTAGTCGATACCAAAAGGGTAATAAATATTACCGCTAAGCTAGCCTGAACAGCGTCCTCCTACCGCTATGTATTATCTCGACCCTCCCCTCCCTAGCCAGCCAGCCCAGCGCGGCGTAGACCTCGGTAAGCTTTAGGCCTGCTAGGTCCGCTATCTCCCTAGCCGAGAGGGGAAAGGGCGAAGAGGATAAAACCTTGAGGGCATTAGCCGCTAGCCTACCGAAATACTCTTCTCCTTTAACTACGCGTCCCCCTCCTCGGAAGCTCTCCTCGTGCGCTCGCTCTCTAGCAATAACCGCCACCGATTATCTCGGCAGGCGATGGTTAAAGTCATTAACTAGCCAACCAGCCGGCAGTTAAGCCTCCATCGCTAGCCGCCTTACAGCTAGTGCAGGCCATTTATGAGCTACGGCATTGATAGTGATAGAAACGAGCAATGGTGCCCCGGCCGGGATTTGAACCCGGGATCTGCGGCTCTCTTTGACCCGAGCAGGCGCTCTCGGCTCGAGAGGCCGCCATCCTTAACCGGGCTAGACGACCGGGGCTCTAGTTTTCCCGGGCTACAGGCACCTTATATAGGTTTCTCCAGGTTGTTGCTGACAGCCTTAAGGTCGCTTTTAGGGCTTCCTTCGAGGAGGAAAACGCACTAGACTCCTGGGGAGACTTCGTCCTTGGAGGATCGAATATACCGTAGCTATCTATTCGCCTAGACTGGTGCCATGCCAGGAGGTGGGCGTTCTCTCTTGGGTAGCGAGATGGAGGGGATTGTGGGAGGAAAGCCTAGCTCGCGCGCTAGTAGCGCGACCTCAAAGAGGATGAACGATGTTACGGCCTGAACTATTCCCATCGCGACCTTCTTCCTAGAGAACTCCTCCCTTAGCTTTGCTATCTCCTCCTCCGGCCCCTCTATCAAGGCTCGCCCCTTAACTGTGATGCTGAATATCGGCGGAGACGTGTTGACAGTCGCGGTATAGGGTATCTCAACGCTTCTAGCCTCCCATTTAGGCTCGCGAGAGGGTATCGACAGCTGGACTTGAACGTCTACGTGCTCTGGCTTGGTCTCGGAGAGCCTTTCAGCATGGATGTAGTCTACTCTCAGCGTAATGTTCCTCATCGGGCGGTTTAGGCTATCGAGGTATTAAACCCTGCCTAGCGAGACGCGCTAAAGGGATAGCGCGGACTTAACTAAGCATAGCAGAAGTCTCATAGCGCCTGCGGGATCGCTTAGTAGGCTCTTGAGGAGCCTGCTAGCGAGCGTAGCTAAAGGCTTCGCCTGAGCATCCATCTCCCGTCCTAAAAACAGGGTGTCGCTCTCTCTCGACAGCGTCCTAACGAGTAATTCGAGTGCATCATTGTCTAAGGTGCTGAATATCTTCCTCGCCGCCATCTGAACCCTAATCTCACCGCCCATAACCCTCCTCCATGCTAGCTCGTATAGCCTCAAGTTGCCCACCGCGAGGGCTTCAGCTGCAGCCTTAGAAGCTAACCCTATGTACACCACTCCACCGCCCGTAGTCGGCTTAGTTTGACCAGCAGCGTCCCCGATCCTTAGCACGCAGCCCCTAGTTAATTCGTATTCGATCCCGCCAACGACCACACCTCCTCCATACACGCGAACCCTACGCGCCCGGCTAACCCTGCCTGCTAGCATCGGGCTTTTCTCTAGGAGAAACCTAAGGCGGGTGAGCGTGGAGCCACGACTCGCTAAACCCACTCTAACTCTATCCTCGCTAAGCGGTATCAGCCACGCGAAGAACTCATCGGAGTAGCGCCTATCTAGGTATACTTCAACGAACTCTGGGTCAACGTCTGAGACCCCTTCAAGCTCGTACTGGAGGGCTGGGATTACGCGAGGAGCTGAAAAGCCAAGCTCCCTAAGGATCCTCCGCTTAACGCCCGTCGCTACGGCTAGGTATCGAGCCCTAACGTAGCCCCCCTCGCTAATACTCAGGACCCAGTAGTGGCGTCTCCTATATACCCTTCTAACCTCGCAACCTAGCCTTATCTCGGCGCCAGCGCCCTCCGCCTCAGCGGCTAGCTCTGCATCCAGCTTTGCACGGTCTACGGCGGCTGCAATAGGTGAGCCCGCATCGACGAAGACGCACTTACCCGATGGAGAAAAGACCTTAGCTCCCCTTATACGCGAGTTTAAGATTACATCGCTATACGCGGGACCTACAACTATTCTTAAACCCTTTAAGCTTATTAACCCCGCACAGTGCACCGGCCGTCCTACAACCTCGTCTTCCTCAAGTACTACGACTCTTAGCTCGCTTCTCTTCAAAGTCTCTACGGCTAGCTTAGCCCCCGCGGGGCCGCACCCAATGATGGCTAAATCGTAGAAGCTAGAGGAATCTTCTCTTTCCAACATCTCTCAAGTACGACCTGTAGACCTTCTTTAAATAGCTACACGCGTCTCTACCTAGCCTCTGCTCCAGTACTACGCTCCCCGACTCCACGTGGTTTAAGAGGAGCTTAAGCAGCGTTGCCGGTCCTCGCCCGTTATACGTCCTTTTAAGCGCGGTTAACTCGTCTATCACCTGCTTACCCCTCTTTACTACGAAGCCCCTTAGAAGTAGCCAACTCCTCCTCACCCTGTCAATGAGCCTAAGCCCCTCGCGCCTCCCAGCCGCCGTTACACGTAACACTTCGACAGGCATCGCCTCCCGGAATTCTAGCCCCCGCCTCACCAGCCCCTTGCTAACTAGAGCCATTAGCGCGTTGCTAACTTCTCGGGAGTACACCGTAATGAAGAGGGGCGTGAAGTTAAAGGGGCTATAGGGGTATAGGAAGAGTATCGTATGCAGAGACTCTTCGCCCAGTAGAGGCTCGTAGTCGTCTAGGGATAGTAGCAGTAGTAGCCATTCTTCGGGTAACAGCTCTAGCCACTCTAGCCCCATGCCCTTTAGTATCTCCGCCTTCCAGCTCATCATCGGACAGCGCCGAACTACCCCTAACCCTCTTGTTCTAATATTATTACCTCCTCCCCTTTCCTCCGTAAAGCCTTTCTCAAAGCATATGCTAAGGCTACCGCCACAGCTAGGAATGCAGTTAAGTATAGTTCGCCTAATGATACTACTCCTTTCCTTAGGGAGACGACGTTTAGCCTTATAGGCTCGTAGACCTTAACGCCTCGCCTTAAGCTCACGAGCTTACACGCCTTTTCCTCAACTACAATACCCCGTACTGTGGCACATAGCTCGTACTTACCAGCGTCATATGCTTCTAGGGTGCACTTCCCGTCATCTCCGGCTCTACAGCTGGCCCTAACGCTTCCTCTTAACCGCAAGGTGACCGCTGCGCCCGGTACCGGTGCTCCTAAGGCGTCCATCACCACGCATTTGACGAAATAGATGTCAACCATCTTGCTGATAGCGACCTCTGGCTGCGAGAACTCTAGTTCCTCAGATAACAGTTCAACGCCCCCTCGCGTTATCGTAAGCCTATAGCGTCCGTAGGGTAATGGTCCTATAATGGCACTACCGTTGGTGCCCTCTACCTCCTCTACTATATCGCCTCCCGTGATCCTCACTTTAAATTCGTCAAGGGCCTCGCCCGTAGCCGCCATTATGGTCAGCTTAACCATGGAGAGCTTACATACCATGACTATTTCTAAGTCTTTAGTTATATTTACTAGCTTTCTCGAAACCTCTCTTCCTTTCCACAACACCCTAGCTAGATATGTTCCGGCAACTACCCTGCCTAAATCTACGCGATTGCCTATAACGCGCTTTACGACTACGTTTAAGCCCCTTACTCTCCTGAGTTCCAGTGTTAAGTTCCCTGGAAGCTTAGGCGGCACGCCCTTGAGCACTACGCTAACGCTGTAAAGCGGAACGGGAATCACTACTCGTGGCGCTAAGCTATCGATAACGTACTCCGCTACGACCTCGGCAGTTGATAACGCTACCACTACTTTAAGCGACCCGTTAAGGGGTAGGCTAAGGTTTATCGGCGGGGTAGCCACCTGGGTGTAGCCGCGCGCGTCCTCGATGCGTAGTACCATCCCCTCTGTTACCGAGGAGGTTACCGTGACTCTAGGAGGTTGAACATACTCGGCTATCACGTTACCCGCTTTAACGTCCCGGAGAACGTAGAGGGCAGGCTTTCCTACCGGCGTTGACGCCAGCATTCCTGCGATCGCCTTAATTCTAAGCTTAGCGTTAAGCGGAGGGTTTACGTACAGGAGGTAGTTTCCCGGGGGTAACGTAGACGGGGTGTAAACACGCCTCTCCTCTGTCCGACATTTAATCACGTAGAGCGGCGTGAAGTTCGCAGAGATAACTCGCTCGTCTAAGCTAAACTTCTTCCCCTTAATTATGGCACATAAGCTTACTAGATCTTTACCCCCTATCTTATCCAGCTTAGTGCGGTTTAACAGGAAAAAGGGCGCACCGCGAATTAGCCCCGCCGAGCCCAGCTGCCCATCGGAGATGGCCACGGCCCTTAAGATAGCTCCCCACACCTCTAGACCGCCGTAATGCGGCACGGCGTTCTCGCCCGTAACAGCTGTCACGGCGGTAGGGGCTTGAAGTAGCAGGACTACTGGAACTGACGCTTGCCCCTCCTCAAAGACTACCTCGATCGTTCCCTTGCTAATGCCTAGGCGCGTTAGGTTAGCTAGTAGGCTATCCCCCAGTACTAAAACGGCTCCGTTAACGCTTGACTTAAACTCCTTACCCCGATACCTTATGTATAGGGGCTTAGCCTTAGAGAATGAGTCGACCCTTATGCAGAGGAGCTGGGCACCATCCATCGCTATCTTTAAACTATTACCTATTACTAACGCGTAGCTTTTACACCAGCCTCCGTCCTTTAGTAGCCACACCTCGGCATACGTGAACCTCTCTCTAACCACCTCGCTGCTAACGTGCGGTAGTACCATAAGTAAGGCTAGCAGGGCTATAGCCGGTACGAGCCTAGCTATAGCTAACTTGCAGAGATGAAAGTTAGAGACGTTCATAGCGCGCCCCCCAAGAGCTGGGCGCTTGTCGCTCTGAGAGCGCAAGCCTAATATTACTCTCTTCCTCCCGTGCTAGCGGGAGTTGTATGTACGAACCATCCCGTCCGAGCATCTTGCTCATAGCGCTCTCACTACTGCCCATACCGCTGATATTAAGCGTGTTCTACCTCACCGATAACTTTAGCCTTAAACCGCATTTACCACCGCTCTACCACGCGATAGCGCCGGCATTCCTCTTAGTCTTCTCCATAGCGCTCTCGGTGTTTGCGTTCATAACCGCAAAGGATGAGGAACCGGAGTGGGGACCTGTGCTCCCATTTAAAGTCATAGAAGGCGCATGTCTAAGCTACGTCGTAATAAGTGCCATACTACTCGCGCTCGTTATCCTAAGGTACTTCTTAAGGGCACCGACTTAGACCTCCCTAAGCCTGCTGAGTTCCTCTCTACAGCGCTCCAGCTCTCTCCTCAACATCTCGTTCTCCTCTTTCAGCCTCTTAACCTCCTCCTCCAGCTCTTCGAGCCTCTTCAGCTTATCAGAGAACTCCTTCTCTCTCGACTCTAACTCAGCCCTCTTAGCCTCAATCCTCTCCCTTAGCTCTATTAACGCGCTCTCCTTGGCAGCAAGCATACGCTGATAGCCGACGAGCTCGCGCTCCTTCTCAAGTAGCCTCCTCTCCCATCCTATTAACCTGTTCTCCTCCTCTATCAGCTTCTTCCTGTACGGCTCGAGCTCCTCCCTGATTAGTCTCTCCTTCTCCCTCACTTCAGCTTCAAGCTTCTTAAGCTGCGCCTCCTTCTCTGAGATTTCCCTCTTTAGGTTATCTAATGTTAAAAGCAGCTTATTGATCTTAGCTTCTTTAGCGTTAAGCTCCTTCTCCCTCTCGTTTAGCTCGGCGTATTTCCTCACGTATTCCATCTCACGCTTCTTAAGCTCTTCCTCCCTGAGCTTAAGTTGCTCAGTAAGCTTCTTCAACTCCTCTTCGCGCTTAGCGATGGCCTTCTCCTTAGCATCTATCTCGAGCCTGAGGTCGCGTAGCTTCTCGGCCTCCTCCTTAAGGCGGCTCTCGAACGCCCTGAGCTCGATCTCCCTCTCGGCAAGCTCCTTCTTAATGCGCTCAAGCTCCTCAAGCCTCTTAGAGAACTCCCTATTTACCTCTTCAATGCGTGATGAGTATTCCCTGTCTAATTCTTCCATTTTAGCAGCATATTCCTCCTCAAATCGCCTAACATTCTCTTCAAACTGCTTTACCTTTTCATTTAACTCTTCCTGTAGCTTAGATAGACGCTCCTGAAGAGCCGTCACCTTCTTGAATTCCTCCTCGAAGGACTTCATAGCCGCTAGTGCCTGGGCTAGGGCCTGTTCCTTTTCGGCTAATAGCTTCTCCCTTTCAGCTACTTCGTTCGCCCTCTCCTCTAGCTCTTTAACCCTCTCGCTGTAGACTTCCATTTTAGCCGCTAGCTCGCCGTACTCTTTAACTATCTTAACGTACTCTTCGGCCGCGCTCCTTAAGTCCTCAACCGTAGTGTGGAGTAGTTCTGCAAGCTTGGTATGCTCCTCTAGCAGCTTTAGCGCTTTTTCGATCGGCTCGCGCGTCTGCGCTACAGCCTCTTTTAAGAGGTCTAGGTATGAGGGTATCTGTGCTATGCCCTCTACTCCCTTCTTTAAGCTCTCCTCTAATGTTCTAAGCTCGCTAACGTTCTCAGAAAACTTGGCGACTAGGTTTGATATATCGACGCTTTGCCGCTGGAGGAGCTCGACTAAGTCGGCTATAGCGGCTCTTTGCTCATCGATAGAGGCGGAGATCTGCATTTGAAGAGTCCTTATTTGCCCAGTTATAGACTCCTTTACGGCCTCAGCGATCTCATCCCTGGTAGCTTCTATCGCTTTGATCACGTCCTCAAGCGTAATACCCTTCCCACGTCTCCTAAGGAACGCCATGTACACACCTTTAGTTCCTTAACTCCGCTTATCTCCCTCTTAGAACTATAATGAATCTAGCGTTTCTTATTGTAGAGCTCGGAGACCTTAGACTCTAGTCCGCTGATCCTTAGTGCTAAGTCGTTTATTAGTAGCTCGAGATCCCTGATCTTAGCTAACAGCTTCGACTCTAAGAGGCTTACGTTATTAGCGAGCTCGTGGGAGAAAAGCTTAGTCTCTTTTAGCTCGCTTCTAAGAGTCGCTATCTCGTTTTTAAGCTCTCCGTGGACTTCAAGCGTTGATGCCAGATTCTTCTCGATCTCGGATCTTAACGTAAGGACGCTGGCCTCAAGACCCGAAACCGCTTCAGCCAGCTTAATGCTCTTGGATAGCTCTCGCTGGAGATCCTTTAGGAAGAGGTCTAGCGTTATCTTCAGATCTCTTTTAGTAACCTCACCCACCTCTTTAAGCTCGCTCGTAGCCGACTCTAAGGCTTTCTTAGCTTCAGCGGTCTCCTCTCTTAAAACCTTTTTCTGCTCCTCCAAGAATTCCTTGAATTCTGAAACGCTTTCCCTAAGCTCAGCTACCCTCTCGTTTAGATAATCTATGGAGACCTTAAGCGCGCTCACGCCATTTTGAAGGCGTTTTATCGCAGCGAGTAGCAGCGCTAGGTCAGCTACTCCTATTTCAATAACCTCGACGTCTTCGCCCGGTACTGAGCTCATGAGCAATACCTAATAAGGATGACGAGTATTTGCGATTAAAAACTGATGGTTAACTAGGCTTACCCGCCTTCTCCCGGCGCGGGAGCTTGGAGCTTAGCACTCTTTCTTTCGTTAAAGTAATCTTTAATCCTCTTGACATCTCTCTTGTCGATATCCGCCTTCTCAGCGATCTTTAGCCCTTTAGGGGTCAGCCGATATAGCTCGATGTATAGCGTAAGGTAACTGGGCCCCGTGTAGTATAGCTTCCGCAGGTAACCCCTGTTCACCAGCTTTTCAAGCCTTTCATCTAGCTCGGGCGCGATTGGTCGCTCACCGTAGAACTGAAAGGGAAAGCGAACTCCCCTAT
>Ga0190314_1000658_pt1 | contig 11440 bp, 15 predicted proteins | sample 4870071112_MG_FD_165055 | JGI IMG/M metagenome (GOLD analysis project Ga0190314, IMG submission 165055) | Hydrothermal vent sediment bacterial communities from Southern Trench, Guaymas Basin, Mexico - 4870-07-11-12_MG | ecosystem: Environmental > Aquatic > Marine > Hydrothermal vents > Sediment ...
GAAATATGCAGGCAACCCCCATCCAAAGCCCCCAACAAGCCCAAACCAAACACTATAGAAAGCCCTGTTAGGGAACAAACATGAGCCAATGAGGGCCACAAATTCCCTAACACGGCAGGAAAAAAACATGGAACCCTCACGCCTCAACATACTCAAGCCTGTACACCCAGCCCTCACACGTCATTATCTTGCCGTCAACCTCACAGAGGATCTCAGCGGTTTGAGGCTCGATGAACACTACTTTCTGCTCATCTTCAAGGTAGACGCAGTTGCACAAGTGCCTTCCTAGAAGCCTTTCACCCTCCCAGACATCTACAGCTACAGCCAGCATGGCGTTGCCGCCAGTCCTCCAAATAAACAGCATTTTGAAGAGCAATGCGAAGTCATCGCAGTCAAACCGCTCGCTAACATACTCTAACTGTGAAAGCCATTCACGCTTCCAGTAATCAAGGAACTCTTCAAGCGTCCTCCTTGTGACACCGTAGTAGAAGATGTCTGTCCAATCACTTTTAATTATGAAAATTAGCTTGCGCCACCATGGCTTGCAGTATTTAAGCAGCATACGCATGTAGTCTGCTGCCGTTATCATGCTACCACCTCACGGAATGTAGTCTGGTATGTTAAGTGCCTCCATGCCTATATCTAACAACTTCATGTTAAACTCTTTGCAAAGCCACTCTATGAACTCCCAGAACTCCTTTAGGTTTGCAAATTTCTTTTCGTCAACTGTCAACTCCACAAGGTGGTGTTTGCCTTCACCTAGCTGTAGCCACAGCTGTGCTTCTTCCCTGCTTAAACCCGTATATGGTTCTGGTGGGGTCTTGCCTTCAAGAACTGCTTTAGCGGCTTCAAGGTGTCTGCTTGTTAGTGGCAACGCATGGTATGTGACTGAGCTTACCAGTTGCCTTGCATACTCAAGGTTGATGTATTTTTTCAAGTCATTTGCATTGACTTTTTCATCCGCTATTAGCTGTATTGTTGTTGAGGCTGTGAAGAGCAGGTAATGGATGTCGTGATGTACTGTTGTGTCGGATGCTGCTCCGTTTTTAACTGTGGCACTTAGTGTTTCTCTAAACCTTGTGCATTGCGGGTTGTAGAGCAGCTGTGCTTCAAACCAACCTGTAGATGTGTCGAATCTGTTTATTATCAAGCACATGCTGCCAAGGCTGTGCACTCCCACGCTACCTAAACGCCAGTACTTTATGTAGAATGGATTGCACATCATGAAGGGCACTACCTTACCGTCAATATGTATATACCAGGCTACCTTGAACATGTCAACACCATCATCAGGCTTGTATGCGCCTTCTGTTGTGACACAGCCCACGCCGCTGACTTCAAGCCATACATATTCTTCTCCCGCTGCAAGGCTGTAGTTCCACAATCGCTTCTCATGATGCTTTAACCTGTGTCCACCAATCCACTGTGCATGGCTTAGAATAGTCTGCAAGGTATCCTCTGTTGCAGGGTTAATGACTTCTCCAGCCTTATTGTAAAGATAGATTGGATCCACTACGTCGGGGTCTGCTAGGTTTACTGATATGACTGTGTCCTTTGTTATCTGCACGGTTTTGCGGTATGGGTTGTACCCGCTTTTCGAGACATAGAGCTCGTATGTGCCCTCCCTAATGTATACGCTTAGCCTACCCTGGCTGTCCGTAAGCCCTCCAGCCACCACCCTACGCGTATTCGGATCAACAAAAGCTACCAGGGCATCTGCTAATGGGGGGTCAAACTTTATTACCTTTAAAGGCATGTTAACCACCTTTACCTTTACATTCCATGTTTAACTCCAACATGAAGTCAATATAATGTTTCACCTTGTTTAAGTCGACAACAAACCTTGGCATACCGCCATCAGCTTTGAACACAACTCCAATTTCGTTTGCAAGCCTAACCTTATCGCTCAGCTGCTTTGAAAGCCAGCTTACAAGATCCCTGTTACCTCTTCTAGCCTCCTTGGTTCCCTTAAGGTATGGCCTAACATCTTCGAGGGGAACCTCAACCACACCGTCACCCAGCTCGGCTTCATGATCCAGGATGTACCTTGCGAGAGCATATAGGGTTGACCTACAGTACTGTGGAAGCCTTGCAAGCAGCCCCTTAACATCAAATGCATCAACCTTAACATCCTTCAATTCAAGGATCTGTAGGTCTTTCACAAGGCTGTCAACAGTCTTGCGATCCGCAACATAGCATAAGGTTCCATCAATAAACATGACTTCACAGCCAGCAAACAGGTATTGACGCAAGTAGTTGAGTTTTGAAGGATCAGCTCCAAGGATGTGGGCTACACGCTTAATGATCTCGCTAACCTTCTCGACGGGCAACACATACTTGTCATACCATAGCTGCGCTTCTTTCCTAACCAGGCTTATGGTCTGCATGAAGGCTGTTGTCTCAGGCGTGATGAAGTTTGCCTGTGTAAAGCTATAGCGTGCATAGTCTACAACCCACTTCCAGTCAACGCCAACAAGCTCCAAAAAGGTGCAAATTGGCATTATCAAGTCTTTAACACGCTCATCAATGTTCATGAAGCTGATCTGCACGTATATGCGGTTAAGCGTCTCAAACACCCTAGACCAATTACACAAGATGCTCTTAGCAAAAGCAATCTTCCGCTCCTCAAGGTCTGGAATCAAGTCAAAGTCCTTGATCTCGGGTTTACCCTTGTACATGCGGATAATGAAGCCTCTTTGAAGAAAGGCGGTGTCTGCTGGAGGGTGTGTTGCAGACATCACCAAGGGGGCATCAACCCTAAGGTCAATTGAAGTCAACCCGACTACGGGAAGTCCAATCATCCTTGTCTCCACAACATTAGCTTCATGGTATTTTCGAAGCTTAGCGGCCTGCATCTTGCTGATGTACTCCGCTTCATCAATAGCCATGACTCCAAGTGTGTGGCTTATGTTCCACTTGTAAGACTTCTCAGCGGTGGGATCATAGTCTACAACATATCTGGCAAAGTGCTTGCAGAACTTCAACGCCTGCGACTTCCCAGTTGCGGGGAAACCTACAAAGTAGAGGTTGATGTTCTTTGGGAAGAGCCCTCTAAGCCATGTGTACATGCACCAGGCCACAACCAGGTCGTATAGCCTTTCGTTGTGGAAGACAACTGTCCGCTTCATAACCTCCTTTGCAAGCTCAAAAGCCTCTTTGAGATCCACAAGGTGGATGCTGGTTAGAAGATCGAAGTCGAAGAGGTTTGTTGCTGGAGGCATCCCCTCGGTCTCGCTTTTAATCACGTATTTGTTTTTGAACTTCATGCCTTCAAAGACTACGTCGATGTTGCCTTCACGGTCAATGAACAGGAAGGCCTTCTGATGCCTTGCAAACGGGTTTTTAGCAACATCAACATAGTAGAAGCCCTCCTCAGTCTGCAGGATCTTGCCTATGTTGCTGCTCCCAATCGTCATGGACTTAGCTTGGAGTACTGCGGGAAGCATGCCCTTAACTCCCCTAGCTACAAGCTGTTTATGATAACCTCTATGATGTTCACAAGTGTATCTTCACAAAGCCTTTGCTTAAAGAAGTTCTCGAGGAAATAGGCTTCAAAATTGTTGAATTAAAAAACGATAACTCGAATTTGAATTGCAAATGTGTTAAGCAATAAAAAAATAAAATGAGGGAGCTTGAAGAAGGGGGTTTAAGGCGTTTAGGCTTCTACTCTGCTGTGCACTTGCAGTTTGCCTGTGTCTGGGTTTACTTCAAGTCTAGCGTAGACCACAGTGTACTCCGCTTTCTTCAGGCTTGTGCATATAGAGTCGGTCTTGCTGTTAACTATTGTTATAACTTGGTCTCTTAGTGTGTTGAAGCCCTTCTCATGCGCATAGTAGGCCAGGACTGCACCTTGGGTCAACATGGCAATCAATGTGGGCCTCACGAAGTTGACCACGTCCTCTGGGAAGGCGTTGACGGGTGTCCCAGTGAGTGTTTCATCGGCCTCAATGTACCTTGAAATCCTCAGATCTCCAGTGATCGCGCCTACAGCCTTGTAGCCTGGACCCCAGCCGAGGTAGCGGACACCAACATTGCCAAGGGTGTAGCGTAGCATGTCGATCCTATCGACCTTTGTCTGCACGCCGTTCTCAAATCTGCCTCCAGGGCTAAATGCATCGATGACCGCTGGCTGCCACTTGCCGAAGGCGGCGCTTAGCTTGATGTTCTGCTTCAAGGTGACAAGGTAGTAGTCTGGCCAGTCTGTGCTCACGAATGCCTTCCATGCCTCATGTGAGGGCTCCGCAATCCTGCTGATGAAGCTGGATTCATCGGGGATCTTCGTTAGGAGCCTTGAGTAGATTAGATCGCGTCGGAGGAGCAGTGTGTCCTTCCACTTGGATTTAACATCGTCTGGAACAGCTAGAGGCTCCACAGGTCCAATAAACTCCACTACAACTGCCATTTCCTGATCACCGTGTTGGAGAAGGCTTCATGACTAAACATATAACTTTGTTAAACAGTAATCAGCGATGGTGATCTTCATGGGGAGAAGGAGGCTTGACAAGCCTAAAACCGAGCTATTGTGCATTCGCGTCACAAAAGAGCAGAAGGAGATACTGTCGATGATCGCTGATTACGCTGGCCTCGAGGTTTCAGACCTTGTTAGAGCCCTCATAAACCACCTTATATTGAAGTTCAAGCTCGGGCTTCCAATAACGCTGCCTGAAGTCATAGGGGATGACCATGAAGCTAACCTACCTGTACCCGATGAAAAAACGGGTTAGCTTCACTTTAATCGCTAAGAAGCACATAGCACAGCTAAGGAAGAGAGGCATTGAAGTTGTTGAAGCAGATATACACAGCTTCACTCCAAGCCAGCTTTCACCTTTAACATTAGTTCACCCAGTCTTCTACCCGCTTATAGACAGCCCACAAAGCTATCGTACCATAATTCGGCATTCGAATTGTTTAGTGGGTTTTGATGTCTGTGACACGGATAGGATCTCGCCTCTAGCAGCCTATGTCGCTAATCTCTTTGACATGATAGTTGTCCCAACATCATGGTGCAGGCAAGTCTGCATGAAGTCGGGCGTCTTCACCAGGGTTGAAGTGCTGCCTCATGGCGTGGATGACGTGTTTTTAAGGGAGCCGAGGGAGCCTAAAGACCCCGACATCAAAAAAGTAGCCGAGCTAAAGGGACGCAAGATCCTCTTCTTCCTATGGCATTCAGGGTTTAGGAAAGGGGCTGATGTTGTAGCAGAAGCTTTTGCAAGGCTTGTCAAAGAGTTCAAGGATGTCTATTTGATTGTTAAGATTGCTCAGATATGGGACCCCTTGTTGCAGTACATGTTCCACATCCCCAATGTTGTAATTTTCAACAAGTGGCTTAGCGATGATGACTTGGTGGATCTCTACGATGCATGTGACATTGTTGTATGTCCAAGCCGAGGGGGAGGCTTCGAGCTAAACGCCTTAGAAGGCCTTGCAAGAGGCAAAATAGTCATAGTTAGTCAATGGGGAGCCTTCGATGACTACGCCAAAGAATGCATAAGGGTGGCTTCAAAGTCAACAGTAGACCTCTTCCTAGGCGATCAGATCGCTAAGACAATACACTGCGGGAAAGGAGTTGACCCAGACCCTGTAGACCTCTACAACAAGCTTAAGCTGGTTCTAGGTCTTTATGACTCGTTTAAAGCCAAGTATGAGCGGTTAAGCATGGTTGTAAAAAGAGCTTTTACATGGGATGTTATAGGTGAGAGGCTGTTTAAGATGCTTAAGCCGCTTATGTCATAGAAGTGTTAGCTGCATGCCTACAAGGGCGCCGACAATCAGCAATAATGGCACAATAACATATTTGATGAGGATTACGACAAGCTTGTTTCTTCCACTAAGCTCGTCGACACGGCCTTTAAGCTCGGCAACCTCCCTGCAGAGATCCATAAGTTGATGCCTCATATCATTCAGCTCATGCTTAAGCTCCTTCAAGTCCTCCTTCAGGGCCTGAATGACGTCATCGCTCACATTCGACACCTCACTCTAATAAAATATTAAATATGTATATTGCACACAGCTCACCCCTTCTTCTCCATTGTCTTCAGCCTTATCTCATTAAGAGCCTTAAGGTACTCCTCGATGAGAACTTCCAAGGAGTAGAGGTCCGACAGGATGTAGATTAAAAGCACATTGACATCGCGTTTACACTGCTGGATCTTCTGCATGGTGATCTCTCTTGCTTTATGCTTAATCTGGTTAAGCAACTCCTCCATGCTCATATTCTCAGCCCCGTCCTGTAGAGAATTTCCTTGATTCTATGGCGTGGTCTTGCACCATAAAGCCTTCTATACCCGACTCTAAGCTCTTGAAGCGTCTTACTTGGACGCTCAAGAATGGCGTAGCATGAGCAGTGTCCAATTGTGGTGAAGACTTCAGGTTTACCCATGATTTTGGCGAAGAACCATTTAACCCAATGAGGCTGCAAAACTGCCCTTCTTAATGGAATTGAGAACTCTGGCTGGCGTTGATCATTTCTAGCGGCGGGAATACTTTCACTCCAGTCTCCCACTCCCTCCTCGCATACTTCAAGGCTGTTTATGACGTCCTCATCGTACTTGTACCTAAAGAACGTCACGTAGAAGTCTACTGGCCTTGTTCTACCCAAATAGGGGTCTGCCTTGGCATCCCTTGCCGTGGACCACCTTAAAACATAGTATGTCATCTTGAGCCCCTTGAAGAAGTGGATTGTGACGGGAGTAACTTTAACAGCGTAGATCATGTGCTTGCATGGAAGCTTGCCATAATATGCAATGTAGGTCCAAAGGAAGTAGCGGATCCATGGGTATTGCTCCAATAGTTTTGGGCTAACAAACTTGCCCGAAGCAAGCTGCCTTAACGCTGTTACAACAATATCCCGCTCCTCTGGGGGAAGCTCCCATAAAAGGCGATCATAGGTGTAATACTCCCTAACCTTCTTGTGGAAGTAGACATGTTTAACCGCGAAGGCAACTCTAGCCCTGCCGCGGATAATATCCCTTAGCAATGAAAGTGTTTCACGGGTTTCCTCCCATTCCTCTATCATTCGCCTTAGGGACTCGCCAAACCTTCGCCTTAGGCTCTGTATAAATTGCTTCTTGAATTCCTCAAGAATGCGCCTACGGATGTCTCTACGCCTTTCAAGGTGTCTTTCGCGGGCTTCATGGCGTGCTCTACGCGGCATTTACATCCCCATTAGCCTTCAACATAGATCGTTGCGCTGTAGACTCCAGGCGCCTCATAAACCGTGTCTTCACCGATTAATTGCACTGGGCTTTCAAGTTTAGTGCTTGTATCCTTGGCATTCCTATAGGCTATGACCTTTTGCAAGGCATTCTGGATCTTTGTGATATCTTCTGAAAATGAAACTGTGCCAGCTTCAATCAGCTTGTTCAAGTGCTCGGCATACTTTGCTACAACATCGTTTATTTTTGAGACGATTGCATCGACTTCAACATCAACATTAGCCAAAGTGTTCTCGATAATAGTCTTTACACGGTTATATGTGTTGAAGGTGGCTTCAGCTTCAAGCTTGTTCTCTGTGGCAACATAGTTCACTTCTGTCTCTGTTATTAGTGGGGTCTCAGGATACAAGGTGCTATAATCAAACCACGCCTTAGCTGTCTCGCATTCAGTCTTTAATTCCTGTAATCTTGAGAGAGCTCTTTCTCCAATGGCATCCAACAAGTTGATTGCCTTTGTGTAGGACTCCTTAATTACGGCTAATGCCTCTTGGTATTCATTTAGAGCCAGGTTCTTTGAAACCTCATAGAGCCATGCTATAACATGGTTAAGCCTATTTTGGACATCAATCAACTGTTCGCGGACAAGCCTTATTTGATCATCAACGTACATGTCGAAGCCTCTGCTAACCCTGTAAAATGTTGTTGGAAGGTTGCTTCCAGTCATTGCAATCATGAGTGCTAGTGTATCTTCGTCCATGTCGACAACCTTGCCAACTAAAGTGTCCAGTTCATCAGGGCTTGGTGGAGCTCCACCGCGCCAAACATTAAGCATTGTCTGAAATGCTCCGCCCATAGAGGTTTGAATTGCATTGCTGAAGCCTTCCTGGATAAGCTCCATGAACAATTCCTCAGCAACTTCAGCGCCTATGGCAATTCCAATCTGTGCCGTGGCTCTCAAGAAACGCTCTAAAACATTTAGCATCCCTGAGGGAGCCATGCCTATTGTTGCATCAGGTTCGCCTTCGAGAAGGCCGTCAAAAGCCTCGGCGCTCCAGTTGTAGACTGCCTTGAGGTTTATTGCAATCTCGGTTCTAACATAAGCTGAGACGCCTTCAACAAGGCCACCCAGGAATGAGCCTATAAGCTCTGCAAGAACTCCTCCACCAATGCCACCTAAAGCTGCTAGAGGGGATGCAGCACTCATAGCACATCACTCCATGACATGCTTTTTATTTACAGGCTATAAATGCTGTAGTGACCAGCCATGCTTGTGAGAACCTTTGAGGTTCTAATTCTTGAAATCAGGAAGCGCATTGGACAGCATGCAGCTTACAGGACAAGAAGCTATAGGAGCTATGATAGGCTTAGGGAGCACATCGAGCTTATGGAGGATTTATACCACACATACCGTAAGATTAAGCGTAGCAGCGTCAATTTGTTCAAGTAGGTGGGATTATGACAACTATTGATGAAACAATTGCATACATTGATGACTGCATTGAAACGATAATCAAGGATATGATCATGTTTAGAACCAAAATGTTGGAGGCGAGTGGAAAGGTTCTAGACAAGGTTAAGGCGCTCATGGATGCTACAACCTACATCTATAGGCTTGGTGACCTCTATGACAAAGCCATCAAGGTTGAAACGGATGCTTTGAAGCAGGCTGACATTGTCAAGCCGCGACTTAAGCTGCAGTATGTTGGCGCAAAGACAAGCCTAATGTACAACTCAAACTACATCGAGGTACCATCAGTTCCAGTCTTCGTCTGGGAGCCTAAGGCTCCTGAGGGAATTAGCCATGAGATGGGCGTTGAAGTCATTAGACGCAATATCTCGCTGAAGTTTCCCGTTGAAACAAACATTGCTGAGACACCCGATGTTGAGAACGCCTATGGCAAGTATTACAGCCTTGAATACCGTGGGATGAGCTACGAGTACGTTGAAATTTTGATGTATGATGGCAGGAAGCTCAACATTTTTGGGGCTGCGATGGAGATTGAGAGCATCCCAATCTACATGACTTATTATTTCAGGCGCACGCTAACTATTGATGGCACACAGTACCTGTTCTACATCAACTTCCGCTTCGGCAAAGTCATCATGCATAGGTTTTTTGATCCAACAGCAAAGGTTGAGAACGTCGAGTACCCATGCACATTGGTGACCTTTGGCTCAGAATATGGTGGGGATGTCTCGGCAATCCTGTTTGGCAATGAAATAACAAGGGGGCCAAAGCTGGATGCAGTGTATGGCAGGGACGTGTTGTTTGTCTATGCAACCGACAAGCCACTCATGTTCATCTTGACATAGAACCCTCCACCATGCATTCACCAGACATTTTAGTGCGTGGTGTTAGGGAATGTTTGAGGTCCCATGGACCACTCTTTTTCCCTAACACTGTGCTGAAAAAGGAGGGGGTGCCCTGGCAATGGCAAGCCATGCGTTTATTCGAGTCTACACTCTAATAAAATATATAATAGGTATATTGCACACGGGTTTCAGGCTCTGAGAAGCCGAATTCTGGCTGCTTTGCTCAGTTAACTTAACACACCTAAAACTGACTTATACAACAAGGTTTTACATGGCTTGGTGAAGTCACCTAAAAACAGGTGGAGTGTTAGGTAGAAGCAATCCAGACAGTCTACCTAACACCAAAATTAAAAAAAGAAGAAGGAGCGGGCTTAGAGTCTAAGCGCAACTGTGTCCAAAATATACCATCCAGGTTTACCTGGGTAGTACTTGAGGTATTCTGAGCAACTTGCCTGCCTTCTAAGCTCCCTTAGAAGCGTCTCAATTTTTACTCGAGGAACTTGTTGCTTTCTTAGCAAAGAATAGTACCTGGAAATGAAGCGTGATTTGCTGAAAACTACTGTGCTGTCTATCGCGTCTTCAGCTAGGCTTTTAAGAACGATTTTGACTGTTTGCTCGGCTGTCATTGTTTACTGTGCCTCCAGAATGAACTTTGTTATTATGTCGGCGATGACAAGTTTTGTCAAGTCGTTTAACTCGATTTTATTTTGTGTTGATGGATGTTTCACATAGTCTTCTGCTGCTTTCCTGAGAAGACTTAAGTCTAAGCCGAGTCGATCCTCCAGTTGCCTGCATGTCGTTTTGAAAAGCTCTAAATTTTGCTGGGAGGGGTTTTCCTTCAGTGCACCTATGGATGAAGCTAACTTGAAAGAGTACCATGCCGCTTTGTCTAACCGTGGCACCTCTTTTCTCGAAAGCCCTCTACTTAACATTGGTTTGTAGTGTGCTATTGCTTTGGCTATGACACGCCAGTACGCATCTCCCCTATGTGCTTCATAACCTTGAATTATCTCGTCAAGTTCCTTTTTAAGCTCGGCTGGAATCCTTATTGTTGCCCACTTCATTACTTCTCCCCTCCATGTATACTTTTTGTGACAGGAGGTACGTAAAGCTTTCGTGAAAAAACACGAATGAAAAAAGGGGAGATGGGGGGTTAAAGTTGACCCAAGATGTACTTGGCCACCACGCTAAGGGCCTTGCCAAGTGCAATGGGGTCGTAGTTGCTTAGGACAATCCTTGTTTCATCGTGGGCGTCAGGCATACGATATCTGAATTGCACTAGTGCCACTGGATAGCCGTTGACTTCTGCAATGTATGTGTAGGTGCTGGCACCAGGTACCTTTACACTTGGCTTGCCTGGTAGCATTGGTATTGTGTAGATGCCATCCGCGTGTAACTTGCTGTGTAGCTTGTAAGTACCACCGTAAGCCCTGGCAATGCCTTCAAGTAGCTTCCGCTTTGTTGTTGGATCATATGTGGTGAAAGGTATTTTGATGCTGGTGTAGAGGTTGTGGCTCTCCCTCTCCAAATCATTTATTTTAAGTTCTTTGGATGTCTTACCTTCTAGTAGTGCCTTTAATTCGGACATTTTCCTCCTTACCCCCTCCCACTTTTTGGCCCTCGGGGCGGGGGATTATCCCCCAGCCCCTTTAAGGGCAAAGAGGCAAAGAAGAGGGGAGGGGATTATGGGGTGTTGAGGGTTAGAGGATGTAGCCTTTTGTAACCTTGTACCACTTGCCGTCCATCTTGAAGTAGAAATTAGCCCAGCCTCTAATGGTGCCAGGTAGTCGCATTCCGTTCACAATGCACATTATTGTTGGATTGAAGGACTCCAAGTCACTTATTAGGGGCTTACTCCTAATCTCCTTGTAGTTCAACACTTTAACTCTCATCATATCCCACACCCCCGCTTTTGCCCTCGGGGTGGGGGGATTACCCCCCAGCCCCTTTGAGGGCAAAGAAGGGTGGGGGGT
>Ga0190314_1000659_pt1 | contig 11428 bp, 15 predicted proteins | sample 4870071112_MG_FD_165055 | JGI IMG/M metagenome (GOLD analysis project Ga0190314, IMG submission 165055) | Hydrothermal vent sediment bacterial communities from Southern Trench, Guaymas Basin, Mexico - 4870-07-11-12_MG | ecosystem: Environmental > Aquatic > Marine > Hydrothermal vents > Sediment ...
CTTCAGGGTTCCGTCCTTTATGTTTGCTATGTAGAATCCCTTCCTGTCATCAGTGAGACCAAGCTTAAGTGCCAACCTGGTTCTTGGACTCAGCAGTTTCATAGCTCCAGCTTTTCCTATGACTGGAGCTTTGAGAGGCAACTTCTTGTATGATGTCCCACTAACCTTTATGAACTTCGTGGGCTTCTTCCATGCCACCTGCTTGTACTTCTCTTTCTCATCTTCAGTGAGGGAGAAGAGATCAAGCAAGCTCTCATAAAGAGTATGAACTGCAGATCCAAGTGCGTTCAAGTAGTCCTTTATGTCATCTACTATACGTGATAGTGCGTTGTATGAGTCCAAAACACTCTCACTAGTTTTCTTGAAAGCTTCACCGGCGAGTCCTGGGATGGAGGCTATCATGCACATGTATGTGTACGCTTGTGCCTGCTTGAACCACAGAGCACTAGTTATTCTATCTGGCCTTACGATGGGGACTTTAACTCCAAGGATGTCTATGTAATCTATCACGCCTCCCCAGCACTTATCCTCACACTTCTCGAAGTATGTTCTCAAGAAGAGGAGTCCAAGCAGGCCTTTAACTTTGGTTACTTTTCCTGTCATGACATCAAGTATGAGTCCATAAAATGGGTTCCCAGCTATGGCACCCTCTGCTGTGGCAGCAACCATGTGCTCGAGTGCTTCTTGACTAGGGCTTTTACCATATACTATAGGATATAAGTTCTGAAGAGCTTGGTATGGGTTGTCAGCTACTATGGCATCCCAGTCAACATCATCAGGTGCAGCACCTATGAGGTGTATGAGTGCTTCGTAGCTGGACTTCAGCTCTTGGAGGGAGGACTTGAACCTGTTGTTAACTGCATATACAAAGTCAGAGCTTGCCTCCTTTATCTCGCTAAATACATAGCTCCATGTGTTTGTGAGCTCTGAAATTTTATCTCTGATCTTCTCCACAAAGTTGAGCAACCTTGCCACATGCTCTCTAGTGAACTCTAAGAATCCTGTGACATCTAGGAAGTGCTGAATCCTAGAGTAGAGGCCATAGGATATCCCTTCAGCATATCCATGAAGATATGAGTACCAACTCTGAACTGAACCAACTATGTATGGCTTCCACTCATTCTCCCACTTGCTCAGTATGTCGTTGAAAGAGTCTAACACTCTTTCTCTGACTGCGTAAGCTACACCTTCTCCAAAACCTTGAACAGTATATATGTATCTCTCCAGAAGTGGTCTCCACTCTTCAGTCCACATTCTTTGTACCCAGTTCTCTATGGTGGTTTTTGCGTCAGTCACTGCAGAGCCTATGGCATCAGATATGTATGGCCACCACTCATTGTTCCACTTCTCTAGAACCCAAGAAGATATGCTCCTCTCAACTTCCTCTGCTTTGGATACTATAGCATCAAATATGGTTGGCTTCCATGAGTTCTCCCATGTCTCTCCAACCCAGTTCTCTATGGTGGTTTTCATTCTGTTGACGAGTTCCTCTGACTCAGCCCTAAGCTTGCTAGCGGTGAGATCCACATAGTTTCTGAGTTCTAGTGCCCTCCTCTCTACATGATCAAAAGCATCATCTATCCTTTTCTTCAACTCCCCAGCTCTCTCCTCCAGAGATGATAGCCTTTCTGTCACAGACCTGAGATTGTCCCACAGACCCCTTACTCTAGAGTCTAGGAGAGAAACTGAATCTGATATCTTCTTAGTAACACTTGAGAGCTTCTTTAGCTCCTCCTCTGATGCCTTGACCCTTTTGGTTATGCTCTCCACCACAGAACTCAGGTTGCTGGATAGCTCAGTGAGTCTTGATATCTCTTTTGATAAGGAGGACACCTTAGAGGATAGCGTCCTTATCTTCTCTTGTATCGTGGCTATAACATTTAGAGCATTCACTGCCTTTCTGAGTGCTTCATCTGCAGTGCTCAGAGCTCTCAGAGCTCTCTCTATGGTGTTTTCCAGCTCAGTCTTTTTTCCATGATAAAGTTGCCAGGCATCTTCACTGGCGTACCACTTTAGCCTTGATATAGTTTTGGCATCAAAAGGACCTCTGACCCTTTCCTCTATTTTTCTCATGAATTCCTCTATAGCTTTTTTAACTTCTTCTCTTATAAGCGATCTGATGTCTTGAGACAAAACGCACACCAAATAAAAAACATAAACTTGAGTAAATAATAGTTGGGAGGTTCATGAAGAGTGTTGCTAAGCTTAAGAAAGCTCTAGAAGTGCTTGAAAAGAAAAAACTCTGTAGCATATCAGATGTAGCCAGGGAGCTAAAAATAAGCAGAAACTCAGCAAAAAGGTTACTAAACGCTCTTTCTGAGCTTGGATTTGTTAAGCACATAAGAGGGGGAAGAATGCACTTTTACATTCTCAAGAAGCGACTTAGTGAGAAGAGCAACCTCAGCTGAGATGAATCTCCTCTTATCCACATAACAGCAGTATTCACCAAGAATTTGAGTGCAAAAGAAAATATCTTACTCCCAAGGAGTGCTCCAGCTATGGCTAAGTGAGGTGACAACTTTTTTAAGAGGAATATCACAAGAGCAACATAAACTGAGAAAAATACTAAAAGAACGCTGATCATACACCTCACCTCTTTTTCTCTTCAGCCTCCCTAGCAGTCTGGCTGACTATGCTCTTAAGTTTTCCCAGAACGCTCGCTATCCTGTTCACCAGGTACTTCCTAACCTCAGGACTCCCCTGTATGCTTGTGACATATATCCTCCGGGGATCCATGGTGAGCTGACATGAACCCAAAAGTTTGTTTCCCTCTACAACCCCAACGAGCAGTGAGCCGCACCTGACCAGCAGTGAAAGGAGAACAAGTATAGTGCCATCATCATCATGTGATGCAAACGTGACCACTATCTTCCTCTGCTTTTTCAACTCCTCCCTCTGCACGCTCAAGGCACTCCCCTATAAAGATAAACAATGAAAAAATATGAATAATCTTTGCAAAAGGATGAGTTTTCTTTGGGTTCAACTCTGATCAACTCATGAACATTCATGATCGCATCAGGTTCAGCCCCGTTCGTCCCCGACCCAGGGCGGGGACGCATCTCCCTGGAGCCCTCTGGGGAGCCTCGAGCACAAGCTTATCTTTCATTTCAAGAATAAATATATGAGGTGTGCTTGCATGGGCTCCGTGACTGAGTTCTTCCAGGCAAGCTTGCTCGTGTGGGTCATAGTGTACTGTGCGTTGCTCTTCTTCACCAGAAACATCATCTTTTCCATCCTAGTAGCAACGCCACCTTCAGTGCTCATGTTCATCCTGGGTATATACCTCAGAAACATCATAAGGAGAAGAAAAACCTGCAGGTAGCACCCTGCACAACTTTTTCATATACCATTTATAGATTTTTTTGGGGGGTTGGTTATGCGTCTCAGTTTTTTCCGATCTGATGTTTTTGGTCTGCCTGGGGAAATGAAAAAAGATGACAAAAAGAATGTTTTCATAGATCCAAAGGAGGTAGAGGAGCTTCTGAGGATAAGGGATGCCATAATCTCAAGCCTTCTGTTCTCAGCATCCATAGTGATCTTCATATACTACCTTCTTGATCAAAACTGGCAGCTAGCTCTCGGGTTCTTCCTTTATGTTTTCCTTTATCACCTATCATACATGCTCAGGCACGAGCAAAAGAAGGGTACAATCATCGGGAAGCTCTTGACTTATGCCATCATAGGCATGGGTGCTCTAGAAAAACTGCTTTTCCCCAACCCGTACACCAAGATATTCGAAAAGATCAAAAACTACTTGGAGGATGGTGTTATCACAGAAGAGGAGCTAGAGAACATCTTGAAGACTATAGTAAACGAGAAGCTCAAGCAGAAAACTGGTGTAGCTCCAGCACCTACAACAGCAGATAAAGCTACCAAGGCAGACACAGATAAGGCAACTGACAAAACAGTAGCCACAAAAACTGCCACTAAGCCCACAGCTACAGAGACAAAGCCAGCGACAGCTACATCCACAAAGCCTGCCCCATCAACAAAGAAAGCAACCCCATCAACAACTACAGCAACAAAGCCATCAGCTAAACCAAAGCCAAAACCCAAGCCAGCTATGGTTATACCTAGACCAGCTATTCGCCACAAAAAGTGAGGGTACTAAGCTATGGCCAGCGTGGAACAGTACTTGATAGCATCAGGGGCAAGTCTTATATCTTCTGGAACTCTGATGCTCATCAGCGGCTTGATCAGCAAGAACAAGAACGAAGTCTTAGGAGGCATCATCATGCTCGTAGTAGCAGTCATCATACTCTCTGTTACTATCATGGCAACAAGATCTACTAAGAAGGAGCAAAAATGAAGGTTCTGGTGATATATTCAGAAGATAGCTCTCCAACAAGAATCACTGCTAGGGCAGCGAGGGAGTGCATTCGCATATTCAAACATGCTGGTCATGATGCCAAGCTAGTGAAAGTATATGCTCTGGCGAAGAACTATGCCATAGGGCTCATATTCAGAAGTCTGTTTAAGATACACAAGCACGACATTATATGCTACTTTGGTCATGGATCTCCAGACAAACTTTGGGGACAACTCCCCATAGCTCTTCTATCCCCCATACTCACGCTGAAGTGGGCAGACCTGGTAGAAGGAAAGATAGTTTACACTGTAGCGTGCTTATCAGCTAGGGAGCTAGGGCCTGCTACTAGGGCCAGGGCGTACTTTGGGTCAACTTACTATATGTTTGTGGGCTATCCGTACAAGGGCTATCCATACGACAGGGACTTCATAGATACTTTCTTAGTTATACCAAAGGCTCTGGCCTCTGGGAGGGATGACTACGAGGACATGCTCTCTGAGTACAAGGACAGGTGCATGGAGTACGCCTTGAAGTATGAGGACAAAAGAATCCCCGGGTGGCAGGACTACTCATATGCCATGAGGATAAATGCTACATATTATACGCTCATAAGGGGACTGTGAGTGATGCTAGTTGATCTGGGCAGAGAGAGACTGGGCACACATGTTTCAGAAGCCCCTGAGATACTTATATGTGATGGCATGGAAACTCCACAGATTTGAGAGAGCGACATCTGGAGTTTTGTATGAGAACGAAAAAGGAGAAGTAAGACTTGGTTTTATTTTTCCTGATGGAAAAATCCCTGGGATTTATGTTAGAGAAGCTAATGTTGTTTTTGTTCCCTTGAGGCAGTGGATAACTTTCTGTGCCAAGAGAAACTACAAGTTCTTGGGCTTTGCATACGCCATCAAAGACTACATGCTTCCCTGCCGCTTCTTCTTTCCAAGACACGACATATCATATGCTACTGGAAAATACCTGATAGAGCATCACGGATATCCAGGGGATATGCTTAATGAGTGTGGACTCATCAGATACTTCTCCTCAGGATTCAGTGGTGAAGAGTTCCTAGAGTTCTATGAGGAGAGGGCTAGGCAACTTAAGCCAGAAACAATAGAGGAAATCAGAAGAAGTGTGAATAAGGCAAGGACATTCATAAACATGATATATGCTAAGCACGGATCAAAGATAAGAATAACTGACGAAGACCACATCTATATAGCGTATGTGCCAAACACAAAGTGGGGCGTGATATGGAAGCTCTCTGGGAAAAAAGAGGCCGCAGAGTTTTATGAAACCCTGCAACAGAAGTTCATCATGTGGCGTATAAAGACTGAAAGTGCCCTTGGGAGGAGACTAACATGGCATGAACTGCTACGGGGATATCTGGAACTAAGAAACAAGATGTTCGAAGAAAAACTGAAAAAGAACCCAAACTTCAGGGACATCATAGATGTTTCTCGCTTTCTTTTAGGTGGAAAAAGATTTATATAGTGGGGAGGGCTGTGCATGGAAAGGAATCTGAGTGGAAGATAAACAAAGCCATAGATAAACTTCTTCATAGGCACTTTGAGAAAAAACCGTGGCTCATACTTGTTGATACTCTCTTACACATAGCAAACGAAGTTGGGCATGGAGTGGCTAGAGGAGAAGATCCTGTGAAAGTGCTCAAGAGATCCCTCATGAAGAGCCTCAAGTATGTGCCCAAGGAGGTGATAGATGTATGCATGAAAAGACGAAAGAAATTCTTGAAAAAATAGAAACTATAAAGGACGATCTTCTGAAGTCTACTGAAGTGGCACTGGCACTAAAACCCACAAAGCCAAGAGCCATGTGTGTAGCAATAATCTCTGATGCTGACTACAAAATCTTGTGCAAGACAAAGTTATATTCTTTAAAAAAAGCTGTTATAAGCATGAAAGGAAAAATCATGGGGGTGGCAGTATGTGCAGTTGCACCAGCAGGCATAGTGGGAACACGTGAGCTTATATACTCCGACATCATAGGAATACAACACATCAGAATTCTGTTTAGAGTTGTAAACATAGCAGAATCTCTGGGGAAGAATGTTAGTGATGTCCTGTTCGTAGCTGCTGTGACTCCTTGGAAGGCAGTCATCATGATAGTTAAGAGGAAAGACTTGAGGAAGATATATGAATTTTTTGACAAGCTCTCCATAGATGCTATACTAACTCTAGGCATAGAGTTCTATGAAAAGATGATAAATGATCTGAAGAGGAGGAGGGTTATAGAGTATGAGGTGATGAAGCTTGTCCCTGCCTCTGGAAGAGCTTGAAAAGAGGAGAAAAATACTCATTTTTTACTCTAGGGAAAAGAAAATAACAGATGTGGTTGGCCTTGATGAGTTGGAAGAGCTCTACTCTGCTGTTGTCCTGGTGGAGTACAGAGAAGAAGAGAAAGTGGGGAGAGGAGTACTCTACGAGAAAATAGCATACAGAGTTTTGTGTCCCATATGCGGTTGGACTAGCAAACTCAAGGAAACAAAGATCCTTTTACCTCAGCCTAAGATAGATGCTAAAGCGTATTCTCTTTCCCTCACAGAGTTCCACAAGAGCGTCTCAGTTACACTGATGAACCACATAAGGAGCAAGCATGAGGAGTTTCTTGCTTTCTTCAAGATAGTGAAACCGTCACCAACTGAGAAAGTTAGACTCTGGAAGGAGCTAGGAAGAGTCCCTCCAACCACATACATCTGCAGGAGTTGTGGAAAGCACTTCTCGGGCTTCCTGCTAGCTCTGGGGCACTACCTAGATCACAGGGCTGAGGAAAGGAAAGCCATAGACATGAACTACTATGCAAGAGTTTTCTTTTCGCAACTCATGGATGTCACTATGTCATGCCCCAAATGTGGCTCTTATATGACCATAGCAACAAATATCAAAAACAAGGAAGTTGTGTGGGAGTGCAAGTTTTGTGGCTTAAAAATACATGCCAAGCTAGAAATATTCTTTTAGGGAGTGGCTATGGAGAGAGTCCTCAAGGTGTTCAGGCTACATGTGTCAGAGTTCTTGCCTAGCATCTCATCAGTGATAGAGCAACACTTGGCTACTGCAGAGAACATGAGGACAGCCATCATAGTTAAGGACTACACTGTAGTAGAGGTGGAGGACTATAATGTATATAGAGTAATCAGTGCTTCACGCATGGGCCACATCCTGGGAGTGGTTTTTGTGGAGAGCTTTGTGAGTGCCATAGATGTTGATGGTGATGGTGTGTCAGAGGATACTTTAAAAGTGTTTGCTACGAACATACTTCCTCACCATGTGAACACCTTTCTGGCATGTGTGACCTATGGAAGACCTGCATATGAGGCAGTTTTTCTTGGAGTTGCATATCCATGGGAGTTCAAAGTGTATACAGTTCACCTGAGAAACATGAGGTACTTGGTGGATGCGTGTAGAAAGAGCGTAGGAAAAAAGGTCACATATCTGGAAAAACTTCTGGATGACCTTGCCAGCAGAAAAATCCTGGGAAAGGGAGTGGTTAAGCTTGTTGTGTGAGTAGCTTATATAGAAGGGATTTTTTCATCCACTCAGGGATTTTTTCATCTGGAACTCTCCTCATGAAGCTCAAGCCCAACCATCCAGAGCAGTCAGGAGAGCCCTGAAGCATTTTTAGGTTTATGTTAGGCTCTCCACATATTCCAAAACTGATTTTCTTGGCCAGTTCTTCACTTAGCCTCAAAAGCTCATTCTTCAACTCCTCATACTTTTTCATCCTATACTCTTCTTTAGGCATCATGATGTAGTACTTTGTCTCAACATTTTTCCCTTGATACTCCACAACTCCACTACCAGAGATGCAGTGGGATTTCCCATCTATATCTACAGCTCTGGCAGCCTCAAACAGTTTTTTCCATCCCTCTAAGAGTTCCCTATTCACTGCAAAACCATACTTCACCGCCAACTCAACTATAAAGTCCAGGTACTTCCTGAGCCTCATGAAGTATATTTCTAAGTCAGAGGGGAGATACTTCTTCTCTGGTGTGGGAAGTGCTATGTAGCCAACAACTACATGATCTGGTATAGCTGCGTGCTTCTCGAGGTAGTCCATCATCATGCGGAAGTGCTCAGCTGAGTCATTTAGTCCTGGTATGAGAGGATATATCCTCACTGCTGTAGGTATACCCATGGAGATGGCTGTTGATATCAAGTTTATCCTTGCTTTTGCTGAGAATGCTACAGGCTCTATGATGGAAAGTATTTCATCTGCGAATGTAGGAAGAGAGACATGGAGAAAAACTCTTTTCTCTGCAGCAAGTTCTGCCATTTCTTTCATAACTCCAGGCTCCTTTTGCAAGGGAGTTTTTGTCATAATTATAAGATATACATTTGGATTTTCCTCAGCAGCCATGAGCACATGCCTCAAAAACTTCACGCCCTCCCTTATACACACATCACTCATAGCATTTATCCTGATAAGTGTAGGCGTGTTGATGGATCTTATGGCATCTGGCAAGTTCACTACTAGACCTAGTGCTAGAGGTGCTACCAGGGGTTTCCCTAGCTCAGAACACTTCTTCTTTATGCTATGTATAATCTCCTTTTCTATTCTTCCACTCCTCCTTATCTTCCACTCCTTGTAGCAGTGGGGGCAGTCCAGAGGACAGAACCAGAGTACATCTGCACAGAACTTAGCATGGCACCATGGATCTGCAGATGAAAAAAAGAAAGGGTTGACTTTCTTAGCCCTGAACAGGTGATACTTAAAGAAAATCCTACCCTCAAACTCTTTTGGTCTCGTGGATATACGCATAGTAACCTCAAATGGCTCCTCTATCTTTATGGTAACCTCCTTCTCTGGAGCCTCAAACTCCATATCTCATCACCTAGTGGGGCTGTGGGGAAAACAGTTTCTCCACATCCACAAGCATCTGAGAGAGCATCCTCTTAGCCTTCTTCAGAACTGTGCCTGACAGATGTTCCTCTAGATCTTTCATAGTCATCTCCAAGATGCCTACGATGAACTTTGGATCTTTTATCCTGAAGAGCTCATCATAGTCTATGAAAACATCAACATCATCCTCAGTCACTTTGAGGAAAAAGAACCTGTTCAGAACTACTATCATCCCAACCACTCACTATTTATAATACCCAGGGTAGTATTCATTATTTAGGTGGTAGGATGAGTGGGATCCCTGAAGCACTAACAAAGACTGTGAGGAAATCTGCCAAAACAGTGAAAAAGTCAGTTACCATTGACTATGATCTTCACCTGGAGATAGAGAACATAGCCAGAATGACTGGACTCCCATACTCTAGGGTGCTAAACCTGATCCTCAGAGGAGTTTTCACAAGGGACGAGCTAAAGGAGAAGGTAGTGGAGATCTTGAAGAAAATAAAATGAACGTCACCTATATATACTTTAGGGGTTGGTTATGAGTGAAGTTAGCGAAGAGCTAGAGCCCTTATGGAAGATTTGGAGAAGATTCATAGACACAACTACCATGGAGAGGCTAAAGGAGTACGCCAAGGATGAGCCATATTCTCTCTATATCTTAGCCCTCAAGAGAGTAAGAGGAGCTGTAGAGAAAGTAGACACGCTTGAGTCAAACTTATCATCTCTCTCTGGAGAACTGGCAAAAACACAGAACAATGTGAAGTCCCTAGAGGAAAAGATAGCCAACATTGTATCTGAGCTTAACAGTCTGGCAGATAGCATAAAGAGAATATATGGGGAAAAAGAAGATCTAAAAGCCAGAGTTGATGCCCTCTGGGGTGCTGTGGAAGAACTCAAGACATCTATAGATAGAGCCCAAGGTCAAATTCCTCCTCTCTATGGGAGAATAGAAAAAGTAGAGAAAGAGATATCCAACATTTACTCCAGCATACAGAGTTTGAGAGACAACATAAACAGAAACTCTGCAGAGATAAGAGCACTCTTTGATGAAGTATCAAAAGTCAGAGGAGAGCTAGAAGCTACATGGAGAGAGCTACAAGCCACTAAGGAAGCTCTGGGAGCTCTTCCAACTCTGGAAAGGGATGTAGACGCACTAAAGGATGCTGTGAACAAGTTATACTCAGCCATATCACTCCACGAGACGGTCATAAGCTCGATAAGAAGAGATGTAGATAACCTAGCTGCATCCCTTGGAAAAATAAGCATGGATGTAGAGAATCTGAAGAATCTCTATGATGTTACATCAACTTTGTCATCTGAGGTCTCCAAGATAGAGGACTCTATAAACAAAATCTATGCTGTTTTGTCTAGGCACAGTGAGCAGATAAAAGCTATATCAGATTATTTATCCAAGATGAGCACCAGGATAGCAAACATAGAAAAAAGTATCGCAGTTCTGAACACACATGTGGAGAGAATCTCTCAGATAGAGGCCAGAGTAGAAAACCTAGAGAAGAAAGTTGATGAGCTAACAGCCAAGACTAAAGATATGGATGCAAAGCTTAAGGAGATATCATCAGTAGTTTCGGCGAACAAGGATGCCATAAACAGCATATCTACAGTAGTTTCTAGGGTTCCTAGGCTAGAGGATGCTCTCTCCAGGACATCAAGCACTGTTTCACAGCTTGTAAGGTGGATGAGAGATATAGGCTTGGCTTCATGGGATGCGAGCACAGTATCAACTCTCACCAAACTGGCTAAAGAAATGCCTGTCAGACTTGCCAAAGCCTCTGAAACTTGGCAAGATGTAGTCTCTGGAGCTATGTCTATAGTTGGAGAGCTCAACCAACTCTCAGAGGAACTAAACAACATGTCCACTATGGTCTTCGACAGACTCAAGAAAGCGTTTGCATATATAGGATATGTTGTTGGGGACTTGTCCAGAACTGTTGATGCTGTGGATAAAGCAACAGGTGCTCTAGAAAGCGAGTTTTATGCATCACTAAGCCTGTACAGAGCAGCTAAATCTCTAGCTCAAGGGCTATACAAGCTCAATATAAGAGCCAAACTTGCTGGTAGTGAGAAGGGAGCAGACATAACATTGGTTGCTCCAGTCAGAGATGCTGTAGCCGTTTTTGCAGACGAGCTAAGAGCTGCTAGCAACTCACTCATCACTGCAGCTCTGACTAGGAAGAAAGCACTCACCCATCTTATGGATGCACTGATCATGACCAACAGAGCAGTATCCCTGCTCTCTGA
>Ga0190314_1000660_pt1 | contig 11423 bp, 15 predicted proteins | sample 4870071112_MG_FD_165055 | JGI IMG/M metagenome (GOLD analysis project Ga0190314, IMG submission 165055) | Hydrothermal vent sediment bacterial communities from Southern Trench, Guaymas Basin, Mexico - 4870-07-11-12_MG | ecosystem: Environmental > Aquatic > Marine > Hydrothermal vents > Sediment ...
TTAGATTCAAGGTGAATCAAATGTCCGATAAGATAGCTAAACTACTTGAGCTGAGGGAAAAATCGAAATTAGGTGGTGGTCCTGAAAGGATAAAAAGACAACACGATGCAGGAAAATTGACTGCTCGAGAAAGACTAGAACTCTTATTAGATGAAGATAGTTTTTTAGAGGTAGACCAATTTGTAACTCACCGATGTACTGAATTTGGTATGGAGAAAAAGATTTGTTTAGGAGATGGAGTAGTTACGGGATTTGGGAAAATTAATGGAAGACTAGTTGCAATTTATGCACAAGATTTCACTTTTATGGGAGGTAGTGTAGGTGAAATGCATGCTTTAAAAATTGCCAAGTTGTACGATTTAGCTCTAAGGATGGGAGTACCTGTTATTGGATTAAACGATTCTGGCGGTGCACGAATTCAAGAAGGTGTAGATTCTCTTAGAGGATATGGAGAAATCTTTTACAGAAATGTTTTAGCATCGGGTGTAATACCTCAAATAGTAGCGATTATGGGACCTTGTGCTGGTGGTGCAGTCTACTCACCAGCTTTAGCCGATTTCATTTGTATGGTTGAAAAAACTAGCTTTATGTATATTACTGGCCCAAGAGTAGTTAAAGCAGCAATAGGCGAAGAGGTTACACATCAAGAGTTAGGTGGTGCAGACATACATGCTAGATTAAGTGGTGTAGCTCACTTTGTAGCAAAAGATGATAAAGAGTGTATAGAAATTATAAAGAAACTTTTGAGCTACTTACCTTCTAATAATATGGAAGATCCACCTTATATCCCTCCTGAGGATGAACCAGATAGAATGGACACAGATCTTGACAATATTGTCCCAAGTGATCCAATGGAAGTTTATGATATGAAAGAGGTTATTGAAAGAATATTCGATAAAGGATCATTCTTTGAAATTCAAGCAGAATTCGCACCAAATGCTATTATTGGTTTTGCAAGATTAAATGGGCATGTAGTAGGTATAGTAGCAAACCAGCCTAAAGTTTATGCGGGTTGTCTTGACATTAATTCATCAGATAAAATATCACGCTTTGTCAGATTCTGTGATGCTTTTAACATCCCCATAATAACTTTAGTTGACGTTCCTGGATTCTTGCCAGGCACTCAGCAAGAGCATGGCGGAGTTATTAGGCATGGTGCTAAAATTATTTATGCCTATGCTGAGGCTACAGTACCAAAAATAACTTTAATTATTAGGAAGGCTTATGGTGGAGCTTATATAGCACTAGGTAGCAGACATTTAGGCGCTGATTTTGTTTTCGCTTGGCCTACAGCCGAAATTGCAGTAATGGGACCAGAAGGAGCTATTGAAATAATTTATAGAAAAGAGCTAGAGAAAGCACCTAATCCTCAAGAGTTAGCTAAAAAATTCGTAAAAGAGTATAGAGATAAATTTGCTAATCCCTATGTTGCAGCATCTAGAGGTTATGTAGATAATGTAATAGTACCTCATGAGACGAGACCAATCCTTATTAAAGCCTTAGAAGTATGTTTAAGCAAGAGAGAGTTAAGAGATAGAATTCCTAAGAAGCACGGTATAATGCCAGTGTAATCATAGGTGTAAATTATGGAGAATTCAGAATATGAACTTGCAATATTAATAGCAAGCTATGTTTACATGCTAGAGAAATTTAAAAGAAAAACCAAGGTTACTGTCAGTAGAAGGAATTTAACTAAAAATGTAAGTTTATGGCGTTACTCTTCAAAAATTGATATAATGAGGACTTGGTGGTAATTTGAAGAAAAAACTTAGAATTACTATTGGTGATAAAGTATATGAGGTTGAGGTAGAGGTAAAGGATGCTGATGAATTGTTAAAGAGCTTATTATCATTTGCTTCAAAAACAAAAATTACGAAAATTACAGAAATTAGTGAAAAAACAAGTTCAAAGAAAAACATTAGAGCACCTATTAGTGGCAAAGTTGTAAAAATCTTAGCCAAAGAGGGTAATAAAATAAGAAAAGGAGACCCTGTTCTCGTTTTAGAGTCCATGAAAACACATGTGGAAATAACTTCCCATATAGACGGTATAGTCAAGAAAATTCTAGTTAAAGTAGGCGATTTTGTTAAAGTGAATCAAGAGGTAGTTGTCTTAGACTAATTTTGAATTAAATGAATTACTTCGCCCTCTTCAATCCTAATAATAGATCCATCATCCATCCTCAATAGTAGCCTACCATACTCATCAATATCTATAGCTTTACCGTAAAGTTCTCTACCCTTGACTTTTACCTTAACGTAAGAGCCTATAGTAGAGGAATTCTCTTTCCATAGGTTTACTATTTTCTCTGCTTCATTTGGAATGAGTTTGTATAACTCAAAAAAGTTAATTAAGATAGCATTTAGTAACTCATCGTTTGAGATTTCGGTATTCGTTAATTCCTTTAGTGAAGTTATACTAGCTTGATATTCCTCAGGAACTTCTGATAAGTCGATATTAGTATTTACTCCAATACCTAAAATTACATGCTCAATGATATTTCCTGCTAATGATGCATCTATTAATATTCCTGCAACTTTCTTATGGTCAACTAAAATATCATTAGGCCACTTTATAACTGCTTTAATCTTAAATCTATCATTAATACTTTTCACTACTGCAACAGAAGCACACATATTAATTAAAGCTAGATAAATGTTCTTGAAGTGAGGTCTTAATATGATTGAAAACCAAAGACCTCCACGAGGCGAATACCACTTTCTACCAAATCTCCCTTTTCCACCAGTTTGTTCATTTGCTACTACTACTGTCCATTCAGGATATCCTTGAACGGCAAGCGTTTTTGCAATATCCATTGTTGAGGGGACTACATTAAACCTTAAGATATTAAATTTTACCATTTTCTCACGTTTTCGGTTTGAAAATATAATGACAAAGGATTATATATTAATTAAGTTACATTAAGCTATATGGAAGAACGTCCGTTTAACAAGATACTTATTGCTAACAGAGGAGAAATTGCTGTCAGAGTTATAAGAACAGCCAAAGAACTTGGAATAACTACAGTTGCAATTTATTCAGATGCAGATAAAGAAGCTTTGCATAAACTTTTAGCTGATGAAGCTTATTATGTAGGCAAGCCTGAGCCTAAAGAAAGTTACCTAAATATTGAGAAAATAATAAAAATAGCTAAAAAAGCAAATGTTGAAGCAATACATCCTGGCTATGGCTTTCTTTCACAAGTTCCAGAATTTGCAAGAAGAGTAGAAGAAGAGGGCTTGATCTTTATTGGACCACCAGATGAAGTTCATAAAGTAACAGGCGATAAGATAGGGGCACGTAGACTAATGTATGAGAACGGTATACCTATAATTCCTGGCTCATTAGAGCCTGTTACTCTAGATGATGCATTAAACATAGCTGACAAAGTAGGATTTCCAGTAATAATTAAGCCAGTAATGGGAGGTGGAGGAATAGGCATGAGTGTTTGCTGGAATGAAAAAGAACTAGAGGATGCTATTGAAAAAGCATCAAAATTAGCTAGTTCAGCGTTTGGAAAAGCTGAGGTTTATGTAGAGAAATACTTTCCTCGAGCAAAACATATAGAGGTTCAAATATTAGCTGATAGGCATGGAAATGTAATTCACTTATTCGAAAGAGAGTGTTCAATTCAAAGAAGATTTCAAAAATTAATAGAGGAAGCTCCTTCTCCAGTTCTTGATGAAGAAAAACGTGAAAGAATCACCAAATATGCAGTAAAAGTAGCTAAAGTAATACACTATGTAAATGCTGGTACTGTGGAGTTCCTATATGTTCCTGATTTAGATAAGTTTTTCTTTCTAGAGGTTAATTCAAGAATTCAAGTAGAGCATCCCATAACCGAAATGATTACTGGAATCGATATAGTTGAAGAGCAATTCTGGATTGCAGCAGGCTATAAACTAAGGTATAGTCAGAATGAAATAACTAAGAAAGGACATGCTATAGAGGCGAGAATAAATGCAGAAGATCCTTACAATAATTTTGTACCTTCACCAGGCTTAATAAAGCAGTACTTACCACCCTCGGGTTTTGGAGTAAGAGTTGACGGTGGAGTTTATCAAGGTTATGTAGTGCCACCGTATTATGATCCCCTAATAGCTAAGCTCATAGTATGGGCGCCTACTAGAGAGAAAGCTATAAAACGTATGCTTAGAGCACTCGATGAGTTTATAATAGAGGGTATAAAGACAAATATACCAATGCATAAAGTAATACTTCAAGATGAGGTATTTATAAAAGGAACGTATACTACAAGGTTCATCTATAATAGAGACATAGTTAACAGAGTTAGAAGATATGAGTACAAGCCTAAAAGGCTACCTCTATCAATTGAAACGCCAACCACTACTATGGCAGAAGAAGAGAGAAAAATTGAAATTTCATTAGTAAGTGCATGGACCCTTTCTGGAAGACTTCATTACAAAAATTTTATAAAAGACGAAAATAAGTGGAGAAAACGAGGAATGATGAAGGCTCAGCGGGCTTAGATGATATGATGATTTAGCCTGCATCGGCTGACTTCTCATTTGTAGCTTCGTAACAAAGCAAACTTAATTCTATAAAACTTTGTAATTATTTAGGAGGTAATCGTAATGAGAATTCGAATAGGCTTTAAAGCATGGTTAGTAATAAATGATAAACACTTAATTGGTAAAGGAGGTGCGGATATTCTAAGAGCAATAAAGGAAACAGGAAGTATTTCAGCAGCTGCAAAGAAACTTGGTTTATCTTATCAATTTGCATGGAAATACATAAAAGAAGTAGAAGAGACTTTGAAAAAACCCATCGTAGAGACATGGAAGGGAGGTACAAAGGGTGGAGGCGCGAAATTAACTGAGTATGGTGATAAGCTTTTAGAAGTATACGATTACATTAATAAGACCTTAGAGGAAGTAATTAAGAAATTAGAAAGAGAACTTCATGAAAACTATGTTATTCTTTTTGAATGTTAATGTAAGTTATTAGCTCCTTACTAACGTCTTTATACTTAGCCTTAACCACCATATGATATAATCCTACGGCATCTGTGGCCGCTAATTTAATCTTAAGTAATTTGTTATCTCCGTCAATGTACTTACTATAATCTGAACAAATAGGAGGTTTCTCTATGATTTCCAAGTCAGCTTTTTTATTATTAATTAAGTATACAATTTCAGCTTCTTCATTAGGCTTAAGTTGAACCTCTGTAGGGTAACGACACTTAATACACTTACGCGTGAATTTGTAACCTATTATTTTATTTTCACTTTTCATTGTAACAATTAATTTATCATCATGAAGGAAAATATCATCACTCTTTAAGAAGTTATTAAATGTTAGGAGTTCTTTGAGACTTATGGTATCATAAATAATAGTGCTTCTTGAGTCCTTCATGTTAACAACTAGGAAGGGATATTTAAGGGAAAGTAATGTGACATTTTTAACTTTCAGTCTATTTATTATTTTTCCATTAGATAGTGAGATAAGGTATATTCTGCCTCTAATGTAAATAGCACCATAGTTTCCCTCTTGGTCTAAATATATCAATCCCTCACTCTCAGGGCTTAAATAAAGTTCCCATAAGGTTTCTCCATTAATATCATAACACTTTAATGCATGCCTTCCTCTTTCGGGATTGTACTCTTCTACTATTACTTTATCATTATAAACACGCTCAACATTGCCACTGTACTTACCTATTTTACTTAATGAGAATAGTCTTTTACCCGTACCTAGTTCAATAACCTCTAGGTAATTATTACTCTCTAAGGCTACTAATTTTTCACTACTGAGAATTCTTACGTAACTTGAATAATTCTTAGACCATTTAATAAAACCCTTACTTGAAATACATCTAACAATACATTTCTCACCTTCATCTAATTCATCTATGGTTGTTATAATAATACCATCTTTTACTTCTCTCGTTTCTATAATGTCATGCTTCTCAGACCATAGTATTGTACCTTCTACAGTATCAATTGCATAAATCTCATCTTTTATTTCAGAAGTTCCTCTGTCATTTTGCTCATAAAAAGGGTCGGAGAGCACCTCTAGAAATATTAACCTACTAGCGGGAGTAGTATCGACACTATTCCTATTATCATAATACCATAGAAGATTACTCATTTTTATTGAATTATCATTCCCAAAAGAAGTTATAAAGAAATCCGTACTGTACTTATGTCTCAAAGTCCATATCTTTTCTCCCGTTCTTAAATTATATAAATCTACTACTCCAATTTCGTCCATAAGGTTAAAAATGAAGAGAAGATCTCCGACGCAAGTCACACTAATATCACCATTGTTATACTCATAAGTCCAAAGAATATTACCCTCATCGTTTAGTACTTCGACTATCCATTTATTATTTCTCTTAATATAAACTGGAGGAATTTCTACTTTCCTACTTAACTTCTTCAAAGAACCTCTATCTGTGTCTATTTCATAGTCTTGATATACTAAATACTTTCTCTTATTTTTTGTAATTTCTTCCTCCACAGTAACTATCAACCTTTTGTTTTCTTCTTTAATGTAAAATGGCGTTGATATTTTCCTCTGCCATATCTTCTTCACTTCAGAAATGCATCTCTTTTCTCTTCACATACCAGATATTTTAGCATAGCATCTGAAAGTTTTTTGAAAAAGGGTGCTTTCTTATGGAGTCTCAAATGCCATTGCACCTTTGAAATTGCATATATATTATTATTATATTGATATATGAAGGTTCTAGCTTTTTTAGTGCGTGTAATAGGTGCATACCTGAGAATGGTAGATAAGTCAGTAGATAAATGAAGATGTAGTAGTTCACGTATTTTTTCTAGAAATTCTTTACATGCAGAAACTATTATAGGTCTATCCCTGTATCCATCAGCATCATACAATCCCGCAAGGAACTCTAAGTTAAAAATTTTCTCTAGTATATTATATGGGAATATACAAAAATGAGAATGCTTGAAGAATACTCTATTAAACTCTATTGGCACTTTCATCTCAATTCGTATTTGTCTCAAATATGGATATTTATAACGTGATATTTTATAATATTCATCAAATGATAATACGTCTATTGTTTCGACCTTCTTTTTATCTTTATATGTTAATAACCTAATGCTAACGTTATCGTTTCCGAAAATGAATCCTGCTCTATGTATAATTTCATAAACTTCACCATACTTCATACCATATCTTCTACCTTTAGAAATGTGATACGGCGTTGTTACAATAACACATCTATCTCTATCTTGCTCGAAAAAACCATCACCATATAGATAACCTAATAAATAAAACATGTAAGGATGGTTAGGAATCCATATCTGATATACATCTACATCTACATATCCCTTTTCAGGTACATGTACTCTACGTCTATACATGAACTTTTTCTTAAATGCTTCTTTCCGTTTTTCTGTAAATCTGACTAAATTTGGATCATCTGGATAAAGCCTTGTAACTAATGGGTATGAAAACCTTATCTTTATGTCTTTTACTTCTTCTTCACTAAATTCATCTCCCACTTCTAGTACTGGTTCTGTTACTTCTTTCATTGCTTCACCTATTTCTTAGTTACTTCACTAAGATAGCCCATTAATTTTCCTAAATGATATAGTGCATCTACTCTAGTTTGTGATTTAACAATTTCAAATGATGCCTCAGGAATAAACACATGTGAATACTTTAGTTCTCCTGATAGCATATCAACTAACTCAATAACAACATCATATAGATTAAGGGATATGGTGGATGGGGAAGAATACCATGCTTTCTCGTATATCTTCTCAATTGTGTTTGATATTCTATCCAAGCTAATAGTTTCACTAATTCCGTAATTCTCTCTATATAATGTTCCATAGAACTTTCCAATAGCTAATCCAAGATTATAGCTAAATTTAACATCATGTTCTGAAAATAACTTTTCTGCTTTATCCATATCCTTTAAAATGTCTTTGAATTCTGGATATACATCGCAGATTCTGAGAAATATGTTTTTTAGCTTAACGAGTGGTGTAGGAGACCATCTACCCGACTTTGATTCTTCTAGTACTCTATCTGCTAGTTCTAAGATTGCAAAAACATCAGATGCGATTATCTGAATTTTAGGACTTCTTTTTGGCATACTTATCCCTCAATATATCCTAGTATTATTGTATAATATAATTTTAGTGGAATAGTTAGGGGGAAATTTAGTAAATAAACTCCCTAACTATATCCTTTTTACCTTTCTTCTCAAGGACTTCAACTAACATATCAACTAAATCATCAATTGTGTATCTCTTACCACATTTGGTACACTTAAAGAAAATTGCTTCAAATTCTAAATCTACAATAGGCACTATTCTGCCACCGCACCTGCACTTTAACTCTACTTCACCCATACTAACACCTAATACTAATTAAAAACCCTTTAATTTGTTCACTCCTGTAAGATATGTAAAGAATTAATTTACCTTGTAAAGAATTTAGCAATATTTATTAAAGTAAGTCAAGTAGTTGAATTAAAGAATATTTTGACAACAAAAGTGTAAGTAACGGGACGGTTAGCCATAACTACCATCCTTTTATACAATAACCATATTTTGTGAATACTACATAATTTTCCTTACCGCAATAAAGACATTTGAACCTTAACTCCTTTTTATCTGATATTATTATTATGTAGATTTCCTTTCCACAATGTGAGCAGTAAACTTTTCTTGCTTTATAATAACCAAGTAATGGATGATATACAAATACCATCAAATCACCATAAGAATATACTTATATCTGTTATTTATTACTTATTATTGATGTACTTAGTAACGTTTGTATTCAAGAAAAAGATAGGTGGAGTTTGGTATTACAGATTAAAAGACTTAACAAGAAAAGCTAAGGTAATATCAAATAGAGTATTTATCTTTGAGAACTATGAAGATGCTAGGCGATTAGCAGACTTCCTTAAAAGAATCGGTGCTAAAGTATATGTCTTCAAGATTATTGAATCCTTAGATAGTATTTAGTTCCTTTCCTTTCAAGCCTAATGACTTTCAAATAACCCCTTTTGACTAATTCATTAATTATCTTACTTGCTTCTTTAGGTTTAATACCAAATCTAAAATGTAGTAATTCTATGAGGTCTTGATGAGAATAAAGCCAATTATACATGATGTATTCTAAGACTTTCTCATGCATATTCCGTTATCTCCTTATATTTTGGTGTTAATAACTTTAACATTTTTGTTACTGGATAGTGAACTACTACCGTACCATTACGTTGCTTTCTAATCCAACCTCTCATTTTCGCCTCTCTATACATTTGATATGGATTTACCATGTATGCATCCCCATCTTTATTGATGAATACCAGTCTATCTATGAAGCCCATTTTATTAATTGCTTCTAAAATATCTAAGTCAATTGTACATGCATCACTATTTACATTATAAATATTCCTAAAGTTATGAAACCACTCTCTTTGGAATATAAGGTAGAAGTAGAAGTATCTATCCTTGAACTTTACTTTTATAATTCTATGATAACCGCTGGGTATATGTGCTACTACTTCTCCTCCTCTATTCTTAATTATATCCTTAAAGTAATAGTATGCCTCATTTGTATTTCTTATCTTCATGCTCTCACGAAAGGAATAATTCATCAGGTACTGTTTTTGTTACTCTTATTGCACCATAAGACTCTAGCTTTGTTAGTATTTCCTTAAGTTTCTTATCGCCTTTACCAAATATTCCAACATATCCAAGCCTTCCTGACTTAACCCTCACTTCAACCAGTCCATTACCTATATCCCTTACAGTATAGAGTATGTATCGTGCAAACCTTAAACAATCTTCTATATCTTCCCATTTCTCGACTAGGAACACCATATCCATAACCATAAAACAGTACAATTCCTAATAATATAAAGTCTAAGAGAAGTTATGTGAAAGTAATAAGAAATTTCTACTACACATATTTTGATCATTAAAGTTTATCATTGAGATTAAAAGCAGTAAGAGAAGTGAAAATATTATCCATATTATTAATATGAAACATACTTTAACGATGTTATACAAGTCGCTATGTTCTATAATGTATTTTAGCAATAGTGAAAATGAAATCAACAGGTATATGAAGTAAATACAGTATAGAATAATCTTCTTCATGGTTCAATCAACGACCTTATTAATGATTCAAACCTACCAAGATAATATATAGCTAATTCAGTTTTGCGTAGTGCTACTGCCTCATAGAGTTTTTGATCTACTTCTGCTAAAAGTACAAAGTATTCAGAAATATATGGTAATGCAAGTCTAAGTGTTGATTGCAATTTTGTAAGATAGTATTCAGCATAAGCTAGGTTACCTGTTAATAATGACTCCTTTAGTAGATTAATGTTCTTCTCAATATCTACTTTAATTTCTGGCGTTACTGTTATTTGAGGATACTTCATTATTTCCGCTCTATATTCTTCAAATAAGTACCCAAGCGTGTAAAGTCTCCTAAGAGAACCTTTCTTTATTTCTTCAATAAGTTTATCACATAAGGTAATTAATTCTTCAGAAATTTTGAACTCCGATACTTGTGCTTCTATCGTTTTTTTCAATTCATTAGTAAAGAATTGTGCTTTTTCAAGGTTTCCAAAGATATTCCTAAATATTGCTCTATAATTTATCATAAAATCCATTAGTGCCATATATGTGAATAATAGTTTCCTTCTCATACTATTACTATAATACTAACAGTAATATAATAACTATTATGATTATAATAATGAATAGTAATATTGTAGGTGGAACTGGTGTTGGAACTGGTGTAGGTGGTGGTTTTTCTTTCTCTAATAAGAATCTTACCTTACCAGTACTACCTTCTGGTACTTCTACTTCAGTTTCAAGTTTTTTATAACCTTTAGCTTCTACTACTGCTTTATACTTAATTCCTAAAATATTTAGGAATTCAAAATATCCCTCTTCATTTGTAGTAGTTGATACTTCTTTAGCATCTGGATAGTCTTCAAGTGGTATTAGAGTTACTTTAGCATTAGGAATTGGATATGCGGTCTCTTTATCTTGAACATATCCTGTTAAATTTCCATTGATTGGTTCTACTTCAATAACAAACGATGAGTGTTCTGTTAATTCCTCATTTTCCATTAGACAGAAACATCCCTTATATGTACCGTGTTTAGGAAACCACATCCTTCCTCTCCATGCATCTAAATCAGTACATGCAGTTCCTTTAGTATATCTACAACCTATTCCATATCCTCTTGGTATTTCGTGCTGATACCCATCTTTATCTGTAACGAAAATTGAACTTGGACTCTCTGGATAATTTGAAATACAGTAGTCTAGATTAATGCCTTCATAATCTTGGTCAATATGTGCTACGAAACGATACTCTATTTGTTCTTTTGTTTTGACTTTTGTTTTCTCTATATAGGCTTCTTTAATACTTGCTACTGGCATACT
>Ga0190314_1000665_pt1 | contig 11395 bp, 10 predicted proteins | sample 4870071112_MG_FD_165055 | JGI IMG/M metagenome (GOLD analysis project Ga0190314, IMG submission 165055) | Hydrothermal vent sediment bacterial communities from Southern Trench, Guaymas Basin, Mexico - 4870-07-11-12_MG | ecosystem: Environmental > Aquatic > Marine > Hydrothermal vents > Sediment ...
ACATGAACATAGTGTCTTTCAACTTCGATAACCTGACAGTTGTTCGGGAGGAGATGGAGCGCTTCGGATGGGCCCTGTCTGTTTCCAGAAACCCGCCCGGACTGAGAATAGTGGTCATGCCCCATGTGACGAAATCCCTCATAGACGATTTCATAGCCGATCTCAAGAATGTGCTGGCTGTTGTGGGGGCGGTCTGATGGAGTACGATTTCGAGCACGACAGGGTGGCCAGAGAGATCAAAGAACGAGGGTGGAAAAGGGTCCTCCTTCAGTTCCCGGAGGGGATCAAATCCTCTGCCTTTGCCGTGGAGAAAGAGCTTGCGGCCAGAGGCGTGGAGGAACTCGTCATATCCGGCGACCCCTGTTTCGGGGCGTGCGACCTTGCCCTTGACCCGCTGAGATACGGCGGTGCCGACGGACTTGTTCATTACGGCCATTCCCCAATTCCGTCCATATCTGTGCCGGATGTGATATATGTCGAATTGAGGGCGCAGGTCCCCGTGACCGATCTGATCTCCGAGGCGGTTTCTTTCCTCAGGGGGATGGGATATGGCAGGGAAAGCAGGATAGGGATCATAGCCTCGATCCAGCACATACATACGGTCAGTACTGCCTGTGAAATCCTCTCGGAACACTTTGTGTGCGCGGTGGGGACGGGGGATGGTAGGGTCGTGCATCCCGGGCAGGTCCTGGGCTGCAATTTCTCCTCTGCCAGAGCTGTCGATGTGGACGCTTATCTCTTCATCGGAAGCGGGAATTTTCATCCTCTCGGGGCTGCGCTGGCCACCGGGAAAGCGGTGATAGTAGCCGACCCGTACAGCGGAAAGATAAGGGATATATCCGAGAGCAGGGAGAGGATGTTGAGGAAGAGGTTCGCCAGAATAACGGCAGCAGAGGATGCCAGTTCATTCGGAATTCTCGTGGGAACGAAGATAGGCCAGTGGCGTATGGAAGAGGCGTTGAGGCTGAGAGATCTGGCTGCGGACTGCGGAAAAGAGGCGCATATAATAACCATGAATTTCTTCACCCCCGAACAGATGGGGGCCTTTTCAGTGGACGCATGGGTCAGCACCTCCTGTCCGAGGGTTGCCGTAGACGAGAGTGCGAGGTACGATAAGCCACTGCTCACTCCACCCGAGTTCGAGATCGTGCTGGGCGTGCGTGACTGGGAGGATTATGTATTCGATGAGATAATCGGGTGATTACAGGTCTATTTTCAGTTCCTCGCCCACGGCCGCTTTCGCGAGAAGTCTGCCTCCTATGATTCTGGGGGAAATCACCACATCGGCCCCTACCTGATGCAGCTTCTTCTTGTTCTCTGCGCTGGTCGCAAGGGCCACCGCCGTTATGTCCTTTCTCAGCTGCTTTGCCGTGAGGATTATGAGGGCGTCCTGCGCATCATTGGTGGAGGCTGCGATAATGGCTCTGGCCTGATCGATCTTGGCCCTTTTCAGGAGTTCTTCTTCGCTGGGATCCCCCTCCATGATATAGACCCCCATCTTTATTATTTCATCCCTCATGTCCTCTTTGGAGGCAAGGATGACCAGGTCTATCCCCTCGCTTTTCAGGTAGTCCACCAGGGCAACGGTCTCATCGCACACGCCACATATTATGATGTGGTTCTTCATGTTCTTCATCACATTTTCGAGCACATTCAACACCTGTTTGATTTTTCTTTCCACCAGCGGAAGCAGAACAACGGTAATGGCATACAGGAACGAGGAAACGCCGAATACGAGGAGGGAGGAGACGAATAGCCTGCTCTCGTCAGTGGCAGCGTGAATGTCGCCGTACCCCACTGTTGTGAGCGTGGTCAGGGTGAAATAGATCGCCTCGTCCCATGTGGTTATCTGGGGCGTGAACTGCGTTCCCAGAGCCATGCAGCCGAGAACCCCGTATATCACGGTTACCGCCATGGATGTGAGACCTGCTATGTGCTGGGTGTTCAGGCCGTGCGTTACCTCGGAGAAATCGTCTTTTATGAGGAGGGTGAATGCAAGGAGGAGCAGGTCCAGCGCTATGTTCACTAGGTTTGTGATGGCTCCTGTTATGCCGTTGGAGAAGAGGGAGAATATTATGAATATTATGGTCACGGACCAGAACAGTCTCTCCCTTTTCAGAAGCTTGTAGCTGATGAAAACCAGAAAAAGGCCGGTCATAAGGGTTAGAAAGGTTCCCGCTTCGTTAAAGGAGCTTGCGAGGGGGTGAGGCCTGATGTCCATAAGTCCGGCTATGAACACCATGGCTATGTTTGCAACACCCAGTATTGCAATGGAAATCGCAAGAAACCTGACTCTGGCATCCCTCTGGCTCGCGTATATCTGAGCCTTATCCCTTTTTTGCACACTCTTCAATCGCCTTTCCATATATAAGATTTCTGCCTCTCTGGCGCAAACGATAAATAGCAACGGCGCAATCTCTCGGTGTGTTCGATGAAAACTATGTGAAAAAGGATGCGGCGGCCAAGTTCCGGGTGGGACTGATGTTTTATGCAGGCTCGGCGGTGCTCTATGCCGTGGCCGGTGCGGCGCTCATATACAGCGGAGATGTCGTGCTGGCCGGCGCCCCGTCCCAGCCTCTTTTGCAGGGGACAGCCGCTTTCCTGTTTGCGGGGATCAGCCTCCTCATGCTCATCAATGGGAGGGCATATCTCAAAAATGAGCTGAATTCCGGCACTCTGGAGGATATCTCCTCGGTCTCGCTCTTTTACACGATCATGGGCATTTTTTTCGGGCTGGGCTTCGGTTCTGCGTTCTTCTTCCTTGTTTACAGGAGGGCAAGGGAGCCGGAACCTCATGGAAACATCTGCCCCTATTGCAATGGCTATGTCATCCTTGACCCGACAACCGGAGAGGCCTACTGCTCCCGATGCGGAAGGCGTTTCTGAAAAAAATGATTTTAAGGGTTTTGTTCAGAGCACATCGTCCAGCATTCTCGCCAGCACCTTCTTTCCGCGATAATCCGGGAGAAGCATGGGGGACCTTCTGTCCGTCTTTATGCCCGCGTCCATCAGCTGCTTCTCGTATGAAGACACATGTCGGAGGGTAAGTTTTCCCGGTTTAGAGCGCTTCTGGGCCCATTTCGCTGCGCTCAGCCCTGCTCTTCTGCCGAATACATTGTAGTCGAGGAGTGAGTTGCCCATGAGCCTGTTCTTTCCGTGAACACCGCCCTCTACCTCTCCACCTGCGAACAGTCCGGGTATGCTGGTCTGTGCGTTGGCATCTATCTCAACCCCTCCGTTCTGGTAGTGTAGCGTTGGATAGACGAGGATCGGGTCCTTTGTCATGTCTATGCCGAACCTCTTGTACATTCTGTACATTGCGTCCAGCCCCTCGTGGATCGCACCTTCTCCGTTTATTTCCTCTATCATCGGAGAGTCGAGCCAGATTCCGTGCATTCCGGTGGGAGTAACGACTCCGTTCCCTCTGCCGTAGCACTCGCGGATAAAGGATGCCGCTTCCACATCTCTGGGCTCCATGGGGAACACGAATAGTTCTCCGTTCTTGTTCACGGGCTGGGCACCCATGCCTCTCACCTTTTCGGTTATGAGGAGGCCGACGATCTGTTCGGGATATGCCGCACCGGTCGGATGATACTGCACCGTGTCAAGGTCCCTGAGTTTCGCTCCCGCCCTGTACGCCATCACGAGTCCGTCCGCGGTGGCGCCGTAGTGGTTGGTTGTGGGGAACTGCTGTATGTGAAGCCTGCCGAAGCCGCCTGTGGCCAGCACGGTGGCCTTGGCTCTGACGACGAAGTACTGCTCGGTTTCCATGTTGTAAAGGACCGCACCTGCCACATTCCCCTCGTCGTCTTTCAGAAGCTCAATTGCAGGTGTGAACTCAAGGACAGGTATCTCCCTGTTCCGGAACTCGTCCCTTATGACGCGCATGATCTCCATTCCGGTATAGTCCTTGGATGAGTGCAGCCTGAATCTGGAGGTTCCTCCGCCCGGCCTCTCCACATAGGTCCCGTCCGGGTTCTTATCGTACTGAACGCCCAGTTCTTCGTGCCACTTCAGTATGAACGGTGCGTCTTTTACAAGCGCCTCTACTAAGTCCGGCTTGTTTGCGAAGTGCCCTCCGCCTATCACATCTAGATAGTGAAGGATCGGGCTGTCTTCCTCCCGATCAGCAGCCTGTATGCCGCCCTGTGCCATCATGGAGTTCGCATCGCCGTGCCTGAGTTTTGTGACCATCAGTATGTTCTCTGCGGGGATGCCGTTGTCGTTCGCCCAGAGAGCGGCCACGGTCCCCCCTCCGCCGCCTCCGATGATAAGGAGGTCCACATCGTAGTCTATTTTGCTCAGGTCGATATCCTTCTCCGTGATGAGCGGGTGTGCTTCCAGCAGGTCAACGACCTCGTTGGGCGCAATGTCTCCTTTATTCGGCCCGATGGCCACGGCCCTTTTAAGCTCGGGCTTGTAGTCCGGGTGGTATTTGTTGAGGACCTCGTCCCTCTCTGCCATGGACATGGCTTCGAACTCCATCTTCATCCTTTTATCCCGAGTCTTCTCCACCTTTTCAATAGATTCCCTCATCTCTTCCGTGTATCCGCCGATAAGCTTCATTCGTCCATCACCTCCCCTCTTTCTATCTTCTCTATTTCACGGGCCACATACCTCTTTTCAAGCTCTTCCGCGCCGAGTCCTTTCAGCTCGGAGATCGCCTCGTCGAACTTTCCCGCTTCTATCTCTTCGAGTCTGTTCAGGAGGTGCTGGGGCACAGGTGAGAAATACTTTCCATAGAGCCTTCTGGCGAGCTGGGCCACATGATAGTGCGAGATCTCCGCGGGGCATCTTGCCACACACAGACCGCACTGAATGCAGTCGAAGGAGAGCTTGGAAACGGATTCATAGTCCCCTCTTATGGACATCTGAATGTAATCCATCACATCCAGCTCCTGCGGGCAGGACTTGGTGCATGTGTTGCAGGAAACGCATCTGGTTATCTCCGGGAAGTACTCCGCGAGCGTTCCGGGACCCGGTTCTATTTCATCCACATGGTATTCCGGTCTGTTTGCCGGAACGAACGGGAGCTGTGTCAGGAACATCCCGTCCTCCGCAGCCGTCTGGCAGGCAAGAGCCGTCCTGAGCTTGTATTCACCCGCCAGCCTGTAAACCGTCGCACAGGCCCCGCAGAATCCGGCCCGACAGCCGGAACCTCTTATGAACTGGTAGCCCGCGTATTCCATCGCCTTCATTATCGTGAGGCCAGCAGGTACCTCGTGTGCCTTTCCCATTATATACACTGTTATCATGTTCTTCTCTTCTTCAGCCATTTTCAGCCCTCCAGAAAGCCGTGCTCCCTCAGGAGCGGTCTTGCATCTATATAATTACCATCCAGTCCCGCTTTATCCTCCATCCCCATGGCCAGAGCCATGATCTGGGTGAAGTACACTACGGGCATGTGTTTGAAGTCAGGATATTTCTCCTTCGTCTCCTTCTGCCGGTTGTCCAGATTATACGCACAGAGCGGGCAACTCGTTATTATCATCTCCGCGCCCTGTTCTCTGGCGGCGTTCACGATCTTATATGTTCTGTCCGCCACCAGCTCTTTGTTATCGCCCACGGTGTGATAGCTGCCGCAGCAGAGGGATTTGAATGGATTGTTGATCGGTTCCGCACCCATCGCCTCTATAAAGTTGTCCATTATAGTGGGCGCCTCGGGGTCGTCTATGCCGATACCTCTCGGCCTCAGCAGCGTGCAGCCGTAGTAGGCGGAAACCTTCAGTCCGTTCAGCGGCTTCTTCACACCTCGTTTTACCCTGTCCCAGCCGATTTCTTTGAGAGTCTCGAGGAAATGGACCACATTTACCTTCGCCTCGTAGTCCTGCTCGGTGTCCATGAACTGATTTATCGTCTTCAGCATCTCCGGGTCCTCTTTCACCCTGCTGTTGGAGCGCTTCAGGACATTGAAACACATGGAGCAGAAGACTATCAGGTCGTATTCGTTATCGACCATCCCCTCCTGGTTCATCTCCTGAACCCTGACGAGGTTTCGAATAGGGGCCACATGATGCATCAGGTCGTCTGCCGTCAGAGAGGATACCGCTCCGCAGCAGTTCCATCTGGGTATCTCCACCAGCTCAATTCCGACGGCTTCCGCCGAAGCGGTGGCCGAGATGTCAAAGTGCTTCGCCGCCTGTTTCAGGGTGCATCCGGGATAATATGGAAACTTCTTCATGATATCAACTCGTATATTTTCTAAGTGCGCTCACAAGCGCTATGGCCGGCAGCTCCTCCAGCTCCTTTCTGTCGAGGCTGCTTATGTCTATGTAGTCTATGGATTTCCTGAGGGTCTGCTGCCGGAGGGCCTCGGTTATTGCCGACAGGTCTATCCCTCTGGGACACCTCACGGTGCAGGTGTAGCAGGAGGCGCAGAGCCAGATCGCCGTCGATTCCAGAACGGATTCGTCCCCTATCTGCACCAGACGGATGATGTTGGCGGGAGATATGTCCATATCGTCCACCATGGGGCAGCTGGTGGTGCATATGCCGCACTGTTCGCAGACCGTTATGTACTCCCCGCTCATCTCCTCTGTCTTGAGAAGGAACTCCCTGTTCTTCTTTTTCACCCGCACTATAGTGGTCATTCTTTCACCTCCTTGAGCAGTTTGAGAAGTCCCTTTCTCTTCTCCTCGGGGATGTTTCCGTGTTCCCTCGCCACCTCGGCGAGCCTGTTCACCTTTGCTGTGAAGCCCTTGAACATGACCGTTACGAACGGAGAGAACACTATCCTGTCCGGCTCTATTCCAGCCTTTTCCAGCACCTTTCTTGCGGTGGCGATGTTCCTTTCTATGGGGCCGTGCGTGTCTGGATAGGGGGAGACCGCTTTCTCGCACTCTCCAAGGAATATGGCGTCGGCCCCCTTTTCAAAGGCTTCAAGCATGATTCTAGGTGTAACCCGGCTGCTGGATGGCACTCGCACGATATATGCGTCCGGAGTATACTCCATCTTTGCGGTTCCCACCCCATCGGCCAGCCTGTATGTGCACATATCGTCCGCGAACACAATGACTCTGTTCTCGCCTGGCTCTTTCCCTTCGAGAATGCCGGTTATCTTATCTCTCACACCCTTATTGCTGAATAGCCTGAGGTCTATGGCCTCGGTCGGGCACGAGGATATGCAGGACCCGCACCCCTTGCAGACCGGCGGGTTGATGGTTGCAACGCTTCCCGCCATACTTATGGCATTCACCGGGCAGGCATCCACGCAGTCGCCGCAGCCCGTACACAGCTCCTCATGCACGAAGGCCTTCACCGGGTCCATCTCGAACTCTCCCTTGTTCATCAACCTTATGGCTCTGGCGGCAGCTGCGCCGGCCTGTGCCACGGTGTCGGGGATGTCCTTCGGTCCCTGGGCAGTTCCAGCTATGAACACGCCGTCTATTGCGGTATCCACCGGCTTGAACTTGGGATGGGCCTCCTGAAGGAATCTGTCGGAGCTCTGCGGTATCTTGAGCATCTGTGCGATCTCTTTGGTTCCCTTGCTCGGTTCCAGCCCTACGGATAGAACGACGAGGTCGTACTCGTCATCCAGAATCTCTCTGGTCAGCGTATCCTCCACTCTCATCCTTATCTTCTTGTTCTCCGGGTTCTCAGAGAGTTCGCCCGGCCTTCCTCTTATGAAGCGAATGCCCATCTCTTGAGCCCTTTTGTAGTATTCCTCATACCCCTTCCCGAAGGAACGGAGGTCGGTGTAGAATACGGTGATGTCCGCATCCGGAATCATCCCTTTGATGAGCATGGAGAGTTTGGTTGCATACATGCAGCAGATTCTGGAACAGTAGGGGTTTCCAACGGTTATGTCCCTCGACCCGACACACTGTATGAATGCGAACTTCTTTCCAAAGGGCCGCAGGGGCGTTCCCTCGGCAGCCTCCACGATCATCCTTTCCATCTCCAGTGCGTTGATAACATTCTCGTAGCGGCCATAGCCGTACTGCGGCTTCCTCTTTGCATCGAATATGTCGTATCCGGTGGCGACGATGATTGTGTCCGCTTTAATCATTATATGCTTTGGTTTCTGTTCGTAATCGATCGCATTCGCTTCGCATGCTTCCACGCACTTTCCGCAGGTTATCGGCTGGAGGCCGAGGCACGCGTCCTCATCCAGAACATAGGAGTGAGGGATAGCGACATGGGACGGAAGATATATCGCCTTTCTGAGGGCCAGCCCCTCGTTGTTCTCATCCGGCACCAGTGTGGGGCAGACCTCGGTGCAGGAGTTACAGGCGGTACACCTGCTGGGATCCACATATCTGGGCTTCTGCTTGATCTTTACCCTGAAGTTCCCTATGGTGCCTTCTATGCTCTCGATCTCAGAATAGGTGTAAAGGTTTATGTTGGGATGCTCGGCGGCGTCCGCCATCTTTGGAGATAGAATACAGGAGGCGCAGTCATTGGTCGGAAATGTCCTTGATAGTTGGGCCATGTGCCCGCCTATCATGGGCTTCTTCTCCACAAGATATACATTGAAGCCGGAATCAGCGAGGTCAAGGGATGCCTGAATGCCCGCAATACCTGCACCCACCACCAGAACATTCTTCCCTATCTTCATTTTTTCTGGCACTACTGGCTCCATGTCCCTTATGTCGTCTATGGCCGCTTTGGTCAGCAGTTTCGCCTTCTCCGTTGCGGCCTTTTTATCGTTGTAGTGGGGCCACGCACTCTGTTCCCTGATGTTCGCCATCTCAACCATTGCGGGGTTCAGCCCGGCTTTTTCAACGACCTTCCTGAATGTTGGCCCATGGAACTGAGGAGAGCAGGCTGCCACTATGATCTTATCCAGTCCCTCCTCGTTGATGTCGTCGATTATGGCCTTCTGCCCCTCTTCGGAGCACATGTGGGATATGCTTCTTACAACCACAACATCTTCCTGATTCTCTGCGTATTTTGCCACATCATCAACATTGACGGTATCCGATATGTTGCCACCGCAGTGGCAGACATAAACTCCTATCTTTTCGCTCATTCAGCTCCCTCGTCGTAGTTGTATCCTGTTTCGAAGGCCCTCTCGTTCAGTTCCCGTACCTTGCCGGGGACCATTTCCAGAACCGACCTCTTGATGTTCTCCTTGCTCACCACACCGGTAACCTTTGCAATGAAGCCGACCATTATTATGTTGGTAACTATCTTATTTCCCAGAACCTCTTCCGCGAGCCTCGTGGCAGGTATGCTGTGGAACTCCCCGACGCTATCAGGGATTTTGTCCAGTCGGACGAGATCCTTCTCGATTATCAGCGTCCCCCCCTCCTTCATGAGCGGCAGATATGTTTTCATAGCCCCCTGGGACATGAGCACCATGATGTCGGGGTTTAGCGGGTACGGGTAGTCCACCCTCTCGTCATCTATGACGACACCGGACGCGGAGGATCCGCCTCTGGCTTCGGCTCCGTATTCCTGGGTAAAGACCGCCTGCTTTCCCTCGTAGAGGCTGAGCGCCCTTGCAAGGACCAGCCCCGCCAGTATGACACCCTGCCCCCCGAAGCCTCCTATCTTTATCTCCGTTCTACTCATGGTCATCTCCCTCCTGCGGGCCGATGTTCTCTCCGGCGATGAGGGTTGCGAGCGTTTCCAGATGTCTTCTATGCTCCAGAATCCACTTGGCCCTGTCCGCCTGACTGGTCTCAAGGAAATCCCTCTTGGTCAGTTCCCAGACCTTGTCGTCGAAGGTGGGCTCGTCCTCGGCATCCATGAACTCCCCCATTACGAACTTCTCGTTCGGCTTTATAACGCCGTCCAGAGGGTTGGGATTATCTTTTATAACGGCGTATTTCTGGTAGTACATCATGGAATCTATGATATCCTTCATCTTGTTCCTTCTTCCGAATGTGGTCGGGCAGGGGGACATCACCTCTACGAACGAAAAACCTCTCTTACTCAGGGCCTTCTCCAGTCCCTTCTCCAGCCTGCGCGCATGAACTGTTGTCCATCTGGCCACATAGGACGCCCCCGCTATCGCCATCAGGCCCGCCATATTGAACGGGGATTCCAGATTGCCGTAGGGCGAGGTGGTCGTTATGGATGTTTCCGGCGTTGTGGGTGCAAGCTGCCCCCCCGTCATTCCATAGACAAAGTTGTTGACTGCGATTACCGTGATATCTATGTTCCTTCTGGCCGCATGGATGATGTGGTTTCCGCCGATGGAGAAGAGGTCCCCGTCACCGCTGAATACCACCACATTCAGGTCGGGTCTGGCCGCTTTTATTCCGAGTGCAAAGGGTATGGCCCTCCCGTGGGTCGTGTGGAACGAGTCCATCTTCACATATCCAGCGGTTCTCCCCGTACATCCGATTCCGGACACAACAACGGTCTTGTCCGGGTCCATCCCGAGGTTCTGCATCGCTCTCAGGAAGGCGTTGAGCACTATGCCGAGCCCGCAACCGGGGCACCAGACATGCGGCAGTCTTTCAGTCCTCAGATATGCATCCAGAGGGTATTTGTCCGTCTTAATTATCGGCATGCAAAGCCTCCTCTATCGCTTTGAGTATCTCTTCCGGCCTGTGCGGCTCTCCGCCGAACTTTCCCACGAAGGTCGCCTTCTTTCGAATGGCCTGTTCCACCATTATGTGGGCCTGCCCGGCGTTTACCTCGGCCACGACAAACTCCTTCCCCTGTTTTGATAGCTCTTCCAGTCTCTCTGTGGGGAACGGCCAGACCGTCTTCAATCGGAAGAGGCCAGCTTTGATCCCTTTCTCCCTTGCGAGCACCATGGCTCTCCTTGCTGACCTCGCGGTGATGCCGTATGCAACCACTATGACATCGGCATCCTCCAGCTGCTCTTCCTCTATATCTATTATCTCATCCTTGTGGAGCCTTATCTTGTTTACAAGCCGGCTCATGAGCTTTTCCTGTCTGGCAGGGGTCATCTCTGGCCTCCCCTCTTCATCGTGAGTAAGTCCGGTCACATGTATATGGTGTCCTTCACCGAGGGGTGGCATCGGGGGAATGAGGTCCTCATCGGGTTCGAATGGGGCATAAGGCACCTCCTTCGGTGTTTTTCTGTTTATTATCTCTATTTCATCATGAGGTGGGATCCTCACCTTTTCGAACAGGTGCCCCACCGATTCGTCCATGAGCAGTATCACCGGCGTTCTGAACCGCTCGGCCAGATTGAATGCGCGTATGGTAAAATCAAAGCACTCCTGCGGAGATTCCGGTGCAAGCGCTATGGCCTCAAGCGAGCCGTGGGTGCCGAACCTTGCCTGCATGAACTCCCCCTGCCCCAGAAGCGTGGGAAGACCGGTTGAGGGCCCTCCTCTCTGGACATTCACTATCACGGTGGGGGTTTCCGTCATTATTCCCAGGCCGTAGTTCTCCATCATCAGGCTGAAGCCCGGACCGGATGTGGCGGTCATGCTCTTTCTTCCGGCCCACGAGCCCCCAAGTATGGCGG
>Ga0190314_1000666_pt1 | contig 11389 bp, 9 predicted proteins | sample 4870071112_MG_FD_165055 | JGI IMG/M metagenome (GOLD analysis project Ga0190314, IMG submission 165055) | Hydrothermal vent sediment bacterial communities from Southern Trench, Guaymas Basin, Mexico - 4870-07-11-12_MG | ecosystem: Environmental > Aquatic > Marine > Hydrothermal vents > Sediment ...
CATAGGGATCGTTTCAACCGTAGTTTCACTGTTCATCATACGATACATCCTCGAGTCGATAGGTACAAGTGGAGAGACTCTAGAGCTTTCACTGAAATACTCCAGAATAATACTATTTTTTATTCCTCTTTTCATGTTCAACAACGTTGCAAACGGCGTGTTGAGAGGAGAAGGAGATACGAAAAGATCCATGTACGCTATGACTCTGGGATCTGTTCTCAACATGGCTCTGGATCCATTGTTCATATATGGCTTTGACTTTGGTATAAGTGGAGCAGCTTACGCAACAGTCATATCGGTGGCAGTATCCGCAACCTTCCTTTTCTACTGGCTTTTCTTCAAAAAGGACACGTACGTTTCTTTGAAATTTAGAGGATTTCGATATGACTCAAAAATACTCCTTGACATACTTAAAGTAGGTATCCCCGCCTCTCTTTCACAAATATCTATGTCGATAGCCGTATTCGTTCTTAATGTCTTCATAGTAAAAGCGGGTGGTGATACTGGTGTTGCCATTTTCACAAGTTCTTGGAGGATCATAAATTTCGGCACGGTCCCTCTCGTAGGTATAGCAATGGCGGTTACGTCAGTCACAGGAGCAGCGTACGGTGAGCGAAACGGGAGAAGACTTGAAGAAGCACACCTTTTTGCCATAAAATTCGGTTTTTTCATAGGACTCTCCGTCATGTTGGTTATCGTTCTTTTCGCCCCTCAGATCGCACTCGCTTTCACTTATTCTAAAGCTGCTTCCGCGATTTTTGAAGATCTCGTCAGAACATTGAGAATCATGAGCCTTTTCTTACCCGGTGTTCCCTTTGGTATGTTCACTTCTTCTATGTTTCAAGGAATAGGCCAGGGAGGGAAGAGCCTTGTTGTTTCTGTGATGAGAACCGTTGTAATGCAGGTGTTTTTCTCTTGGCTTTTCACATTCATTTTGAAAGTAGGTTTAGAAGGTGTATGGTGGGGGGTTGTAACGGGAAACGCCACTTCTTCCTTCATAGCTTTTACGTGGGGACGATTGACTGTGAATAAGTTGAAAGAAAATTTCGGCAGATGACAAAGTCCTAAGATACATTACAAAATCGGATAGTCGGGAATGACCTAATTAGTATATTATCTTTTATCATTATGACCATTTATTGGCAACTATCCCTTGTTAATTTCCGTTACCTTCAATTTTCTCTACAAGTGTGTCCTTGACATTTTGATGTTTATTTTTTTACAATTCTCGTGAAAACGGTTTCGAAATCGATTTCAGATACTTAAAAAATAACAAAAGCAGGTTAAGAAACACTATATAAAGTGATATAGAGGGTGATATAGTGAGAATAAAAAATCTTTTAATACTCATACTAACAATGCTCTGTATATTTACCAATGCAAAGGAGAAAGTAATCATAAGCACCGATATTGGTTCAGATGTAGATGATACGTATGCTATTGTTCTTGCTTTAAAATCTCCGGAATTAGAGGTTAAAGCTATAACAACGGTTTATGGTGACACTGTACTCAGAGCCAAGATTGTCTACAAATTGTTAAAACTGATGAATAACAGTGATGTACCAGTCTATGCTGGCCGAAGGCTTCCTTTAACATCTTATTTAACAGGAAATAAGGAGATTTGGTTAACAGGTCATGAAGGCGAAGGGATACTGACAGAAGAGGATTTGAAGATACCAGTGCCATCTAAGGATGCTGTGGATGCAATAGTTGAACAAGTTATGGAAAATCCTGGAGAAATCACTCTGATATCAATAGGACCTTTAACCAACATTGCAGCAGCTATTATCGCAAAACCGGAGATTACTAATAAGATAAAAAGAATCGTCATGATGGGGGGAGTAGCTCATATTTTCAATGAGAGTAATCTTGATCTTCCTCCAGTTGAGCATAATGTTCATTGTGATCCTCTAGCAGCTGCAATTGTATTTGGATCAGGAATACCTATAACGATGATTGGGGCGAATGTAACTTTAAATGTCCCCATAAATGATCATATTCTTAATGAAATAAAAAAGAAAAGTACATCCTTAACAAATGTATTAGCACGACTAACGGAAATATGGTGGGAGTTTTTAGGACAAAGAATTAGCCATTTACATGATGCTCTTCCTGTGGCTTTTTGTGTAGATCCTTCTATTTTTGAACTGGTAAAATGCGACGTTTCTATACTTTTAGATGGAGAAATGGCAGGAGCAACCTTAGTTACTCCTGATGATCAGTCTCATATAGAAGTAGCAAAAAGTGTGGATGTCTCAAAGTTCATGGACTTCTTCTTGAAAAGAATATGTGATCAATAAACCTTCAATTTAACAAGGGAGGAGGGGTTATTTATGAAAAGGAAGATCTTGATGGGTTTATTACTAGGATTGCTATTAATTGGTACATTGGTCAATGCCGAAAAAATTGTAGTATTTTTTGGCGACTGGATGCAGAGTAACTTTGAATTATACAAGCAAGTGAATGGTTACGATCTATTGGAAAAGTTCAAGGAAGAGACGGGTATTGAAATCGAACCTGTATATTACCCATTTAGAGAGCTTTTCCAAGCAATAGAAGTTAGAATGCAAGCTAAGTCATCAGAACCTGATGTTTTTGAAGTGGACTCTCCTTTATCGGTTTCATACTATGTTAGAGGATATACGCAACCATTGGATGCTTATTTTTCAAAAGAAGAGATCGAAGAAATAAAGAAAAAGATGTTCCCTGCTACTATTGAAATAGCAACCTGGGATGGAAAACTTTTGAATCTTCCTTTCGAAAATTCATCACAAGTTATGTTTATTAACAAAGATATGTTCAAAAAAGCTGGAATAGAACCACCCGAAATGGATGTTAATAAGAGATGGACATGGAAACAAGTAGTAGATGCTGCTTTGAAAATTCAAGAAGCCTATCGAAAAGAAGGAAAGGAAGTATGGGGACTTTTGTTTGGGCAGGTATCTAGGCCATATCAGATGCTTCCGCTTCCTCAATCTTTAGGTGGTGGATCTGGTGTTAGTCCTGATGGATATCATGTCTGGGGATATTTGAACAATGAAAAATGGAAAAAAGCCTTTGATTGGTGGTACAAAGCTTGTAATGTTTGGAAGATAGTACCAAAGGGTGTAACACCTGAAGAGACAACTTATCTTTTCCTGTCTGGAAAGGTAGCCATGTTTATACAAGGAACATGGGATATACCCACTGTTGTTCAGGCTGAGAAGAATGGGGAATTACAATTTGAGTGGGGATTAGCCCCTCATCCGTATTTCAAAGAGGGAAAACCAGTTACTCCAACCAACAGTTGGCATTTAGCTGTTAATCCATATTCTAAGAAAAAGGAGTTAGGGGTGAAGTTCCTGAAATTCATGGCACGAGATGATATTATCGCTGATTGGTTTAGAGCAATAGGACAAATCGTAGCAAATAGAGAAGCTATGATGAAGGTTTTAGAAACGGATCCAAAGTATAAAGAATTTCCGTGGACAGTTTATAAGAAAATCGTAGTATACGAATTGCAAAATACAGCTGTTCCAAGACCCAAAACACCTCTTTATCTAGAATGGGAAGACTTGGTCACAAAAGCATTTGAAGACGTTAGAAATGGTGCCGATCCAAGTGCAACTTTAGATAATTATGCTAGGATTCTTGAGAGAATGGCAGCGAAATATAGAAAGTACAAGGAGGGTAAATAATTAACAGTGAAGCCTATAACCATGTCTAAACTTTGGAGAGGGTCAGCTACCCTCTCCAAAGTTTACTCAAAGAAATACCTTAAGAATGCAAGAATAGCGTATCTATTCTTAATTCCTTCAATGTTGGGTTTAATTATTTTTCGAATTTTTCCAATAGTTTATTCCTTTATTGGGAGTTTATTCAGTGTGAGTTATACACGAGGCGGTAGCCTTGTATTCACAGGATTACAAAACTATTTGGATCTTTTCCAAGATCCTCTCTTTTGGCATTCTTTGAAGATAACTCTTATATTCAATCTATTTGTCAATCCTATACAAATTGTAATAGCTCTCATCTTGGCGGTGCTTTTAAATGGAACAAATCTCTCTACTAGAATAATTAGGACTTTATTTTTGTTACCCTTGGGAGTTTCCGTGGTAATAGCTTCAACAATATGGGGAATATTGCTTAATCCTCATGAGGGTTTAATCAACAGTGTTCTGAAGACCTTAGGCTTGCCAATGCAACCTTTTCTGACCAGTCCTAACCAAGCATTGTGGTGTATCATCCTTATAGCTTCGTGGTGTGGTATACCATATTGGATGATATTCTTACTGGCAGGCCTACAAAATATACCATCAGAGTATTACGAAAGTGCGAAAATCGATGGGGCGAATTGCTGGCAAGTTTTTTGGTACATTACCCTTCCACTCTTAAGAAGGCCTCTGGTCTTCGTTCTAGTCGCTGATACATCTGCTAATTTTCTTTTGTTCGCACCTATCTTTGTTTTGACAAGAGGAGGCCCTCAATGGTCGACAAATCTCCTTATGTATGAGGCTTACACTAGTGCCTTTATATATTCAGATTTTCCACGAGCTCTAACGATAACATCTATTTTGCTACTTATGCTTTTAGTAGTAGTTCTAATTGAGATAAAGCTCTTGCAAAAGGAGGAATAAATATGAAAATAGTTAATTTGATTCTCAAATATTTCGTTATTATCATATTCGGAATCTTTGTGATAACTCCTTTTCTTTGGACTTTGGTTTCTTCATTTAAACCCATGAGTTTTATTCTTGCTCATACTATGCCATTTTCTTGGAAAGCATTCATTCCCATACCATTCAGCCTTGATTCATATCGAACCCTAATTGAGGGTGGTTTCATAAACTCCGTTATATTCACCATAATTGTAGGTGCTATAACTGTTGTAGGAGGAATTTTTATAAATTCTACAGCAGGTTTTGCTTTTGCCTGCCTCGATTTTCCAGGAAAGAGATTCCTTTTCATAGTAGTTCTGATATCTTTTTTAATCCCGTTTGAAGCAATCAGTGTTCCTCTTTATATGATTGCAAGATTGTTTCATATTGAGAACACCGTTTATTCTCTTATTTTACCAATGTTAGCAAATGGTTTATGTGTATTTTTATTCTTTCAATTTTTTAAGGAGATTCCCTCTGAACTTATAGAAGCAGCCATAATCGATGGAGCTAATTGGTGGCAAATATACTGGAAAATTTTTCTCCCATTATCAATTCCTGCTATCATCTCAGCAAGTTTGCTTCTATTTCTTTCCCAATGGCAATCATTTCTATGGCCTTTGATCGCTGTTCATAAAGAAAATCTGCGGATGGTACAAGTGGCAATTGCTTACTTGACAATCGAAGAGCGGACAACGTTATTACATGTCCTTCTTGCAGCAGCAGTTTTGTCTTCGGTGATTCCACTGATATTGATATTCCCATTGCAAAGATACTATATAAAAGGATTTGTAACATCAGGGATGAAGGGCTAATATCATTTTAAGTACCAAAGGAGGGATCATATATGAGAAAAAAAATACTAATAGACACAGACATCGGATCCGATGTTGACGATGCAATTGCTATAACTCTAGCCCTCAAATCTCCAGAGTTGGAAGTTGTAGGTATCACAACAGTATATGGAAATACTTCACTGAGGGCAAAAATCGCTTTGAAACTTCTCAAACTCATCGGTAGAGGTCATGTTCCAGTAGCTGCTGGGATAGAAAAACCTTTGCTTAGGGAAAGAGATGTTTGGTGGGCAGGTCATGAAGGAAAAGGGATTTTGACAGAAGAGGATGAAAAGTTAAAACCAATCGAGAAACACGCTGTGGATTTCATAATAGAGAAAATCATGGAAAATCCCAAAGAGATAACACTTGTAACCATAGGGCCTCTCACAAACATAGCAACGGCAATTATAAAGGAACCCAGAATAGTTGATAGTGTTAAGGAAATAGTGATGATGGGAGGAGTTGCAAGAATATTCAAAAATGCACCTGACCTACCTTACGTTGAGCATAACATAAAGAGTGATCCAGAAGCAGCAGCGGTGGTTTTTAACTCAGGAATCCCAATAACTATGGTAGGTCTTGATGTAACGATGAGGGTTCCCATAGATCGTTCGCACCTTAAAACCATTAAAAATGTCGGAACTCCATTGACCGAAACCCTGGCGAGGTTAATAGAGATATGGTGGGATTTTCTAAAATCTGATTCCAGCCCTATGCACGATCCTCTTGCTGTGTCGTACTGTATAAAACCTGAATTTCTGAAAACCATTAACTGTAAGGTATTGATAGAAACCCTCGGAAAACACACAGCCGGTCAAACCATCGTGATACCCGATGAAGATTCCAATATCAAGGTTGCTTGTGATGTTGATGAACAACCATTTCTGAAATTTTTGATGGACAGGATATGCTCATAATTCCTCTACGAGATATAAGCGTTAGGGGTGATATGAATGCTTTTTGAAGATCCCAGAACTCTGGTGAAAGAGGAGATCAAGCAACTTGGAGAAGAAGGATACGATGTTTCCGAAGCTTTAGATTCTTTCAATTGGTACTTGATAATGAACAGACACTTCGATATCAACGATGCAAGATATTTCTTTTACGAGATATTGAAAGATCTTCCAAAGAAAGAGGAGTTCAAGTATTATGAGCCTTCCGAATGGGAAGAAATCGTTTCTGAAAGCTCCTTTGAGAACTACGAGGTACCTAAATTCTCAGAAGAAGAACTATTCGATAGGATCTATGGTGGTTTGCTTGGAAGAGCTGCAGGATGTATGCTGGGAAAACCCGTTGAAGGATGGAATAGAGAAAAGATCCTTGAATATCTGAAAAAAGCCGGGGAAGATCATTTAGAGTATTATTTCCCTGCTATTGAAGATGAATCAGAAGAGTTCAAGATATATTTCAAGGAAACCTTAAGAGGTAATTTGAAGAAAGCAATTAGAGATGATGATCTTGACTATCCTATCATCAATCTGAAGGTACTGGAAAAATACGGTTTAAACTTCAATCCCGAAAATGTTGGTCATATTTGGCTTGAGAACTTACCCTTCGGTCTAGTTTACACCGCCGAACGAGCTGCTTATAGAAATCTTGTTATGGGTCTTAAACCTCCAGAGACAGCAACGCATATGAATCCGTATAGAGAATGGATAGGAGCTCAGATAAGAGCGGATATTTTCGGTTGGATATCTCCAGGTGATCCAAGAAAAGCAGTTAAAATGGCTTACAACGATGCAAGACTATCTCATGTGAAGAATGGTATATACGGTGAGATGCTTGTCGCGGCTATGCTAGCGAACGCTTATATATATGACGATCCAAAAGACGTTGTTTCAGAGAGTCTTAAATACATTCCAAAAGTATCTAGACTCCATGAAGCAATCACTTTCGTTCTTAAGCTTCATGAAGAAACACCAAATTGGGAAAAAGCATGGGGGAAGATAATGGAAAAATATGGAAGTTATCATCCTGTTCATACCATAAACAACGCGTGTTTTGTCGCATTGGGACTTTTGTACGGTGAAAAGGATTTTGGAAGAAGCATCTGTATAGCTGTCGAAAGTGGTTTAGATACGGATTGTAACGGTGCCACAGTCGGTTCCATTATGGGAATAATGCTTGGAGCAGATCGATTGCCAAAGAAATGGATTGATCCATTGAATGACACTTTGGAATCACTCGTACCAGGATTTCAAAATGTCAAAGTCTCATCACTTGCAAAAAGGATTTTGAGGCTTATTACTCAAATTCGAAATAGGAGGTGATTTTATGAGAAAGTTTCTTGTTGTTATGATCGCGTTAGTGTTGCTAACGATCCTATGGGCCCAAAATCAAGTCAAAATAACTTGGTGGTATGAGGAGGTCACACCTGAACATCTGAATGCTATGATTAAAGATCTGGTGGAGCCCTATGAAAAGACACATCCAAATGTTGATGTCGAAATAACAGTAAAGACACAACTTTTAGAGGTACTTAGGACAGCTATTGTTGCAGGTAAAGGCCCTGATATAGTGATGACCATGGGACCTGCCGAAGCAAATCGATATGCAAAAGCTGGATTACTCTTTCCCTTAGACGAGTACATCAGGAAATCAGGTCTTGATAGGGAAATTCCCAGCCTGTTTCTGGAGATAGGGAAAGTATTTGGGAAAATCTACTCGATACCAAAGACCATAGAAAGCATGGGGATAATTTACAACAAAACACTCTTCGAAAAGAATGGCTGGAAAGTTCCAAAGACGCGCGAGGAGTGGGTAGCTCTTTGCGAAGCTATAAAAAAGAAAGGGATAATTCCTGTAGCTGCTGGTAACGCGAATTGGAGGCCAACAAATGAGCACTTTGTAACAGTTTATCTCAATCATTATGCGGGACCTGAGAACGTTTACAAAGCGCTGACAGGGCAGATGAGTTGGAGTGATCCTGTTTTTGTAAAGGCTATTGAGATGTTTAAGAACGACTTCAAAAAATACTGGCCAGAATTTTCTGTTTATACTACATTGGCACCTGAAGACTTTGTGCCCATGGTGGCTACAAGACGAGCTGCTATGATGGTAATTGGAACATGGGGATTTCAGTGGGTAGGAGATCCAGCTTATTGGCCATCAGATGATGAATGGGGTTGGGCACCGTTCCCATCTTTAAGAGATGAAGTTCCTTATCCAATAGTGGATATTGGCATTGGTACGACTTTGTCCGTGAACAAATTTTCAAAGAATCCGGATGTGGCAGCTGATTTTCTCATCAACTTATTCACCAACAAAGAAGGACTTGGGAAACTTCAAAAGGATTTCCCTGGGGAATGGATTGCACCTGTCAATATTCCATCAGAGGCAATACCTAAAGATGTGGATCCCGTGTTTGTTGAGCATATCCAAACTCAGTATAAATTACTCAAAGAGGGAAAATATGGTTATACAACATGGACATTCCTAGGGCCAGAAACCTGGCAATGGTGTTATGAAGGTATAGAGAAAGTCTGGTTAGGTGAAATTACGCCAGAAGAATACATGAAAAAGTGGGATGAGATATTTAAGAAGGAATTTAAAGAAGGAATTGTTCCTCCAGTTCCTCCAAGAAAATAAAAAGTAGGAGGTGAATAAGGAGGTGGGAGATCCCACCTCCTTAGGTTTCAAAGTGCAAAGGAGAAAAAAGAAGAAAAAAGTTAAAAATCTTTTTCTCTTTGTGGGGCCTGCGTTTTTAATAAATGTTTCCATTATCTTGATCCCTTCGATATCCACAGTTGTTTTAAGTTTCTTCAAATGGGATGGTATTAATCCTCCCATATTTATAGGTTTTCAAAATTTTAAGCATATTTTTTCATCATTGGATTTCTTACAAGCTCTAACTCACAATGTAATATGGACGATTATATTCCTTACAATTCCTGTAGCTATGGGGTTAATAGGTGCAGAACTTTTGAGAGGGTCAAAACAAAAGTTTTTTTTAGCTTTCTACTTTTTTCCCACTATCTTACCCGTAGTGGTTGTTGGAATAATTTGGAGTAAGATTTATCATCCTATTCATGGTTTAGGGAAATACTTAGGTATAGCCCTGCTTGGAAATACTTCTACAGCCTTATATGCAATAGCATTCGCAAACATATGGGCATGGTGGGGATTTTTATGCGCAGTATTTTACAGTGCTATACAAGGTATTTCCAAAGATCTATATGAAGCAGCAAAGCTGGATGGTGCTACTAAATGGCATGAGTTCAGGTATATCACTCTACCTGGTATTCTTCCCACGATCGTTTTTATGGAAATTATGACCATAATATGGTCATTCCAAGTTTTTGATTGGGTTTGGGTAACAACTCAAGGAGGTCCAGCAGGTTCCACAGAACTGCTAGCAACTCTAATGTATAAAAAAGCTTTTTACTCATATAAAGTCGGAGAAGCTTCGGCTATAGGGACAATGATGGCGGTTTTTGGTATGCTTGCCACCTTGATTTATTACTACCTGAAAAGGAAAGGGGTAGAGGTGTGAAATGAAAGAAAAAGCCATCGTTTATACTTTACTTCTAATATTTCTGGTTTATGCTCTTTTTCCACTGTATGTAGCTACAAGTGCTTCTCTAAAAGATCGTAGGGAATTGTTTCTGAATCCCCTAGGTTTGCCAAGTCATATCAATATGAGTAACTATGTAAAAGCTTTCGAAACTCTAAAGAAAGCTTACATAAACAGTACGTTTCTTACGCTTGGTACAGTAATTGGTGTATTACTAACAGTTCCTCCAGCCGCTTTTGCTTTAGCAAAAATGAAATCTCGTATTAGTTCCGTACTTGTAGGTTATTTCTTCTTTTGCACTACCATACCGATTCTTCTTTCTATTACGCCGCTTTACTTCATTTTCTCTCGACTTAATCTGATTAACTCAATAACAGGGCTTGTACTAATCTACATAGCGTACTTTTCTCCCTTCGCTATTTTGTTGATGCGTTCTTACTTTGTAACGATACCGGATGAGTTGCTAGAGGCAGCCTTGATAGATGGTGCTTCCGAGTGGCAAGCTTTTTGGAAGGTTATATTTCCTATAGCTAGACCTGGTACTGTAACCATGGTGGTTATAGTTGCGATGTGGAGTTGGAATAATTTTATATTACCTTTAACTTTCCTTCACGAAGAGAGGAAAATACCAGTAACGGTTGCTTTAGCAATGCTTAGAGGGAAGTGGAGTGCACAGTGGGAAATAATAATGGCTGCTTCTCTACTAGGAGCATTACCTATAGCGATCCTGTTTGCTATTTTGCACAGAAGGTTTATAGCAGGATTAGCTGGAACAGGATTAAAAGGTTAATATCAGGTATGAAGAAAAATCCGAGGAGGTATAGGAAATTGATAGCGGTTGTTGGTAGTTCAAATATTGACATTGTCTTGAGAGTTGATCATTTCACTAAGCCAGGTGAGACGCAAAAAGCGCTAAACCTATCCTTTTTCCCTGGTGGGAAGGGAGCAAATCAGGCGGTAACTGTGGCAAAGGTTGGTGGAGATGGGTGTTATTTTGTAACGTGCCTTGGAAATGATGAGTATGGTAGAGTTCTCTCTCAGAATTTTCTGAAGAACAAAATTGAAGGATTTCTCTTTGCCGATAAACCAACTGGAAGAGCCTTCATAGAAGTTTCAAAACATGGAGAGAATAAGATCATCATTTTTCAAGGAGCCAATGCTAGCCTTACAAAAGATAGAATCAATTGGAAGGAGCTTCTGAAAAGACATATACTTCTTCTTCAAAATGAGATACCCTTTGAAACAACCTTAGAATGTGCAAAGAAATTCAATGGGCTTGTGATCTTTGATCCCGCACCAGCAGAAGGTATTACGGGGGAAATATTACCCTATGTAGACTTTTTAACACCAAATGAAGAAGAGCTAAAAGCGTTGAGTATCTCTATTTTCGGAGAGTTCGTTTC
>Ga0190314_1000667_pt1 | contig 11381 bp, 17 predicted proteins | sample 4870071112_MG_FD_165055 | JGI IMG/M metagenome (GOLD analysis project Ga0190314, IMG submission 165055) | Hydrothermal vent sediment bacterial communities from Southern Trench, Guaymas Basin, Mexico - 4870-07-11-12_MG | ecosystem: Environmental > Aquatic > Marine > Hydrothermal vents > Sediment ...
CCTTGAGGCTATGCTAAAGGTTTATAGGGAAATGTTTAAGGTATTAAAACACGGGGGGAGAGCCATAGTCATCGTCAAAGCCTTCATACGCAATAAGAAAGTTGTAGATTTGCCTTACCATACTTGGCTTTTAATGGCTAAAGTAGGCTTCAAACTTGAAAAACTCTACAAGCTAAGACTTCAGCAAGAGAGCTTCTGGAGAATCTTATACAAAAAGAAGCATTCAGATGTACCAGAGATAAAACACGAGTATATTCTTGTCTGTAAGAAGCCATAAAGTATAGGGTGAATCTTTGGCTAAAAGATGGCTTAGATTAGCTTCTTTTGGAAGCATTCTTTTGGATGTTGAGGTTGATGCTGAGGGTAGAATACTTGTTGTGCTAAACCCAGATGACAAAAAATATGCACATACTCAAGCTAAAAAGTTGCTTTTGTGGAAAAATAAGCCTTTAAAATTTGAAGCTTTAATTCCTGTTGGAGAAAAAAGATAGCTGTTCACAACTAGTGAACAGAATTTTTAAGGTTTCTTTCTAGCCCAACATAGAATGTTAGAACCGCCATCGTTTTCCATCCTATCAACCGTAAACCCGATTTCTACTAGAAGTTTGCTCAAGATAGGTATGGTAAACCCTGCTTTATGCACACCTCCCCACTCGTCTTGTCTCCCGTAAACCCAGAACCCTATGGCTTCAGGCTGTTTTATTCCTCCCCACTCGAAGTCTGGATTTAAGATTATTTTTCTAGCTATGGCTTCTAAGTCGGGGCATTGGATGTAGATTTTCCCATTAGGTTTAAGAACTCTGTGGCATTCTGCTAGAAACCATCTTGTTTTACGCCAACTTATATGCTCGAGAAAGTCTTTGAGAATTATTTCCGAGACTATTTCATCCTCAAAAGGCAAAGGATACTTCTCGTGGTCTATTACAAGGTCTATGCCTTGAATTTCCCTAATGTCTGTGTTGATGTAGCCTTTTCTAATGTCTTCTCCGCTTGCTAGGTTAAGCTTTATGTCGTTTACATTTACAAAATTCCATCCATGAAACTCGGCTTCTTTCCTATCAAACTCCGTGTCTGCAATATACACCTTCCCTAGATGGTTGGGGTATTCTCTAGCAAACTTGGCTAAAGCCGTTCCTTTACCGATTTCAGCAAACCCTAAGCCTAACCTTCTAGCAATTTCATGAGTGTCTCCCCTACTCGAAACTATTCCTACATGTGCAAAGTTAAGAAGCCTGTCAATAGTGTCTTTGCTGATTAAGCCTCCAAACTCTTTTAATGTGCCATCGATATCAAAGGCTATGATAGTTTTCCTTCCTTCCATTTCTGTTCACCAAGGCTTTACATAAACCCATAGTGTCTTAAAATTTCAACCAACCTATTGCATATTTTGCCCCAAGCATATTTTTCTCTTACTTCTTTGGCGTATTTTCCGAATTTTCGCTTGTAGTCTTCTAGGTTTTCTATTACATGTGTAAGCTTATCATAGAAGTCTTCTAAACTCACTTCAAAACCTCTTCCTATATGGATTGGGTTTTCAGGTAAAACTTCTGGATAGCTGTTTACGGTAATTGGAACTGTGTATTGGATGTAGTCTTTGAAGCATCCAGCATCAGGCACTAGGGTTGGAACGCCCCTAGCTATGGCTTCTATCGCTGGGACTTCAAAACCCCCACCTCTTGAAGGGACTAAGCATATATCACAAATATCGTAGAGGTTAACATAGTCTTTCCAGCTTAGCTCCTCACCTATCTCAAAGCTTCTTAGGCTTAAGAGTTTGCCAAGCATATGGTCTAGAACGTTCAGCCTCTTAACGATAAGATAAGTATTAGGGTATTTTTCTTGAACCTTTTTCATAACTTCATATACCAGATCGCTACCTTTCCTGTAACCACTATGAGGTAAATGGTGTAGAATAAAGATGGCTTTATGTTTAATTTTGAAGTCTAGAAGCTCGGCTAACTGGGGATGAGTTACTATTCTGTTTGGGTTTAAGAATTCGTCTGGAATTCCGTGTGGAAGAACTTCTACTGGTGTTACTACTCCAGAATTTTGTATGGTGTTTTTAGCAAAGGTTGAAGGAACGATAACTAAATCCATGTGGTTTAGAATGTCAACAGCCCACCTTGATATTCTGTCTGAATCAGCAGTTTCAAATCCACCTAGCTTGTTTTTTATCCTTAAAAGTTTCTTTAGCCTCTGAATTTTTTTACCATACTGTTCTAATGTATCACCCATCGTGGTGTAGAGAATTGGGTGGAGAAGGAGGTCTCTCCCTCTAACAAGCTTAACAACATCTAAGACTTCTTCGTCTAGTTCTTGAACTCTTATGTGGTTTCTTAGATGTTGGATGTGGATTTGGCTTATATAGTGGAAGCTAACTTGTTTAAACTTTGGATAGACATAAAAAAGATACCTTCTTCTAAAGAGGTTCTCAGCATAGCTCAACTTACATCGGTCTCAACAATTCATCCCATTCCATAGGTGTTTTAGTTCCAGCGGTAACTTTTTTGAACTCCTCACATTCTTTGTAGGCATCCTTGGTTAAGTTTGAGCATACCTCGTTAAAATATTCAAATTTTACTTTTGAGGCACACTTTCTTATTAAAGGACACCTAGCCATTCTTACCTTCACCTCCACATAAATGTTTGGTGTTAAAGTTTTATAAAGATATTATGAGAAAGCTGTTTTTACCTTAACTTTATGCCAAATCCGAGCTTGTTGAAACATTCTTTGCACAGGGCTATCATGCCTTTTCGCCCCTCATCCAAGAAAATCAACATTGGGAAAGCGTATTCATGCCCAAAACTGCAACTTCCAAGGATGCGTTTACATGATGCACATTCATAGATGTTTGTGCTTTCCATGATGACTTGTAAAGGTTTTCCGTTTATGATTTCAGGGTGGTCTCTATACTTTGTCCAACTAAGCTCTTCACGGCAACATTCAGGTAAATCTTCACGGTAAACTTTGGTTCGTTCTCTTTTCTCTTCTTCCTCTATAAACGCCCCATCATCAAAGTCATCATAAAAATCTGGTTCACCCATAGCTTCTCCCCTCAACTTTTCCCCTCTTTTTCCATTAGCTCGATGCCTTTTCTTAAAGCTTCATTTAAGACCAGGTGAAGTTTTTTTGTTGGGATTACATAGCGTTTTATGGCTAACTTCCAAAGTTTTTGGTATAGCTCCTCTTCAATCTTTACGTGAACCAGCCTATACTTGGGTTTTTCCTCTACCTCTGACATTTTTAATCAAACCTCCTAATGAGGTAGTCCTCTGGAGTTAAAATACACCCTTCCATTCTGACAACGTATCCGCTGTTAGTCATAGTAATGTCGATAACTTTTCCGTGTTTAGCTAAATGCTCGATAAAGACGTTGAAAAGTTTGTTCTCAAAGCCTTCCAGACCACAGAACGGACACTTGATAACCCAACGATATTTTGCCTTCTCCTTAGCCTTCTCTAGAAGCCACTTAAACTTTTCAAGACACCATTTAACTTCTGCATCCGTCCCCTTCTGAGTTAACTCTAACCTACGCTTATACTCTGAATAGCTTATTTTGCCTTTATTGAATAATTCTTCAGCCTCATCACGCCTAGCGTAGTTCCTAATCACCAAGTAAAGCTCAACCTCATCCTCGCTAGTCCATCTAGGAAAAATCCCTGCCAAGTATTCACGTGGAAAGTTTAAAGCACCTTTAGTAATCTTCCAACACCAATCTTCAGGCTTATCTTCAGGAGCTACCCAGAGGTTTATTGCTCCACCTCCCCTCTGGTCATAGACTCCGCCCTCGTTAAGGTCATATTCTCTCGCAACTTCATGCATTGCTGTAAAAACTCTTCGACTAACCTTGCCTAGTAAACGCTCATACCTATCAAAATGGTATTTTTTGCTCATTTTTCATCCCTTTTTTGAGGTTAAAAGGATAGGGTTTTCTTTATTTCTGTTGGTTTGTAAACTACGTAAAAATATGTCCCGCAATCTTCACAGTAAAACTCTATCTTTAAAGTTAGCAGTTGACCTTTTATTACATAGTCTGGAAGCTCATCAAGTGTTTTATCTCCATGCTTGAAAATGCAACAAAACCTATATTCTTCATCGCTAAGTATTTTTCTACTTCCGCAATTAGGACATTTTAAATCTTCTAGTTCCAACAAGGCTTTTCACTCCTTTTTGCTTTCACCATTATAGCCCTATATGAGTATTGCTACTTTAGTCAAGTCTTTTAATGATAGGACTAACCATAGATTGTAGATACTGCCGTGATATTCGTATTCAAAACTACCCGCTAAAATTCTGTCTTTATTAGTTTTAATCAACTCTAATATCTGGTCTGTAGTTAAATCTGTAAACTTTTTCTCAACATCCCTCCACCTTATTGTGCCACCATAGAAGGGGGAGAATACTGGCGGGTTTATACTACAGGATCTTAGAGTTATTCCCTCCTTCTTTGCTTCATCGATAATATAGTTCATTACCCTTTTTAATTCATCAGCATATTTCTTAACTCTTTCAAGTTCGCTCTTAAGCTGGCTATCATCTTTTTTTTGCTCTTTTTCTGTTCTTATTGGCTTCTGAACTTCTTTTTCTTGTTTCGGTGTTTTCCATATGGGTCTAAACAATTTTAAGAGCTTACTCATTTTTCAAGCCCCCCACTCCTTTATTTTTGGTTGGATGGTTTCTTCCATTTTTTCTGTTGTAACGTCAACTCTTAGCCTTGCATGTGAAGCCCAACCTCCCAAAAACTTCTCTGCCTCCTCTTTTAGCTCATATCTTTCCATCACAAATTTTGGTGTTGGTAAGACCAAGTATAGGCACGGATATGTGTTTATCGGGTTTGTATCTTCACATTTAACGCTTAATATTATTTTTGCACCAAGCTTCTTTGCTAAAGCTTCAATTTCTTGACTGTGTTTTTCTGCTATCAACTGTGCTATCTCTTCTACTATGGCTCGAACTTTCTCCCTATACTCTTCTCCTAGTTTGAATACTTTTTTCCACAACTCCTCTACCATTCTTACTCACCTTATGGTTATTATATCCTTACGGTTATTTAAACCTTATTTTTCCCCCAGACTTCCTTGCTCGTCATGTTTGGTTTAAGATTTATTTTTACTGTAAGAGGCTCGTATGGCTTAAGGCTCGTAGGAAGCCTTGTTTCACATCTGCTTTGGAGCTTTTTAAGGCTCGTTTCGGTTCTAGCTTTCAAGATAAGCCTCCTCCTTGAAGTCTGTTCACTAGTGGTGAACAGGTTACATGTGTAAAAAAATTTTGAGGGGAACAAAAAAATAGGTGATTATGTTAGCTTTCTTCTTTTAGTATTTCTATTATCTCGTTTTGGTTTGGGATTATCTGTATGAGTTCGCTTATTTTTGTATCTCTGATAACGATGTGGCAATAGTAGAGAAAGCTGGCGATGTCTCGACTTCGCAGATTTTGAAGTTTTGTTATTAGGAAGTTTAGGTCGCTTAAAGCTTTACTGTTGTCTTTATATTTTTCTGTTAGGGAGATTAGGAAAACCATTGTTTTTGCTTTCCATTCGCTGAACTTCATCTATATCAACCTCCAATCGATTTTTACGTTGAACTCTTTTTCGATTTGAGCTATTCTTTCAGCTATTTTCTCTTCAACTGTTTTTTCTAGAAGCCCCTTTTCTTCAGCAATTTTAAATGCTAAAGTTTTTAGAGACTCTACGACTTTGTTGTTTCCCTCGGTGTTGTAGTATATGTCTTTAAGCATTTCAACATATTCTCCAGAGATTTGCATACCACCGTCAAACTGAATTTCAGCTAAAACTTTAACTTCTCCATTTTCAACTGTTAACAGGCGGTATGTTGAACGGTTTGGATGCTTCCATGAACCCTCAGCCTTCTTGTGTATGTAAAACTCGTTTTCATAGAGACGGTAAAGACCTCTGAAAGTTGAATACGTTAAAGCTCTCAGAAATTCAATATCTTTTTTGTCGAGATTTACTTTCGCAACGAAACCTTTTCCCAATTTGTCATTTCTCGTCAAGGAAATTTCTTCTTCAACATATTTTCTTTCACTTATTCTTTCACTCATATTCCCACCTTCACCCTCACTTATGAATACGCATAACTGATATATAAACCTTTCGCTAAACAATTGACTATCTAGGTGGCTCGTTTAACCTCGCTTAGTTCTGTTCACTAGTGGTGAACAAGCTTTTCTAGTCTCGAACCTTCCAACAGCCACCCTGTTTTTACATGTGTAAAATAGTGGCTTTTTTGGTTTTTAGAAGCACGCATAAATACCTTTAGAAGGTAGGTCTAAATACCTTTAGAGGGGGGATATAAATACTAACTCGTTAAGCCTCGTTTCAGCTCGTTTAGGCTCGTATTTTGGTTTGTTCACTAGTTGTGAACAGAAAATGTTTTACACGTGTAAAATAGGCTTTAAAATAAAAAAAATTTGGTTTTAGTTTCTGTTTCTTGGAGGTAAGGGTGGTAAGCCTATTTCAGCTCTAAGCTTGTTGGCTGTTTTTAAGGCTTCTTCTCTAGTGTCTTTTGATTGGCTGTTATGGTTTGGTCTGCTGGTGGTTATGGTGTAGGGTCTCCACATTTTTTTAAGAACTTCTCTAGCTTCTTCTTCGGTTAGGTTGGTAAACCTTAGCTCTCCAACTTCCATTCTGAAGACTATGCTTACCCCGTATCTAGCCGTTCCTTCAAGCTTCATTTTTTAATCAGCCTCCAAAAAAATTTGGGTTTTTATTTTGCTATTGTGAAAACCCATTCTTTTTCTTTGGGTGTTTCTAGCTCTACAACTTCTCTTACAACTAGCTTTGCATTAGGGCTTTTTATTCTTCCTTTTTCTTTTACTTGGATTATTTCTTCTTTTGTTAAACCGTTGAAGTTTCTTAGCTTATAGCCTAAGATTTCATATCTTAGTGGGACGTGGTTGTTTTCAGGTGTGTTTATAATCCAAATGTATTCTGCGTCTTCTATCAGCTTTTCTCCTGTTACATCTATGAAGGGTCTTATATCCGTGTTTACGGGTGTATCTTCTCTTATCTTTTTAAGCTCTTCTCTAAGCTTTTTGTGATACCAAGATATTAGCAGTCCTGCTAAATCCTCAGGATAGGTTAGCCAATGTGGGGCTTCTTTCCATTCGTTATATGCATACTCCAAGAATTCTTTGAACATGGGTATCATGTAGTCAGGGTATCCATCCCAATGTTTCCATAACCCTATACATTCGTTTGAATTTCTTATGTAGATTTCACTTCTTGTTCCCATCTTTTCAGACCCCCAAATAAATGTATAGTTAAACAGGTATATAAACGTTTTGCTAAACAATTAACTATCTAATTTTCTAGGCTCGAATTTTTTGAAGTGGCTCGTTTAGGCTCGTTTGGAACTTCTCTTTTTACACGTGTAAAAAAATCTTGTTCACTTGAAGTGAACAGCCTTCAGCCTAAGTTTCTGTTCATCACTAGTGAACAGAAAATAGCTTACATGTGTAAAAAAATTTTTTAAACGTAAAAAAAAGAGTTTTAGGTTATAGGTAATACCAAAAATTTTCTTTCACAAAAAAAATGTTGGGTTTTAGGTTTAGGGTTCTACAGTCCATATTCTTGGTTTTGGTAAGGATATTCCGAAGTCTCCTATTCTTGGGATGGTTAGGTATATCCAAATTTCCCTATAGGTTTTCATGTAGTAGATACTTAGGAATTTTGTTTCTAGGATGGTGATGTAGTCTTTCATTTTTTTCTTTCCCCCTTTAATTTTTTTACATGTGTGGTTTGGGGATAGAGGGTTAAACCTTCTATCCCTTTCAAACCTTTAAAAAAAGGGTTTTTGTTTTGGTTTACCAATACCATCGTGAGTTTTTCCACCAGTCGTAATCATAAACATATTTCCATGTGGTTTTTGGTGGTTCTTTTCCTTTTCCTATGAGCCTTAATCCTTTATAGCCTAACTTTACAACTTGGTAAGGTTTAGGTTCTATTATTTTTTCTGGGTTTTTCATTACTACTTTTATGGCTTTTTCTGTTGAGCCTATAGCATAGGTTGAGTTTTGTTTAGCTATTACTAGTGGATGATGGGAATCTCTTAAGCCATAGATTTTGTAGTTTCTTGTTAATAACAGTACAGCACCAGAAAAGTCATAGTCTTCTAAAGCCATTAAAGCTTTAGCTATCGAGTTTTTCTCTCTAATCAAATCTTCTAGTAGATGACATATTATTTCACTATCAGTTTCTCCTTGGATTTTGTGTTTACCTTTCTCTATTATCTTTCTAGCTTTACCATCAAACATATGACCGTTATGTACTAATGCAAATTCTTTGTTACATGCTAAAAACGGATGAGTGTTCTCATAGGATACTTTTCCCTTTGATGGTTGTCTGTTATGTGCTATTGCTATTGTACATGTTTTAGGTAGTCTATCCACAACTTTTAAGAAGAATTCAGCAGGGTGTACTGGTGCTTTTCTTATGTGGATTCTTCTTTTACATATGTAAGCAACACCTGAGCCTTGTGTTCCCCTTTCAAGTTGTCCTAAAGTTATGGCTAAAGCCCTTGAAGGTGCGTTATAACCTAAAAATCCAGCTATTCCACACATGTTTAATTCCCCCTTGTTTCTCGGATAAGTGCAATACTTCTATCAAGCGTTCTGAAAGGTGTAAAACCTCTCATTCTAAAGACTTCTAGGCTTGCGTTGTTCCCTTTTCTTACATGAGTAATGTAACGTGGTAAGTTTAGGCTTAAGACCTTCTCGATAAGCATATTGGCTATTCCTAACCTTCTAAACCTTCTATCTACAACAAGGTTTGTTATCTCTCCATTGTTTCGGTTGACTGCTATTGAGCCTAAAATTTCTGGTGTATTAGTGTTAGGGTTAACTATCCATGCCACATAATATCTTTCAGTACAGTTTAGGATATAATCTGAATCATGTACGTTTACATAACCATCTCCATGAAGCCTTAACAATTGGCTTATTCTTTCAGCTACTTCTTGGCTTGAAAGGTTGTCAACCTCATTTATCCTTGTTATCCTTATCCTTCCTAACTCTATTTCTCTTCTTACCAAACTTCTTGTTACTGTTGATACTCTAACGGTTATTCTAGGTGTTTCTTGGGTTAACCTTTCTGTTATTTCTCTAAAGCTTGATATTGCTATACCTATAAGTTGGTCTAGATTCTCGATTTGCTGAGCCTCTAATCTCCATCTTTCTAACCTTTCCCTATGTCTAATGTTTTGAATCTCTAAGATGTTGTCTAGGTATTTATCGGGGTTTAGGAAATTGTTTTTAAAGTACTCATAATGGTTAGCGTTAGTTAACGTTAAGATTTGATAGGGATTCATGAAGTATTTTGATGCTAAGTAAAGGATTTCTTTTACACAAGGTATTTCAGGTAATTCTGTTTCTCGACTTAAAACCCTAACCTCTCTTAGATAGTGAATAACGTTTAAAGCGGTTAAACCATGTCTTAAAGCGTTTTCCCTTTCCCTTGGGTAACCGTTCCCTTGAAATTCTACACTATTGTTTACATGTCTTTTGGCTATATTTTGCATTATCCATATGACTGTTAGGCTAACTTGTGGGATATTAGCATCGAAAACTCGAAATTCTACAGTCCCGTTATGACTGTCCGAAATTTCGCAGAAGTGATCCCTATTGGGAAAGTTAAAGTTGTAATCGGCTATATTTCTACAATAGATAGAGTGTAAACCTCTATCACTAGGTAAAGGTTGAGAGTGTAAAGACATTAAAAATGGGTAAACCCTAGCTATTGCTTTAGCTATATTGGTTTTCTCATCAAAGGTTAACCTTCTTCTTGGTTTACCTATGTGTATATGTTGACCTAAAGAAGATCCATCAGAATTGTAGGGGTAAGGTATTAACCCTTGTCTTCTTTCTATGTAGTAAGTGAATTGTCTTTTAATTTCGTTTACACAAGTATTCAAATCTGTTAGAATAGGTGTTTTACACTCATAACCCGCCGTTCTATCGTTTTGGTATTTCCAACCACTAACACAATATCTAGGGTTAATTTCAGAATCTACTAGGTGGGTTCTAGTTACACGGTTAGCTTGATCCATATGGTAAAACTCGAATTCTATACCAAAAGAGATGGTTATGTCTCTTGGCATTACTCTAACCTCCCCCTAGCATCATCTATAAGGTCTAAAAGAAACTCTAAATCCCTAGAAACATCTATACCTAATTCTCTCGAACATTCTTGGATTGTTTTCCACTCTTTCCTTAGTTGGTTTAGCCTATACCTTAGAACCCTTCTTTTTTCTTCTTGGGTAATTTCTTCTATTGCTAAAATTATCTCATTAATTCTCTCAATGGACTCATCTATTCTCTCTTGTAACCTTCTTTTAGCTAAAAGTGTAAAAGTCTCTTGTTGAGACTGAGTTAAGTCTAAAACCCTTATTATCGGTGTAAAGTTGTTTTGTGGTATTAAATGGCTTATCTCTCTTTTTAATTCTTCATATCTTTGGTAAACCCTTTCTATTGTTTGGTTTACCCTATTTAGCCTAGATGGAGAGATTAAAATAACACTTTCAGTACATTGTAAACCAAGTTTATGTAGTTTTTGGACGCATTGTACTCTTATGTTTCTAACCTTATCCCTTTCTTGTGTATTCTCTAAAGCTTTAAAGTTTTCACTAGGTAAATCGTAAACCAAGATTTTTGTTAAAACTCTTTCACTCATTTTTTTCTTTCCCCCCTTACGGTTGTTTTCACCATATATTACACATGTATAGTATATAAACTTTTAGTTAAACATCTAACTAAACAAACCTCTATAAAACCCTATTTTCAAAAAATAAGCCTAAAATGAAGTCCTTGTGGATATTTAAACCACGTGGTTCAAATTAACATACACGTGTAAAAAACAACCATCCAATTTTTTGGAGTTTACCACTATTATTATAATATCAACCAAATTAAGCCAAACAAAAACCTCTTTCAGCAAAACGACTTATATTTAAGCTTTTCTCTTTCTAGGGTATTTATTTATAAATTTCCGTTAGGAAGTGGTTTTATTGTAAAGTTACCTTTCCTCTAAGATAGTTAAAGTTTTAGCTAAAAATTTAGATATACACTTGGTTTTTTTTGGTTTGGGGAGTTAGGGGGGATTTAGCTAAACGTTTAGATAAACAACTTGATTATTACAACAACCAACATTTTACACGTGTAAAAAACGAAAAACACCGTAAGCCTAAACACCATAGGATTAACCTATACACATTAACCACAAACAATAAACAACCACAAAAACCACAAAATTTTACACGTGTAAAAAACCAAAAAAGACGACTACAAAAACAGACAAAAACCCAAGGATTTTAGGGAAAAAAAGACGCTATATTTTATACTTAAATTTAAGTATAAAATATAGCGT
>Ga0190314_1000669_pt1 | contig 11374 bp, 22 predicted proteins | sample 4870071112_MG_FD_165055 | JGI IMG/M metagenome (GOLD analysis project Ga0190314, IMG submission 165055) | Hydrothermal vent sediment bacterial communities from Southern Trench, Guaymas Basin, Mexico - 4870-07-11-12_MG | ecosystem: Environmental > Aquatic > Marine > Hydrothermal vents > Sediment ...
TTTCTACCTCTTCTGGAGTAGGTTTCTTTTTCTTGATTTCTTCAAATTGCCTCAAAAGCTTGTAGTACAAGTCCCTCGCTGTAACATAGCTATCTTCAAAGGCTTTCTTGAGTGAATCCCATTCGGAAATGACTTTATCAGCTTCTTCGACTATTTCTTTCGGAGCTGGTGGTATTTCCTCTGGTGGCTTTTCTTCTTTCATTACCATTTCTGGTTTCTTGAATATTATTTTCTCAAGCTCCTCTATACGCTCCTTTTCCATTTCTGGATGAGGTGTTGCGTTGTAGTAAAACAAAGGTATTTCTTCCCTCTTTTTTCTCTTTATGTATTCAAAGATGATCGGAGAACCTAGATCTCCTTGATAGTATATATTAACAATATCTCCAATCCCTCTTGGAAGGGTTTCTATGTATGGAACTCTTATGATCTTTTTCTCTTCATAAGGTGAAAACAGACAATGCGACAGTACAACCTCATCCTCTGGTGTAATAGCAACCAATCTTATACATTTCCCATCAGCTATTATTGCGAACCTGCCAGTTTCACCACCACATGCTGAAATCAGATTCTTGAAATCTTCTAGAGGTATCGAGATCTTATTGTAAGATGGAGATGGTTTATAAACCTCAAAATTTTCAGTTGCTTTTGAGCCAACCTCTATGTCATTGATATAGAGCTTATCCCCGACAATTCCGATTGTTATTTCCTCCGATATGAATTCCGCGAGATTGTGTACACACTCGTAGAAACCTTGCATTCCCCAAAGACCTCTTATATCCTTAAGCACAACATAAGAACTTGTTCGTATTTTAGGGATAACATATACAAAATATATCTCATTATTATTTTCATCAATATAAATAGCATTTGGCTTTATGTGCTTTATAGCTCTCACGAGGTCTTTTGGTATATTTATCGTGATTACATGCTCATACTCTACCCGCTTTGGAGCGAATTCTTGCCACTCTTTTTCCTCTGACGGAATGTAAGGAGCTACTAGCATTTCGAGGATAGCATATTCACGAGTGATATGTTTGAGTACGGTAGTGATATAACATGGTGTTTCTGTCGCAAAATAAATCTCAAACTCTTCAGCAGTTTTTAGTTCAGTTAAGGGCTTCAAATACCTTATTTGATATAAAGCTCTACTTGGATTGTAAACAACTCCTTCAAACTCAAGGGGTTCAAGCTCTCGATAACCGTTGTAAACTATTACCTCGTTGTCATGCGATTCAAGATATAACAAGTCTTGCTTAGCAGTCTTTATGAGTTCTTTTAAAATTTTAGACTCGATAACAATTTTAGTTCCACTCTGTGCTTTTTCTTTCACCTCATTGAAGGCTTTCTCTGGCATACATTTTCTTATCGCTTTCGGATCTATCGTTGCAATCACGTATGTCAAGTTCCCATTTTTCAGTAAGAAAGCTAACGTGAACGTTTCCTTATTCAATTTGTAATCTTTCTCGATTGCTACTGTGATTAATCCCTCAAAAACTGGTAGAATTTCCAAGGTTCTACGAACATCTAAACCAATTTCAAGTTCTTCTTCGGCTTTAAAATCATAGTAATCCCAGCAATGCCAAGGAATGGTGATGTAGCTGGCAACCGTGTTCTCTGGATTTACGAAACAAAATGTCGCCCCTTCATCGCTTATCTTAACTCTTGCCTCGCTTACAAAACTCCCTATAAACGATAATATATCTTTTAAAATGTCCTTCTCGATTACACCTTCAAATAGTTTCATACTTGATCCCTCTATTTTCGAGTTCTTCAAGCAAAAACTCATCTGGTTCGTCAATTACGATAGCTCTATGATCTCCGTCAATTATGATTTCTTTGCAATGAGGTCTTACAAGCTCGATGAGGTCATGTAATACAATATCCGATGTCCAAGGTATCTCAATACGCATAATACTAGTAATTAAGGAATATATAATAAATTAATCTCGCTCCTTAGCAGCCTCTCTGAGTAAATATGTACCAACCAAATTAAGAATTGTAGCGAGAGTGATGCAAAGCCATCCAGCTTTCTCTTTATTCATTTCTATCACCTCTATATCATTTTACCAGCCCTTCGTTTCTGGCGGTAAAACTAGCGCTTTAACATTATTCATGTTCTTTCTTTTCTATTTTCTCTCTTAATTCTTTGATATTACTCGCTGTAAACAATATCTCCACTTTTCCCGCTTTCTCTGACATTTTAGCAGCTTTCAGTGGTAGGATTCTGTAATTTCCCTTTTTATCTCTAACATAAGCACACCCTTTTACACCTTTAAACTCTTTTGAGATAGATATAGCGTTCTCCAATCCTTTAATCGCTCTTTCCATCGCCTCTTTTGATTTAAAATACCTATTACCCCAACGATAATTAGATATATCCATACTCGATCCACCTCTCTAGTAATTCTTCCCATTTCTTCTTCTTATAAGTTCTTCCGAACTTTTTTCCCTTTAGTGCTTTAACAGCTATTGCCGCTGGTGGCATATCATAAGCGTATTTTCCATCTCCGATCTTGAATCTAACTCCCTTAGCCTTTTTAGCCGCTTTTCCAAACGCAACCCTCGCCATTGCTTGAGGTATCGTAGGACTCCACGCCGTGTAAGGTACAGCTCTAAAATACCATATATCTCTTGGCTTTGTCCTATGCACGATCTGGATAAACTTAGGAGTGTCTGCTGTAACTGGTCTTTCAAGTGCTCTTTTAATTTTCTCCTTTCCGATTCGCTTTAACAGCCTTACAACCCTCTCGTGAGCGTTCATGGTGTGTGTGTAACCGAATACGGAAAACTTGAGCTTAGCTTAAGCCAGAGTAAGATCAAAAAGACGAACATTATCGCTACACCAGTTGAGAGCCTCCAAAGGCTCATTTTCGTTTCCATTTTCTGAGCCCCCTCTCCGCCATATCAGCAGCTATGTGTAACAACCCAGAAGCGACACGATTCCAATCTGGTGCAAAGCGTAAAAAGACATAGACTGGATCGTGTCTCAAGATGCGGTGTCGCTTACCAAGCCATTTAGCTGGTTCATCCATGTCTCTGTGAACATCAGGATATTCTTTACCTAAAAATATTCTGTCTATCTTTTTATGAATGCGATGAGGTGGCATTAGTCTTCACCCTCTTCTTCGTCATCTTCAAGCAACAAATCGAGATCATCAAGTTCTTCATCTTCCTCTTCCCATTCTTCCTCTTCTTTTTTCTCTTGATCAGTCTCTTTTGGGGTCTGCCATTCCGTAACAAGTTCTGCCATCTTATCTATGTCCAGCTTGTAGATAATGTATCTCGCAATGAAATTCATCAAATTCGGACAATTACGTAAAATCTCGATAGGCCTCGACCCGTTCAGTGATGGATGGAAAAACAGCTTTACGATAAGTTTCTCTCTCTTTTCTTTTAACTCTTTTATCCAGTCTGGCTTTAAAGACAGTGCAGTCCTCGCAGAACCTATTAAACCGTTTATCATTAGCTTTTTGTGGGCCGGGAGTGCTTCAATAACCATATCCAGATCTGTTACTGGTCTTTTATCTATAAATTGATCGATCACTGCCGCAATGATCGCGGGATCATCGCTCTCAATTCCGTGTTCAACCATGTAGTCGAAGACTTCTTGCCATCTCACGTTTCCTTCTTCATCTACGATCAGTAGCGGTAATTGTTTTAATGCCCATTCCGCAATGTCGCTTATCCTGCCTGCTATTTTCATCAGTAAAAATTCCTCGAATCTAGGAGGCTTGAACTTGCTCAGGGGCAGTCTTACCACCCCCAGCTTCCCTCTTCATTCTCTCTCTTCTCACCAGTTCCGCTAAGCTTATTTTCTTTACTTGCTGTTGTTGTGTTTGTGTTTGCTGTTCTGGAGCACGATTCTTATTAAACCATGACTCTCTCGCAACTTCGACAAGAGGGGTAAATATGTTCTCCATAGCGGTAAATAGCAGCAATGTTTTTTTGTCTTCATTTTCGTATTTCTCTTTCAACTCCCTCTCGATCCTTTTCCTTTCTTTTTTAATGAGCTTCTTTATAATTTTACGCATATCCTCTACTGACGGTTGCTTCTTTACGATATATCCTCTCTTCTCAAGTTCTTCAATGATTTCATCGTCCACTATGTCTTTTTTATCACTATCTTTTTTCACGAGTCCGAGCCGTTCAAGTGTTTTTATAAATTGCTCGACCTCTTCAAGCGATTTTGTCATTTTTTCAACATATGAGCTTTCTTTTTTCTCATCATTTCTTGTATTATTTTTGATGTCTTCTAGTACGCTAACTCTAGCTTTGAGATCGTGTAATTCTTCGCTTATGCTTCTCAGGCTTTCGTTAAGCACGTCTGCAATTTCCTTTGCAAATTGCTCTTTTTCAAGCTGTTCAAGCTTCTCTATCTGCTCCTTGAACAAGTTGAGTACCTCTCTCAGCAATGAATCATCTCCGCTCTTTTTTCCTTCTTCTTCTTTTTCTGCTTTTAGGAGCATGCGATATGCCATTATTTTATCAATGAAATCCATCTGTTTACCGCTTCCGAGCAAGTCTGCCGCAATTCGGCCAAACAAGATAGGGCTTATTTGCTCCATTCCAGTCGCAAAAACGTTTTGGAACGATTCGGGCATTTCTTGGGCTGCTTTTCCAATTGCGACAACTGGCTCGAGTACTTTAGCTGCTCTTTCAAGCGTAAGGTCTTTGCTTTCTTCTTCGTCAATTGTCATATCTTTTTTAATCTCGTCTTTGAGTTTCTGCTCTGCCATTTTCTCAATTTCCTCAAATTCAGTAGCAAGGGTTTCAGTCATTATACCACCTCTATTTTCTTCTTATTATAATTATTTATTTCATTACCATCCAGCTTAGCCTTTGCGAGCTGCTGAAACCTCTGTAAATTAATTCCTTTTGCGTAAATATAGCCGATTGCGAACTTCTGATCATAATTGTACAGAGCTGCGAGGAGTCTGAGTATCTCTTGCTCGTATTCTGCGTTTTTCCGCTTAAGTTCTTCGATTAAGTCGAGGGCTTTATCAAGGTAAAAGCGATATTCGTTTATTTTCTTCTGCAAGTTGTAAACAGCTTTTGCGTCTTCCGTAGCCCTGAATAAAGCCATCAGGCGTTCCACAACATCATGGACGAACTCATACGGATTTCTGTAGCTGAAAAGTCTTTCTTCGAGCTCATCTGGCGTTAATTTCATTGTAGATATTGCAGTTATTATTGCGAAAAGTCCTATTTCGTTTACAGCGGTACTGAACCAGTCTACTTGCTCTGCAAACTTGGAAAAGGTTGATGCGAGGTTTTTATCAACTGCTCTGAGAAATGTCGTGATATGTGTAGCTGGAATGGGAGGTTTTTTAGGTGTCTTTTCTTTCTTAATGGTTTCTTCACTCTCTTCTATAGTCTTTTCATTTTGTCCTTCTCCTCCTCCTTGCAATTTCGCTATTATTTCAGCTATTTTTTCGTCTGGTAGTTTCATGTGTTTCATTATTTTGATTGCATCGTCGAGTGTGTACAACTTGGCTTTACTCTCTTTTTCAATTGGTTTTATATCTAAAGCTTCAGCATGCCTCAGAATTGTCGAAGGATGAACTCCTAAGAGTTTCGCCAGCTCGGATTGTCTAATTTCCATTGGGAATTCATTTGCACGCATGTTAATAGTGTTTTGCATGAAATAAATGAAATAAATGGAATAAATGGAAATTAATTTGTATGAGGCAATTGCGAAATGCAAAAACTAGTTTTGTTTGCAATTGTTTTGATTATGTGCAAAAAATCAAGGTAGCAGGCTTGTTTTGTATACAAATTGCATAGCTATAAAATGCAATTATAACCCTTAACAAGTAGCATGATTTTTTGATGCAACTTTATAAGTAATATAATAATGTATTAAATATAACAAGGTTAAAAGGTTGAAAAGAATAGGAGTAAAAAATAAAAATGGTAAATTGCCATCATGGACTTGCACAAGTGCGGCGTCCTGTATAACCCATGCATGAAATCCGCTTTCAGGGCCTAATCTCTTAGTGTATCCATTTTGTTTGAGTATCTCTTTAATTTTCTCAACAACTTTTTCCATCTTCCTTCACCCCCTATGAAAATAGTACCTCAAGATATATAAAGGTTATGGTTAGTAAAGAAAAAGGGAAATGAGAAAAATAAAAAAATAGAAGGAAAAATAAATAAAAGGAAAGAAAAAATTAAAGGAAATTAAAGGTATATAGTGGCCGATCCGTCCTTATTGCAAATTAATACAAACTCCTCACCATTTAATAATAGTTCCTCTACTCTCTTCTTCAAGACGTTACGGCTTATCTCGTCATTGTTGTAGTCTAATCGCACCTTAATTCCTTCCACTCTAATCTTCATGTTCCTCACCCCCGTAACAGAATAGTACCCAAAATATATAAAGGTTACGGTTGATAAAGAAAAAAGAGAATTAAGAAAATAAAAATGGTAAAAAATAAAAGAGTTATAAAACAATAGAATAGTAATATTCAAAATATCTTTCCCCGCACGGCAATTGTTTTTCTACAAATATATCTATGTAGTCAAAGTCTGTATTTTCATACTCTTTTTTTAACTCTTCAATTAGCTCGTTTATGTTTTCTACATTATTATATCTTATCTTGTCGACGGGTTCTTCATCTCTCACGAAAATCGCTTCAACCCTCATGTTTCATACTATGTACTCTAAAGTATATAAAGGTTACGGTTATTAAAGGGGCTTGCCGACAGGGTTTTTATCTCTATCCTTTTTATTTTTCTTTTCAAATTTTTCTTTTTGGAAAAGGGCTTTTCTCAAGCCTTTTTTGGATATTTCAACGCCGAAATATAGGCGTATTATCCAATTTATACGCCTATAATCCGGCGTTGAAATAATCCAGAAAAATCAAAAAAATAAAAAAGAAAAAATGAAAAAATTAATAGAAACGACTATTCAATCTCTGCCTCTTGATCTTGGCAATTTCCTTCTCCAACCTATCTATCTCTTCCAGTAACCTCATTATCGCAACTTCTTGCTCCAACCACTTCTTTCTCAACTCTAACTCAGAAATCATTAAATCTCACCTCGCTTCAACCTTTCAAGCTCCTCTCTCAACACCTCAACCTTCTTCATCAGCTCTTCGATTATCCCTCACGGGATGCCTCTGACTGTTTGTGTGTTTCGATTGTGTGAGCGATCAAGCCCTGCTCACACAATTTTTTCAACTCCCTCACGAATGGGTAAGAGGCTATTAAGTGTCTCAGAAAGGCTGTCACGGATGGGAATCCCTCCTCTTCTGCGTATCTTTTAGCCTGTTCATACAGTTTATCTTCCAAAGATATCTTTTTCATAGTCTGTTTCACGATGACAAGGTATTTAAACCCAACGTCACAAGGAGCTTATAAGCTCCTATATAGGAGGGATGATATAATGAGGGCTGTCTATGATCCGAAGGGTTTAAAAGTACTCAGGCTCATAATCCTTTAAGGGTTTAATTACTGCTTTTTCTTCCTCTTCCAAACCTCTATCAGTTATAGCTACAAACTTAAATTCATTCGTTATATTTAGATTTTGAATTAATACTTTGATGTCGGCTTGGCTGATCAATGCCTTATGGGTTTCCGCAAAAGGTAGGGAGTAGTAACCTATCTCTTCTCTCGATGTCTTCTACCGTTATTGTAACCTTTTTACCAGCTTCAATAGCTTCAACCTTCTCTCTGATCGTTTCTGGTAAGAAGATTTCGTATTTCCTCGCGATTTCTAAAGCTTCTGAGGGTTTCATTGTTCTCGCATAGATGTCTACTGGAATCTGACTCGAACTCCAGCCACCCATTTCAACGATTAAAGACACATCATATCCAGAACAGTTGTAAATCACGCTTGCCCAAGTATCTCTGAAATCGTACATGCTAAAGTCTTTAATGCCCGTCATCTCCGCTATCAACTGTGCTCTTCTCTGCAATGTCCTCATCGGGATAGGACAAATGTAATCATCGTAATCCAAGCCAAGTTCTTCAATACAATAGCTGTAAATCTCATTGTATAAGCTTTCACTAACGAAAACATAAGGAGCTGGAATCTTCTTAGTAATGATTTCACCTCTTTCCGATTTCTCCCTCTCAACGATTCTGAACGATGGCAGCTTTACGAATGGTCGCCCCCAAACGTCTTCAACCCATTCGACATTTTCTTCGCTGAAATCACCTAGCTTGAACATTAAAGCGTGTGCAGGTCTCAGTCCAGTTTGCAATAACAGCTTGTAGAAATACTTGAAGATAGGTATTCTCTCTCTCGGTACTTTCGGAGAGGGCATCGCAACCACATCGAAAATCCTATCAAGTTCTGCAAGAGTTCTTGGCTTTCCGATTTTTCTCTCAGCTCTTACCTCTGGCGGTGCTTTCGGAATTACGATCTTCACTTTGGGGAATTTCTGGACATAACCTTCATCTTCTAACCATTTGCCAAAGACACTGATAAAGCTGTAAACAGTTCTTTGCACAGATTTGCTCTTCGATTTTCTTGATAAGAACATCTGGATGTCAGCTCCTTTGAGCCTCGTTAAATCCAAGTCGTCTAAGGTTAGCTTTCTCTTTCTCCTCTTTGCCAAGAACTCGATGAATTCAGTAATCCAAGGTAAGACATTTTTCCTTAGCGTTGTGATGCTACTGTATCTTTCAGGGGCTACTACTGTTAAGTAGCTTTCAAGGACATCTCTTAGATCGTCTTCGACTGGGAGAGCTTCAAGTCTGCTTCTCGCTTCAGCCAAGTATATTTCCATTGCTTCCCCCGATTTCCTTCCTTTTTCTGCCAATGTAGATTGAAAGCAAAGTCGTTTTTTGAGCTTCCGTAAGTTCTGGATCTCTCCTAACTTTCTCTGCAATCTCTGACAGTTCTTCAACGGTTTCTGCTTTCTCAATCCAATCTAAGTATTCCTCAAACCTCATGTTTACCCCCTCTTAGTCGCCATCTTATCAATCAGTTCCCATAATTTCTCTTTCTGCCAGTCCGTTAACCTTTCGTTGAAACGTATTGACTCAGCAATTGTCATCAGGGCATCGATGTCTTCAGAGTTCATCATTATCTCGTTGTAAAGCTCATCATAAGTCATTTCAAATAGTGATTTCTCAACTCCAAGCTCATCAAGTTTTCTGTAAAAAGCTTCACGAACTTTTTTTCCTTATCTCATCTTCCATAATATCACTCCTCCAGCTTCTTTACATACACTTTAACCGTATCTCCATGCTTTAATTTCAGAAATTGTACTGTTTCTTTTGGCACATTTATTCTGAATGTAATTCCAGTTTTCATTTTGAGCTTTTGTACTCTTCTCTCTGTAATACTTAATTTACCGTCCTTCTGGATCGCTACTCTGAGAAGTTCCTTGCCTTGTAGCCCCAAAGCTTTTGCTTTCTTTTTCTTTATTGTGATCCAAGCGTGTATTCTGCCTTGTTTGGTAGGATACAGATTTACTTCTTGTTCAAACATTTCATCAAAATCCAGTTTTAGCTCCATGGTCATTATTACACAAAAGGGTATAATAAAGGTTACGGTTAACAAAAAAGATAGAGGTATAAAAAAATAAAATAAAAAGAGGTTAAATATCTATAGCCATCGTATCCTAATATCTCCTATTTTCTCTACTACGTCATGTATTCTGATACAAGCTATACTTTCATAGTTGATTAGGACTGTAGCTTTCTTTTCTATGATTATAAGATATTTCTGATCATATAACCGAGCAAACCTTATATCTTCAGCTTCGAATTCATTTGGGGTGTCTTTCTCGGCATCCTTATAAAATACCTCTACCTTCATATATTACACACCTCCTTCTTATTAAATAATCCTTTCTATCTTTTCTATCGCTTTTTTCATTGCTTCTACCGCTTGGTGTAAATTATTTCTTGCGGTAGCTGGAATGTCTTTGCTCAATAGCGTTACAATAATCTCTATTTCTTCTGCTCTTTGTCTAATGATCTTGCTAAGTTTAATAACACTCACTGAGCGTTGCATTTTCTCACTGTCCATCTTTTCCCTCCATCTCATTAAGTGCTTTTTCGATATTGTGTATATGTTTAAAAATGTCATTATCAAAGTATATATTTGATTTCAAGATTTTAGTAGGTGTTAAATATACTGAATTCGATGCATTATCGCTTACAAATACTGTATTATATAGTATATTTTTTAGATTTTCAAGCTCTTTTCTTATAATTTTAATTTTATCCGACATCACGATCTCACCTCGCAAAAATAAAAAATTAGAATTCGAAATCTGGTTTTTCTACTGGTTCTCTAATTGTTACTTTTATGATCTTTCGTTTCCCATTCTGTTTTACAAGTCTAAATGTTGCGTTGCAATGCCTTAGTGCTACAATATTAAATCTTGGTACGATCTCTCCACTCTCAAAATCTTTTAGCCTCTCATGAGCAATTACTAATACTGTGTTGTTGTATTCACGGATTATTGCTAGTCTCTGCATTACTGAATCGGCGAATCTGGCTCTTAGTTTATCAACTAGTGGGGATTGTTTGGTAGGATCTGCTGGCATGAAAAACGCATCGAGGGATGTTACTGAATCAACTACAATAAATACGCCATTTGGTGGATTCCTTACTAACTCGTTCAGCTGGTAATTCAAGTGTTGTGGAGAATTGATATTTATATATTCGACATTCTTTGCAATCTTCTTAAACTGATCTGGGCTGAAATTTCTGTCGATCCTGAAATAAACGGTTGTGTCAAAGTATCTTGTCAAAACATGGGCGAAAGTTGTTTTTCCAACAAATGGTTCACCAAAGAGAACTACGAGCTTGTTTTTAATACTCTCTGCAAATTGTTTCAGCTTATCTCCCTTTTCTTTCTCAAATTTTTCCAATTCCGCCAACCTCATCACCTCCTCATTAAATTCGAATCTGGACATCTCTCTCAACTTTTATACCTCTCCTCTCGAGTTCTTTGACAACTCTCTCAATATCTCCATGTATGTATCCGATCATGCTTCTGCTCTGATCTCTGTAGTGTATTTGCAAGATTCCTCGGTGATTTATTCTGGCTTTCAAAATTTTTAACCCATCAAGCCTCATTCTCTCCCACCTCCTCAGAACAAATATATAACAAGCAATGCCTAATGAAATGCTCTGAGCGTTTTAGTCTATGTCTCCTCATTGTTTGTAGTATTCTCGCTAGTGCGATAATGCGTTCTTCTAAGTCTTCACCGTATTTAAAACGGTTAATCAGACCTTTTAGTTTCATGTTGTTGTGGTCTGATGCCCAGTTCCACAATTGTTCCAAATCCTCTATTATTTCCATTCTTTCACCTCCCAAAAAAGAGAAATAAAAATTATTCAATTGGGGCGTTTCTTGATAGCCATTCATCGAGTTCCTGTATCTTTTGTTCTATCTCTTGTACTCTG
>Ga0190314_1000675_pt1 | contig 11341 bp, 8 predicted proteins | sample 4870071112_MG_FD_165055 | JGI IMG/M metagenome (GOLD analysis project Ga0190314, IMG submission 165055) | Hydrothermal vent sediment bacterial communities from Southern Trench, Guaymas Basin, Mexico - 4870-07-11-12_MG | ecosystem: Environmental > Aquatic > Marine > Hydrothermal vents > Sediment ...
TTTATACTGATTGTTATTTCCTGTTTCAGCAATATTCAGCTCTACATTATTTGTCTTTTTTAATCCGACACCTGCCTCTGTAAGATTAGAACTTCCTGAAATAAAATACTTGTTCCTGTCATCATGTTTCTCAGGTGAAAAAAGATAATTTTTGGCATGGCAAAAATTGGGTTCCAGGGTTTTCGCAACAACTTTATCCTGCTTCAGGAAACGAACAGCTTCCCGGGAAAGGCTGTTTAATTTTAAGGCTGCCTCAATTGTTATATTTTCATTCAATAAATCAAGGGGTCTGTTTTCTTCTTGATCAATATTTACAATATCACCAAGAATGAGTCGAAAATCCGTAATTTTAGAATTTACCTGCCTGGACAAATAAGCCAGAGCGCCAATAGTGAAATAGCCTGTCACAATATCCAGTTTTCCATTTTCAGTGTATTGAGCAAACCATTCATAAACTTTCAAGTTTTTATTTTCGTTATCTAATATCATTTTGCTCCATTATTGGCAGGGGATAAGGGCACGCCCAAGCAGGGCAATGTCAATGCCGCCGGTTCTGTTGAGTTCATATGCAAAATATTTAGCGTGATATGCTGTAATCATTTTTTATAACCAAATATTATAAAACCGAAAATTCATCCTCAAAATTTTCATCCTGCCCTGTTTGCTGTTCAACTTCCTCTATATCAAAAGTGTGCTGCACGGTAATATGCCCGTCGGCTTCTGCTTTACGAATAATTTCCATTTCAGAAAATTCCTTGCCTTTCACGGTGCTAAGATAAACCCATTGCGTGGCGCGTGCAATTCCCACAAAAAAAAGCCGGGATCGCAGGCTTGAGTCCTCAATCCATGAAAATGTCGATTCTGTCAAACGTGGTAAAAGAACACTGTCAAAGGTCAAACCCTTGGCTGAAAAATAAGTGACTATCTTGGGGAGCGAATTTCCAAAATCGTATGAATTGTTCCTGCCCCTGGCCACTGATTTTTCAACTGTCACTCCCCTTTCTTCAAGCCCTTTTGAAAAACCGTAGAGCTGTTTGTTGGTCGGAACAATGATGCCTATCTGTTCATTCATGGCCTGGCGCTGGCTTATAATTTCAGCCAGGCGGTCTATTTCTTTATCAAAATCAGGCGCTACATAGCATAATGGACGTTCCCGCACTTTTTGTTCAGTATTGATCTGGGTCAGGTATTGACTGCGCTTTTGATTATCTTCAATAAAACCGGATGCCAGTTGTGCCACATATGGCGCATTTCTGTATGCTCCGAGAAGTGAAGCATTATTCCTGCTTAAACCAAGTTTTTCCAAAATAAACGATTCAGATGCACCATTTTCAAAAATTTGCTGCATGGGATCAGCAAAAACAGTAATATGCCGGGCAGCAAGAAATAAAATTTCATATGCCTGGGCTGTAAGATCCTGCCCTTCATCAATTAGAACAAACTCCAGTTTTTTTTGAAGCTCTTTTTTTCTGCGGAGTACATTCAGGACAGCCGAACGGATTTTATCAAAATCAATACCTCTGGATTTTCGCGGCAACCTGCCGGATATCTGATCTTCATATAAAAGACGGCACCAGTGATCAAAAGTGCTGACAGATTCGTCCGGCAGTCCTAAAAAATTAATGCCGGATCTGATATATTCTTTAATCACATTGGTAAAAACAAAAACCCGGTATTTATCTGCAGAAAGGTTATATGTTTTTGAAAGCTGATCCGCTCTGTGAATAAGAATTTGTGTTTTACCTGAGCCGGGAAAGCCGAGAACAACTCTGTGTGCATCAATTGGCATTTCAACAACTCTTAATTGTTCGGGTGTTAAATCAAGCCTCGGCAATAACCAAATCATAAAGACTCCTTCTTTACCAGGTCGCCACTGACAGCGGGCCGTAAAACATCGTCATCAACCAGTGACATACCGGTTTTTCGCCGTTTTTTGTTTTCTTTTTTTGCCTTGCTTATATATTCATCATCGCCAAAAAGATCAGCGGCTGTTGTGTACCATCCCAGCTCCCAGTCATCCAGTATTTCAGGCGGATCAAACGAATGCATGGCATCGGAAAGTGCTTTTCGCTTTTCATCTTCATCTTCTAAAGATGCGAGGCACATTGCTTTTAAGGTTAAATACGGCCCTTTACGCCCAATCTTTTTTATAGCCCGGTTAATGGTTTCAAGCGCTTTGTCATGCAGCCCTCTTTTTCTGAAACTTAAAGCCAGATTAAATAAAGGGCCTCCCCATGTTGATGTTGCCTTGTTTGCTTCCAGGTATGCCTTTTCAGACCGTTTTGCATCACCTAATTCATCAAAATAAATACCTTGCAGGTTTAATATTTCATCATCCGGTCTTTGAATTTTATTCAAAGCGGTTCGTAAAAAATCCAGCGCCTTTTCTTTTTGGTCAATCTCTGCGTACCATCTTGCAATTTAAACAAAGGTATCTTTGTCTTCTGAATTTCCTCCGCCTTTGTGGCGTAACTTTTCCTCAGTCTCTTCAATCTTTATCCGCACTGAATGAGGATTAAGGATGTTTACCAAAGGATTTTCAGTGGTCATCTTAAATACAGGTTCAGGAGATTTTACCAGATAAGCCCGGCACTGGAACTGTTTTCCTGATGTAATCCGATATTCCATTATAATCTCATCACCAGGCAAAGCGTTTTCCGGTAATTGCCATATTTCATTGAAAACAGACTGCCTGTCAGCCTGACCGATTATTTCCAGTCGAAGCTCTTTGACAAAAAGTTTGCCTGCGGGAACCACAAGTTTAACTTTGGCATATGAGCCATCAGCAGGGCAGGGAAGGGATGTTTGAGACGGGATTAGAGTAAACTGTTTTTTATCGGCTGTCATCAAGTCAATACCTTCATGAAGAATCGGCTGAATAAGAGGTCTGCCGGTCAGTTTTTTAAATAGCGAATTCCATGCAGCCCCGCAGGCCACAGTTGTCTGCATATCAAGCTGATCATTAAAAGATCCGACAATACCATGTTTAAAATAGCTTTCCATGGCAATGCGCACTTGAGGTATCAGCGAGCTGCCGCCTGCAATAAGACAAAAATCTATTTCATGGGGTTCTTTGGCAGCCCGGTTTAATGCATCATGTAACGGTGAAAAAATGGATTGGGTCAGACGAAATTCTGTCTCTCGAACATAAAGTGAATCAGTATCCAAAAATGGGATAAGCAGTTTTTCAAACTGGGCTGCCGAAAGACAGGGATTGGTTAATTTTAATTCGCGGTTTCCAAGTCGGCAGGTTATGCCAGGCTGTCTGGCGGTTAATTGTGATTTATCGGTTTGATCATATCGCTCAAATTTTATTAAGCGGTCAACTTCTTTGCTCAATGCGATTTTCAAGGATTCTGCTTTTCCCAGCAACTGTGGCTCCAGCCCTTTTTTCTTTTGCGCCCAGCTTAAATCCAGCGGGTTGAGATTGTTTTCCTCTAAAAGTGCAGGGATAAGGAATTCATGCACAATGGCAGCATCAATATCCCCTCCTCCAAGCCGGTGATAACGGGAAACAGCCAACTGACTCATGGTAATTTTTCTGGTTGCAATATCACCGGTTATTTCAACAACAGTGACATCACAGGTGCCGCCGCCGAAATCAAACACAACACATGAGCTTGTTTGCCCTGCAAGAGCTACGTTGTCGTTTTCCTGTAAAATTATATAATCAATTAAAGCGGCAGCAGGTTCATCCAGCAGATCATCATCCTGCAAATCCAATTCAGCATATTGACATGCCAAAAGTGTATCGTGGCGTTGATTGAGCAAAAACGACGCAGGAACAGTAACGGAAATATGATCATAGCTTTTATTAGTGGCTTTTTGAGCTCCATCATTAAGAAAAGAAAGAATTTGTCCGGCTATTTTGGCGGGATGATTAAATTGTTCCGGAGCCTGAAAATAGGTTTTCCGCAATCCAATATCGTTTTTTGTGTCATAAAATAAATTTTTTTGTGGAAAAAGATTTGCCTTCTGCGGAAAAGCACGCAGACGTTTTGCGCCCTCTCCAATCCAGACTGTATGATCAGGAAGCTGCACAAGCACGGAAGGGATTAGAGGGCTCGTATATTCTCCTGCTTCTGTGGGCTGGGTTAATTCAAGCACATTGCAGACAGGCGCTTTACCAGGCTCCCAGATAACTTCCGCCACTGTTGAGTTGGTAGTACCAAGATCAATTCCCAATACCCGAATTACCGAAGATGTCCCGTCTTGCGGAAGAGAAACAAATTTTTCTATGCTGTTCATTCAACCTCCAGTAAACCTGTACTATAAAATTCATATTTGATAAAAGAATTGCCATGTATTAACGCTGATACTGGATTGTAAACATCTTATTTTGCATTTTTTGCACAATTTTGTTTGAATCATCATCATTATTTGATTTTTCTTATCAGGTAATCTGCGATTTGTCGAGATTCATTCCCGGCACGTCAATCTAATAATAGGTATTAAAAGGTGTTTTTATGATTAACGCTCTCACGGATTTTATCAAAACTTTATGGTATAAAATATTTACTTTGTCGGAATCTAAAGCCATAAAAATTGTAGAATATCATACTGGTTTAACAGCCAATAATAACTGGAAAATTTACCCTTGCGCACAAGATAACTGGCGTGTCTATAATATAGATTCATTGAAAAATTGCTGGTTTATTATTTGTCCCTGGGGTGATGACCTTGATGGAAGGATGTTAAGAAGCAGCCGAATTGTTTGTGTTTCAAAGAAAAATGGCAATATTCTTCTGGATTGTTCTGCTAACGATGAGGGCTAAGGTCGCAAATTCAACCTGAATCTGAGCGCCGATTCCGCTAATTTTACCTCAGGATAAACACCAAAAGCCATAGTCTTGCGTTTTCCAGCGTAACGATAATCAAAACGGAAATATTTTCCGGCTTTATTGATAAGCAGGTATAATCCTTTTTCATCAGACATTTTATAAGGCTTGTCTTTTGTTTTAGCATTACGAATAGCGGTATCTGTTAGCGGCATGACGGTATCTCCCATGGCGGTATTGATTTATACCGTCAAAGATACCGTCAAAAGTGACGGGATGTCAATAGATTTTATTGGAACTCACCGGAAACAAAAACCCCCGAAATCCTTGTCAGGACACGGGGTTTTGGTTGTTACAGGATTGTATGGGATTATGTTTTGGCGGAGAGGGTGGGATTCGAACCCACGATCCCGTTTGTGACAGGATACCGCTTTTCGAGAGCGGGGCCTTCAGCCGCTCGGCCACCTCTCCGGCAGCATGACTTTTTTAAATATATTCTTTTTTCTATACATGTCAATGATGATAAACTCGTAAAAAGTAAAACCGATGCAGAATATGGATTTTTTTGCAAAGTAAAACTGTTGCCGAAAACTGTGAATGTCGGGTTGCAATTTTAAAATTTTCTTTATAATATAACAAATTTAAATAAATTTTTTTGGTAATTTTAAAATTAACAGATACCGGTAATTAATTTAATGTAAATATTTTATGGAGGTTGCTAAGGATGAAAGAAGTAGTAATAGTAAGCGGGACAAGAACAGCAATAGGAACATTCGGCGGAGGGCTGAAAACTGTTCCGGTTATTGAACTCGGCTCAACTGTAATGAAAGCCGTCCTAAAAAAAGCAGGTTTAAGACCGGTTCCAGGCGATGAGATGCAGGATAATACGCCGGAAAAACTGAAAGGCCGGGGGCTGATAGATCTTGAAAAAAAATCGTACGACTGGGACGATTCTCTTAACCCGGTGGTCATTGATGAAGTAATTATGGGGAACGTTCTCCAGGCTGCACAGGGACAAAGCACAGGAAGACAGGCAATGATCGGTGCTGGAATTCCAAAGGAAACACCAGCCATGACAATTAATAAGATCTGCGGGTCAGGCTTAAAGGCGATTGCATTGGGAGCTGCGTCAATAATGTCGGAGCAGGCTGATGTTGTACTTGCCGGAGGGCAGGAAAATATGAGTCTGGCACCCATGGCTCTTCCAAAAGCTCGCTGGGGACATAGAATGGAGCTTTCCGGCAAGGGCGATATTTATGACCTTATGGTTTTTGACGGTCTGTATGAAATTTTTTACGGTTATCACATGGGAGTCACAGCCGAAAACATAGCCAGCCTGTACGATATAAGCAGAAAGGAGCAGGACGAACTGGGTGTTTTAAGCCATAACAGGGCTCGCAAAGCAATGACCGATGGTCTTTTTGCCCAGGAAATAGTTCCGGTTGTAATAAAAACCCGCAAGGGAGAAACAGTATTTGATACTGACGAAAGACCCATGGATACAAATCTGGAAAAAATGGCAAAGCTAAGACCTGCTTTTGTAAAAGGCGGGACTGTAACTGCCGGCAATGCTTCGGGAATAAATGATGCAGCGGCAGCGGTTCTCATGATGAGCGCTGAAAAAGCAAAAGATATGAATCTTGAGCCGATTGTCAAGATTAAAGCCTTTGCTTCCGGTGGTCTTGATCCTGCCTATATGGGACTTGGACCTGTTTCTCCCATTAAAAAGGTTTTAAAGGACACCGGAATGGCCATACAGGATATTGACATGATTGAGCTTAATGAGGCATTTGCCTCCCAGGCCATAGGCTGTATGCGCGAACTCAACATAGAAGTTGACCGGCCAAATGAACTCGGCAGCGGAATTTCACTGGGTCATCCAATAGGATGTACAGGCGCCCGTCAGATGGTAACAGGCATGTATCAGATGAAGCGCAAGGGTTATGGCACAGGACTGATATCAATGTGTATTGGTGGAGGCATGGGCATGGCCATGATTATAGAAAGATAAAAAAACAGGGCGGAAGTTTTTTTGATAGAGAGCTTCTGCCCTGATCCATGTTTTTTCTTTACTTACATATTGTTGTCTGTTAGATAATAGTATTATGTTTAATATAAATAATAGAATTTAAAAATTCTATTTACAGGAGATAAAATGGATATAAGCAGAAAATTAGGGATACTGGTTTTTTGTGGTGTGCCGGCAATAATAGGAGGCGGTATCCTTTTCTGGATATTTGGAAGCTATGTCCCTGTTTTCATATTTGAGTTTATTCTTTTGTTCTTTGCAGGGAGTTTTTTCAGCTAATTTCAGCTAATTAAGACAGGTTATAAAAAAAGTTAAGGCAATCTGGAGGTGCTGTGGAAAATAAAACTTCCCGTGATATTATTCTATGGTACTTTCTGGGTCTTTTTTTAATTTCCATATATTTGCTCGGCAAGCTTTTTTGGCCATTCATTTCTATTATTGTCATGGCTGCAGTTGTTACAGGCTTTTTCAACCCGTTATATAACTACCTGAATAAAAAAATCAGGCATTCTGCCAGTGCCTCGGTTATAACATGTGGCGTTGTGTTTCTTGTGCTTTTTATCCCTATTGTTTTTTTTGTAGGAGTGCTGGCAAATGAAGCCCATTCCCTTTATATAATGTCTAAAGGGGCTGAAATAAGCAATAAGATTAAAATCCTTCTACAGGGAAGCAGCTTTCTTGAAAAGGCAAATTCTTTTCTTGGAAATTTTAATATCCAGCTTACAGGAGAGGAGCTTAACAAGGCTCTCACTGATCTTGGCAGAATCGTGGGACTATTTATATATGAACAGGCCAGCTCAATTGCGTCAAATCTGTTTAAGCTTGTAATTAATTTTTTTTTAATGCTGCTGGTTATCTATTATCTTTTTCTGGACGGCTCAAAATTCATATCTTTTATTGTTGAACTTTCACCTCTTCCAAAAGAACAAGATGAAAAACTCATAAAAAAATTTAAAGATATGGCCAGCGCCATACTCGTGGGGAACGGGTTTTGCGGATTGATTCAGGGTTTTTCCGGCGGGCTTGTTTTCTATTTTTTTGATCTGAAATCTCCTATAATGTGGGGCGCTATTATGGCTCTTCTTGCATTTTTGCCGATTATAGGGATAGGGATCGTTCTAATTCCTGCTGCAGTTTTTCTTTTATTACAGGGGAAAATAGCATCAGGAATATTTTTTATTGTTTTTTATATTATTCTGTCAGGGGGCATTGAATACATATTAAAGCCAAAAATCGTTGGGCAGAAGGTTAAGATGCACACTCTTATAACTTTTTTTTCCATAATTGGTGGATTAAAGCTTTTCGGAATACTTGGCATAATATACGGTCCCATCATAATAACTGCATTTTTGACACTTGCAGATATATATCATTCAAGTTATCAACAGAAAGTTCATGCAGAATCTTAGAAACGTGGACGAGATAATTTCCACAAGCAGACGCAGAGATTTGGGTCAGGTTTTTTTTCAGAATTAGACAAGGAATATATATGCAAACAGTTATACCATCTATACCATCCGAAATAAGCATAGATCGGGAGATGAAAAAATCGTATCTCGAATATGCCATGAGTGTAATAATAGGAAGGGCTCTCCCTGATGTAAGGGACGGGTTGAAACCTGTACATAGACGCATTCTCTTTGCAATGCGTGAATTAAGAAATGACTGGAATAAACCGTATAAAAAATCTGCAAGAATCGTCGGTGATGTTATCGGCAAGTATCACCCCCATGGAGATACTGCAGTCTATGATACCATAGTAAGAATGGCCCAGGATTTTTCTTTAAGATATCCTCTTGTGGATGGTCAGGGTAATTTTGGATCCGTGGACGGCGATCCTCCTGCGGCAATGAGGTATACCGAAGTAAGAATGTCGCGTATTGCCCATGAATTGCTGGATGATCTTGATAAAGAAACCGTTGATTTTGTCCCGAATTATGATGAATCTTTAACTGAACCCACTGTTTTACCTGCAAAAATTCCGAATCTTATAATTAATGGTTCTTCCGGCATAGCAGTGGGAATGGCAACTAATATTCCGCCGCATAATCTTTCGGAGGTTGTTGATGCAATAAAAGCAGTTATAAACAACTCTGCCATTTCATTACAAGAGATAATGGATTATATCCCAGGTCCTGATTTTCCCACCTCCGGTATAATTTACGGCAAACAGGGTATACATAATGCTTATAAGAACGGCAGGGGAATAATCAAGATAAGGGCAAGGGCAATTATTGAAAAAAATAAACGCACACATAGAGATACAATAGTAATTACAGAACTCCCCTATCAGGTTAACAAAGCAAGGCTTATTGAAAAAACAGCGATTCTTATAAGAAATAAGCAGATTGAAGGGATAAGGTATATAAGGGATGAATCCGACCGCGAGGGGATGAGAATTGCTATCAGCCTGAAAAAAGACCAGGTTGCCGAGGTGATATTAAATCAGCTTTACAAGCATACGCAATTAGAAACAAGTTTTGGTATTATTCTCCTTGCGGTTTACGATAATCAGCCACAACTTTTCGGCATTAAAGCTCTTATTGAGCATTTTATTTTTCATCGCCGGGAAATTATTATAAAGAGAACTATTTTTGACCTTAAAAAAGCTGAAGCAAAAGCTCATATACTGGAAGGGCTTAAAATAGCTCTTGAAAATCTTGATGACGTGGTATCGCTTATCAGAAAATCAAAAGCTCCTGCTGAAGCCAGGGCAAAGCTTGTTGAAAAATTTCAACTAACTGTAATTCAAGCTCAGGCCATACTCGATATGCGTCTTCAGAGGCTAACCGGTCTTGAACAGGAAAAAATTATAGAAGAATATAATAATTTGCTCAAGGACATAGCGGGATATAAAGAGATTCTTGGAAGCGAACAGATAGTCAAAAATATTATCAAAGAGGAACTTGATGCAGTAAGGAATGATTATGGAGATGAAAGACGCACTGAAATAGTTGAATCAACAAAGGAGATTACACTTGAAGATATGATAGTCGAGGAAGATATGGTGGTTGCCATAACCAGAACCGGTTATATAAAACGTAATCCCATAACTCTTTATCGAAATCAGCGCAGGGGTGGAAAGGGGAGGACAGCCATGGGCACAAAAGATGAAGATTTTGTTGAGCATCTTTTTGTGGCATCAACTCACCATACTTTTCTTTTCTTTACCAACCAGGGTAATGTTTACTGGTGTAAGGTGTATGAGATTCCCAAGGCAGGTCCTGCAAGCCGTGGAAAGGCCCTTGTTAATTTTCTTGACTTTGATAAAGATGAAAAACTTACCACCATACTTAATGTTCCTGCATTTGAGCCCGGGTTTAATATTTTAATGGCCACCAAAAAAGGACTGGTTAAAAAAACCGATTTGATGGCATACAGCAGACCCAGGACAGGAGGCATAATTGCACTCAGCCTTACCTCTGGGGATGAATTGATCTCTGCAAGAATAACGGACGGCACATTAAATGTATTTTTAGGTTCAGCTTCCGGAAAATCCATACGCTTTCATGAATCCGACGTTAAGGCAACGGGTCGTGTCACCCGGGGAGTAAGGGGTATGCGGCTTGCTCAGGACGATCACATTGTTGGCATGGAGGTCTTAAATTATGGACAGACCCTGTTTACTGCAACAGAAAACGGATATGGCAAGAGAACTTCCATTGATGAGTATCATGTCCAAAAAAGAGGAGGCAAAGGCGTCATAACCATTAAAACAAGCCAGCGGAACGGAAGTGTTGTGGCCATACTTCTTGTGGAAGAGGATGATGAAATGATGCTTGTGGCAAATACCGGCAAACTGATAAGAATATTCATAAAAAGCATTTCGGTTATCAGCCGCAATACCCAGGGCGTAAAACTGATGGGTATTTTAGAGGAAGAAAAGATTATTGGTGTGGCAAGGCTTGCAGAAAAGGAAGAAGAATAATTCTGCACGGGTTATAATATGAATAGTACTGTTGATGTAAATAAATTTAAAATCGGAGTAGTCGGCGCAGGAAGCTGGGGCACTGCCCTGGCAAACCTTCTCGCATTAAAAGGCTTTACAGTAGATTTTTGGGTATTTGAAGAAGAGGTAAAAAATCAGATTGAACAATATGGAGAAAACAGAATATTTCTTCCAGGTTTTTCTCTTTCAAAAAATATCAGACCGACTAACGATATCTCTAAAGCTGTTTCAGACAAGGATCTTGTTCTTGTTGTTGTCCCTTCCCATGTTATGCGTGAAACAGCCAAAAAAATTTCCGGGGATATATCACCCCATACGATTATTGTGTCCGCCTCAAAAGGTATTGAGAACAAGACGCATTTAACAATGTCCGGCGTGCTTAAAGAGACTCTGCCTGACATCGCGTATAATCGGTTTGCGGTTATTTCAGGCCCGAGTTTTGCCAGAGAGGTGGCAAAGGAAATGCCCACACTTGTTGTTGCTGCCTCTAATGATAAAAATACGGCTGTTACTGTGCAGCATATATTTGCTACTCCCCATTTCAGGGTTTACACCAATGATGATATTATCGGGGTTGAGATGGGC
>Ga0190314_1000676_pt1 | contig 11326 bp, 8 predicted proteins | sample 4870071112_MG_FD_165055 | JGI IMG/M metagenome (GOLD analysis project Ga0190314, IMG submission 165055) | Hydrothermal vent sediment bacterial communities from Southern Trench, Guaymas Basin, Mexico - 4870-07-11-12_MG | ecosystem: Environmental > Aquatic > Marine > Hydrothermal vents > Sediment ...
CCTCTAGGGGGCAATAGACATCATCTGGGAGAACACGGAATGGAAGGAGAAGACCGTGAAACGCAATGGGTATGAAACGAAGCGTCTCATACCCGTTTTTCCGAGCTCGAACGAGTTCAAGAAGGATCTTAGAAGCGAGCTCCTCAAGGACTGGCCATACGCAGCACACCACATTGATTCGGCGATAAGGACAGCATACTCTATCCTCAGCTCGTGGAGGCAGAACTACATTAAGGGGCTTAGGAGGAGGAGAAAGCCTATTGTGAAGAGAGAATTTGTTCGCGTGAAGACGACGCTCATGAGGATCGAGGGCACGAGGATCCGCGTCACGATAGAGCCTTACAAGAGGTATTTCGAGCTTGACTTCTCAGAGGAGTGGTTTTACGAAAGGATAAAAGGATGGGAAGTCGGCGAACTTATAATAAAGGAAAAGGAGGTATACATCACGTTTAAGCGTGATATTGAGTTCAAGGGGAGCATTTTCATTGGCGTGGACAGCAACCTGAAAAGCCTCGACGTTTATCATCCCGAGAGGGGCTGGATAAGGGTAGATCTCAGAGAGCTGCATAGAATTGCTGAGACTTACGACAGGATCATTGACGCACTGAAAAGCCTTGAAAAGAAAGCTCCGAAGAGTATTGGAAGGCTATTAAAGAAGTATTACACGCGCAGGAGGAACAGGATAGAGGATTACCTGAACAAGCTCGCAGTCCAGCTCTCAAGGGAGTTTCCAGATGCGGTTTTCGTCTTCGAGGACTTGAGCAAGACGAGGATGTTCAAGGAGAGGAACAATGACTTCAACAGACGTCTCTCACGCATAGCGTGGAAGAAGATAGTCCAGAAGCTCTCATATCGTGCTCCTATAAAGTTCGTAGATCCTTCCTATACCTCCTCCACCTGCCCGAGATGTGGGAGCAAGCTGAAGTCCCAAAACGGGTGGGTGAAGTGCCCAAATTGTGGTTTAAAGGCAGATAGACAGTTTATCGGAGCGTATAACATCTGGATGCGGGGATCTGGGGTTACCCTAAGCGGGGAGAAGGCCAATGATATGCTCCCCAATGAATCCGGAGGGGGCTGAGGCTAATGCCTCCCAAGTCCGTTGTGAGCGTGAATCTTAATGGAAGGTTCTTTGTTCACAAGTGCTCATAAAGGCTCACGACGGACAGACCCCATGAAATACCAATTTGGAGGATATCCTGGAAAGCTTAGATAATTAGCACGTTTTTAAGGAAGTTCTCGAGCTCTCCCATGTGGCCTGTAATTATGTAACTTCCTATGGACTTTACGTATTCAATAAACTCCTCTCCTATTGGGTTAAAGACGACTGAAAGGCCAACTTTATCGAGAATATTCCTGAAAAAGTTGTCTCTAGCTATAATCATAATGTCAGCCGGATCAACGTTGTACACGTCTACTATATTTTTAAACATCTCATAAATTTTAGTTCTGCCGTAGAGCCCTCTTATTTTATGCTCTCTGTTATTTAATATGTACAAAAGATCCCCTAAAATATGATATGAGCCCTTTTCATCTCTTATAATCCTTATATAATCATAGAAGTCCATGTTAAAGCCAAGCTCTGTAGAGAGCCTCCTAATAATCACTTCGTGAGCTCCACCGAGAACTCCCAATATACTTCCAGTTGCATTAAGAAGTCTAACAACAGATTCTGCCCCAAGGATAAATGGTATCTCCTTAAAGGCCTCTTCAATTATAATGATAGGATCTCTTTTAAGTTTCTTCTTTAGGCTAATAATATCTCTATATATTGCCTCATATTCGTTCCTAAAGGTTTTTCTTCGATAAACTCTTTCTAATGATATTAAATCTACATCAAAATATCTTTTTAGCCAATACCAAGGATTCTCTAATGTAAAAAAGGCTGCTATGTCTACTATTATGATTTTGTACTCTTTCCTTTGTTCCCATACAGGGTCTCCTTGAATGTTCTTAGGGTCATGATACATGTTCACTATTTTCTGATGACTTAAGTCCATATCGTAATTCACCGACTATTTAGCGTTTGCTGCCATATTATCTAAAAATATAATGATAAAATATTTTTTACTGTAATTCTCAGCGCCTAATTATCGAATAATGTTATCACTGTTATCTAATATCAAAATGTTTCATGTTGCAACGTTTTTAGTAAGCCTGGGCTAGTGGCTTGACTACTAAGAATAAGCATTTATATAAAGCTTTCGACAAGTTAATCCTAGAATAGACACGTCAAAACATATAATACTATATTAAGAGTTCTTCCTACAATAGCTGCATAAGTAAGTAGTTCCTTTACTTCAGAGGATTCCCAGGTGTAAGGCATGGTTCTAGATAATCTAAAGGAGACTTTAAGGAAGAACGTGAATAGAATTGTGAACAGTATATTTGTCGACAGAAAGCTCATCAGGGAGACTGTAAAGGATATTCAGAGAGCCCTTCTTTTGGCAGATGTAGAAGTATCATTGGTAGTCGAGCTTGGAAGACGAATAGAGAAAAGGGCGCTAGAGGAGAGACCAAAGGGTCTTGGAGAGAAAGAACACGTTATAAAGGTCTTATATGAAGAACTTAAGGCGATACTTGGCAAGAAGAAAGAACTTCCGATAAAGAAGTACAGAATAATGCTCGTAGGACTGTATGGTCAGGGAAAGACGACTACTGCAGCAAAGATAGCAAAGTATTTTAAAAAGAAGGGACTCAAGGTAGGGCTCATTCAAGCAGATGTTCACAGGCCAGCTGCCTATGAGCAGCTTAAACAGCTTGCAGAAAGCATAAATGTAAAGTTCTATGGTAACCCCTCTGAGAGGGATCCTACCAAGATCATAAAAGAGGGTCTAAAGGCTTTAAAGGATGTAGATGTGCTTATAGTTGACACGTCAGGTAGACATGCTTTAGAGGAGGATCTTATTGAGGAAATGAAGAGAATAAAATCTGAGCTCTCTCCTGATGAGGTATGGCTTATTATAGATGCGTCAATTGGCCAAAAAGCTGGAGAGCACTCGAGGGCATTCCATGAAGCTGTAGGGATTACGGGAGTTATAGTCACTAAGATGGATGGATCAGCAAAGGGCGGTGGCGCTCTCACGGCGGTAGCGAAAACTGGAGCGCCAATAGTGTTCATAGGAGTTGGTGAAAAAGTCGATGATCTTGAGCACTTTGATCCGGACTCTTTCATATCAAGGCTTCTTGGAATGGGAGACATAAAGGCTCTTATTGAGAAAGTACAAGAAGTAGTTCCAGAGAAAAAAGCAGAGGAATTAACTAAGAAGATTCTAAGTGGCAGGATTACAATGAATGATGTGTATGAACAGCTGGAAGCTCTCCTCAACATGGGGCCGTTAAAAAGGGTCCTAGAGCTCCTCCCGTTTGGGTTTGGTGTTCCTCAAATAGATGAAAGTACACTTGAGATAACGCAGGAGAAGTTAAAGAAGTTCAAGGTGATAATAGACTCCATGACGGAGGAGGAAAGAGAGGATCCGTCAATAATCAGGGGTTCTAGGATTACGAGGATAGCTCGTGGTTCAGGAAGCTCAGAGGATGAAGTCAGAGAGCTTCTGAAGTATTACGAACAACTTAAAACTTTTTATAAGTCATTTGGAAGAAACAGAAAGCTCAGAAGGGCTTTAATGAGGCAGCTTAAGCTAACGTAAAAGGTGTAACAACGTGAGTTACCAGAGGGTATTTCTTATAGTTCTTCATAGAGCACGAACAGATCCTAACTTCAAGCTTGAGGATCTTCCAGGCTCCGGAGGAAGGATGGACATATTTTGCAGATTCATAGTCTCCTCTCTTCTCACAAGTCATGGGATAAGAAGAGATACTGTTGTATATGGTGTGCTCTTAGGACCTCCAAACCCGCCTGTGGCGATAAAGGTTTTAGGAGATACTGTTAGATATTTAAACCCTGACGAGAGAAGCACAGGCGCTCTTATAAGAAATGCTTTATTTAAAATGAAAAGACTTTCCTATAACGCTGATACTTGGATGAGATCATCTCCTGGAGTGATGTTTAAGAGGGCAGGGCTTAAGGACATCCTAGAAGAACTCACAAACGAGAACTTCAATATATATTACCTTAAGGAAGATGGCGAAGACATAAGAACAGCTAATGTATCTCTACCCGCAGCCTTTGTTATAAGTGATAGTGTAGATCTCACTAATGATGAAGAGGAACTTGTGTTGGGGTATTCTAGTGGCGTGCTCTCACTAGGACCTTTAAGCCTTTACAGCGAACACTGTGTTGTTATTATTCATAATGAGCTCGATCGAAGGTATTCACATTCCCTTAAAGAATAATTTATTATTCCATGGCGTAATATCTATTTATGCAATGAAACGAGAGGATGAGGAATTTAAAGAGTCACTGATGAAAGTTTCAGAGGAAATGGAGAAGTGGGAAGCTAGGTTAAAGGTTATTAAAACCCACGAGAGGTACGTGAAGTACCACCTTTCATATTATAGAAGGCTAATTCACGATCTAAAAAGACTCTTTAGCTTTAAGGCTTTTGTCAGATTTCTGAGGTTTATGTTCAACGAGATACGGAGGTAAGATAATATGGATAAGAACACTGCCGAGTATAACTTCGTTGAAGTGGAGAAGAAATGGCAAAAGCGCTGGGAGGAGGCAGGGGCATTCAAAGCAGATCCTATTGACGGAAAAAAGAAGTTCTTCATAATATTTGCGTATCCTGGGATATCCGGGTACCTTCATGTTGGACACATGAGAGGTTATACGTATGCAGACGTTATAGCAAGATACATGAGAATGAGGGGATATAACGTCCTATTTCCTGCAGGATTTCATGCATCAGGTTTACCATCAGTTGGCTTTGCTAGGAAGATAGAGAAGGGGGATCCAGCAACAATTGCCACGCTCAAGGAAAATGGAGTCCCAGATGAGATAATAGAGAAGCTAAAGGATCCCTACGAGGTCGTCAACTTCTTTAGGGACATATATATAGATGAGTGGAAGAAATTCGGGTTTTCAATAGACTTTAGATATACGCTATGTAGTATTGACCCTGGATACCAGCGCTTTATTCAGTGGCAGTTCCGAAAGCTTCATGAGAAGAACCTCCTTGTGAAAAAGCAACACTATGCACCCTACTGTCCAAGATGTGGCCCTGTAGCTGTTGATCCATCAGAAACAGACATATCTAAAGGTGGAAATGCCGAAATTCTTGACTTTCTGATAATAAAGTTCAGAGACTTAGAAGACAAGTCCTTAGTGTACCCTGCAGCAACCCTTAGACCTGAGACCATATTTGGAGTCACAAACATGTGGGTAAATCCTGACGTCGAGTACCTAATAGTTAACATGGGAGATGAAAAGTGGATAATAAGTGAGGAAGGAAAAAGGAAGATAGAGTTTCAGACAGGAAAAGAGCTTAAAGTAGAAGGAAAGATTATGGGCGAGGATCTTATAGAAAGGAGGGTAATCGCTCCGCTAGTAGACAGAGAGATTCCTGTATACCCAGCGAAATTCGTGGATCCTATGGTAGGCACTGGAATTGTTATGTCCGTTCCAGGGCACGCTCCTTATGATTGGATTGCCTTAAAAGACTTAGGAATGCCAGTAAATCCAATATCAATAATAAAGGTCGAAGGATTCAGCGACTTCCCTGCGAAAGATGCCTGTGAAATGTTTAACGTGAGGTCTCAAGAGGATATAGAGGCTCTAGAGCAGGCTACAAAGGAGGTTTATAAAAGGGAGTATCATAAGGGAGTAATGAAAGAGAACTGTGGAGATTTTGCTGGTATAAAGGTCTCAGAGGCAAAAGAGCTCGTTAAGGAGAGACTAATAAGCATTGGCGAGGCGATGGTGTTTAAGGAGTTCTCAGAGGAGGTCATATGTAGGTGTGGCTCTAGGGTATATATAAAGCTCGTTCCAGATCAGTGGTTTATAAAGTACAGTGATCCAGAGCTAAAGAGGAAAACTCTTGAGCATGTAGGGACTATGGCATTTTATCCAAAGCATGCAGGAGACACTATAAAGGGCGCCATTGAGTGGTATGACGACAGGGCATGTGTCAGAAAGGGAAGGTGGCTTGGAACAAGGTTTCCACTCGACGAGTCCTGGATTATAGAGCCTATATCGGACTCAACATTATATCCTGCGTACTACATAATAGCAAAATACGTTAACCTTGGGCTTATACGTGAGGAAGATTTAGACGATGAAGTGTTCGACTACGTGTTTTTAGGAAAAGGCTCTCCAAAGAAGGGCTTAGAGGGCGTCATAGAGGCTATGAGAAAGGAGTTCCTGTACTGGTATCCCGTTGACATAAATCTAGGTGGTAAGGAACACATGACCGTACATTTTCCAGTTTACATAATGAACCATGTAGCAATACTCTCAATGGAGCACTGGCCACGAGGAATATTCGTTAACTGGTGGGTTGTTCAGTCTAAAACTACAAAAGAAAAGCTCTCAAAGTCCAAGGGTGGAGCAGAGCCCGCTCCTAAGATTGGCGAGAGATATGGAATAGATGCCATAAGGCTCTACTACTGCCATGAGGCATCGCCTCACGACGACATGGAGTGGTCTTTTGAGAGGCTTGAGGACTACACTAAGAGGATAAAGTACATATGGATGCTCTTCCACAAAATGCTCTCCCTTAATGGGTCTAATGTAAAATTCATAGACAGGTGGATTAAGTCAAGGATAAACACTAGAATAGAATCAATAATGAAGCGTCTGGACAGTCTTGACATAAGAGGAGCTGCATCAGAGATATTTTATGGAATCCCAGACGACATAGAGCACTATCTTAAAGAAGGTGGAAATAACAAGGAGACAGCAAGATACGTCCTCGAGAGATGGATTAAGCTCATGGCCCCCATTACACCTCACATAGCTGAGGAGCTGTGGCTCCTTCTTGGAAATGAGAAGTTCGTCTCCTTAGAGAGCTATCCTGAAGTTGAAAGCAAAAGCATATCTAAAGACATAGAGATCGGAGAGGAGATAATAATTAGACTAGTTGACGACATACAAGAGATTATAAAAGTTACGGGAATTACTCCAAGGAAAGTATATGTATACATTGCTGACGAGTGGAAGTATGAGGCGCTTAAGGCTCTGTATAACTCTAACTTTAACATTGGAAAGGTTATAAAGGAGTTCATAGGAAGGGTTCAGGACAAAAAGGTAGTTCCAAAGGTAGTACAAGATCTTAGAAAGCTATCATTTGACGTTCCAGAGGATCTTGTCAAAGGCGTTGTTGAGGGATTCAGAGAGGAGAAAGTATTCAAAGGAGAGGCTAAGAGAATCGAGGAGAAAATTGGAGCAGAGATAATAATACTCTCAGAGAGGGAGTCAAGAGAAGATCATAAGCAAAAAGCCATAAAAGCCCTTCCATTAAAGCCAGCAATAGTCATTGAGTAATTCTCTGTTCCAAACTTTACTTTTTAGTACAAAATAAAACAAGCCTTGCCTTCTATGGTAGTGAAGGAAGTCAGATACTCTGCTTAAATGTTTAGACCATAGGGATCATGCTTTTAGTAGTTCTAAACGCGTGTTAAGGCATTATAGTGTTTTAACTCCTGCTGATTCATTTCTAAAAGACAAGATATTTTTAACGATGGTGTATAATTTAACTTAAATATGCTCTCCAAACAAACTATAATATTAGCTGTGTTCCATTTTTAATATCCTTACAAGGGGCGTGATGACTGTGGACTACATGAGATTCCTGTCATCACGAAGCAATTGGATAGAAAAGTCATTACTGGCAGACATCATGAAAAAGGCGTCAGATTTAAGAAAAAGCGGTAAAAAGCTAATATTCTTATCAGCAGGTGATCCAGATCCAAATTTGATACCAAGAGAAGAGCTTTCAAGAATTGCCATGGAGGTTCTTTCAAATGAGCCAAGATCAGTCTTATACACTCCTGTTAATGGAATCCCCGAGCTCAGGGAGGAACTCTCTAAGTTTTTGAGGAGATATGACGGAATTGACGTCCCTCCAGATAACATAATAATTACAGTTGGGGGGACAGGAGCAATAGATCTGCTAGGGAGGGTGCTCATAGATCCCGGGGATATAGTCATCACAGAGAATCCCAGCTATATAAACACGTTATTAGCATTTAGACAGCTAGGAGCAAGAATTATAGGAGCTCCCATGGACGATAAGGGATTAATTCCAGAAAAGGTTGAGGAGATAATAAATAGGGCAGAGGATGAAGGCAAGAAGGTAAAGCTAATATACACGATTCCAACAGGTCAAAATCCTATGGGCGTAACTATGAGCGAGGGTCGCAGAAGGGAGCTTCTAGACATTGCATGTGAGTACAACTTATTGATAATGGAGGACATGGCGTACAATTATCTGATATATGAGGACATTAACGTAAGAACGCTGAAGTCTTTTGACAGGGAGGGAAGAGTAGTATCTGTGGGAACTCTAAGTAAGGTTTTAGGGACGGGATTTAGAGTAGGATGGATTATCGCAGAGGGCGTGATACTTCAAAAAGTGCTTATGGAAAAACAGCCCATAGACTTTTGTGCGCCTGCAATATCACAGTTTATAGCACTAGAGTACCTAAGAAATGGATTATTTGAGAGATATCATATAAAAGTAGCATTACCGGCATACAGAAGAAAAAGAGACGCGCTTATAAGAGCTCTAGAGGAGAACTTGCCAGACTTACGATTTACAAGACCTGTAGCTGGAATGTTCTCTATGTTAAGTCTTCCAGAGGATGTAGATGGCGTAAAATTTGCGGAGGAACTTATGACTTCCCAGGGTGTTGTGGTGGTGCCAGGAGCACCGTTTTACACAGATAACACAGGGCTAAATACCATAAGACTGAACTTTTCAAGACCGAGCGTTGAGGAAATAGAGAATGGCATTAAGATGTTATCAGAGTACTTGAGGAAGCTGGGCCTTTGACCTTTTCCTTAATTTCTTAATCCATCGTCGCTTAAAGTGCGAGGATTCCTTAGCGACATTTTATTCTTAGTTAGTATAGATAAGGATACCTCTTTGATATGAGAACTTCTCTTAACCATAATTTATAGCAAGGACACTCCCTTGGGAGAGATAAAACCTCCACTCTCTGGGTCAGTGAGAACTCAACTATCCTTGAGATAGACTCCTTAAGGCATGAATCACAGCCCCTAAGGCCCTCCTTTTTAAGCTTTTTCATGGGATAAGATACTATTACTTTTTCAGGCCTTTCAACTTTGACCCTCTTGAGAAGTACAATGAGAGTAAACACCCAAGGAGGCCTGTAAAGCCCTTTTCGATATAAATCCTCTACAATAGTGTACGGCTGTATAACTGTAGGGTTTACAGAGACCCTATCTGAAAAGTTTAGTGCAAAGAGAGCAGAGTTTATGCCCGTTTTAAGTGCGTAAAACTCTGAGACAAAAGGAGGCTTTAGTAAAATATATGTTTTTAGAAGAAAACCATGTTTTTTTACTCTTTTAGCTGCTGTCACATAATCCTTAATGGAAAATCCCTTATTTATGAGCTTCCTAAGTATTTGTTCGTTTGAGCTTTCAAGGCCTATGCTTATTTCAATTCTTATGTTAAACTTATCTGATAGCCTACTCAAAATCTTCAGCGTTTCATCCTTAACGAACTCAGGTCTGGACTCTATGGAAATTACCTTTGCATCAGAGAACGCTGAGAGCACATCCTCATACATCTCACACGGAATCTCCTTCGGATCTAGAAAACTACCAGATGTGAATATTTTTACATATGGTTCTCCAGAGTATTCTTCGCCTAAATATTTTATCTGGGCTCTTAGCTCGCTAGGATCGAGGTCTCTCATGTAGGCATCTTTTATATATCCGCACATAGTACAGCCGCCCGTAAGAGCCCAGTAGCATCCTCTGGTTCTAAGAATTCCCACAAACGCTCGCACTATCTGACCATCTAAGTGATCCTCCTCCCTCCAGTAAGCTACAGGTCTCTTTGGATTATGTCTTTTTGCAGATTCCTTAGCTTTATCTCTCAAAAGCTTTAAGAGCTCATACATGATGTCTCACCTTAATGCCGAGACCTCTTGATGCCTCCTTGAGAATCCTGCCTTGTAGTCTGGCAATACCTACTGCTCTAAGCTCCCCCTCATGAAGAACTACCACCTCATCCCCTTCTCTTATTCTTTCATCTGCATCCACAATCCCTGCACAGAATACAGAGCCCTTAGGGACAAAATCATCTATCTCTACCCAGAACATCTTTGACCTGGCTAACATCACAGCTCCATGCATGCTGAGGGAGTAGTAGCCTCTTCTAGGATCAAAACTTGCAACCTGAAAACCTCCTTTAAATAGCCTTGAGTTTGAGAGATCACGCCCTCTTATAGAGTCAAACGTTATGTTTCTATAGGCATCCATGAACTGATAGGAGAGGACGCCTATGGCACTCTCCTTAAGGTACTCCTCTCTGGTGACATACTCTAAGCTTTCAAGAGTTTCGTTAAGGGTATTAGCTAATAGTTTTAGGGATATATCATCAGTTATTTTTCTGTTTGGTGGTGCTGTAAAGATAACGTCTCCAAGCTCAGATAGAAACTCATAGTCCTCAGGAACGTGTGCTAGTATTGCATCATAGTTGCCTTTTTTCACTATAGACCTTAAAAGGCGCAGTATTAATTTTACCTCCTCCTCTGACCACGATCCTGTAACAGGAACATCATAGTTCTGCGCGGGATATACGTACTCGAGTTCTCTAGGAACAGCACCCAAAGGGGAGGTCACAATAACTTCATGAACTGCATACTTGTTTTTAACAGTAAACAGCACCCTCTTTAAAGCTCTATGGGTCTTTGACTTGGAATATGGCTTTTTATGTGAGCATGGAATTAATAATAGGACTCTTTTTGTCCTTGGAGGCTTATAATACTTTTCTATCCTTTCAGTGAATCGTCTAACATCAGGTCTGAGAATAGCCTCCTCAAACACTGTCATTAGTGTCTTCTCCTCACTTAATACAGGATATCCTCTCTCAAGCTCTTTGTAGTGTTCCCTCTCTCCTATCTTCAGAAGTGACGCGTTGTACTGAGACTTCCTGGCTACGATCTCAAGGTAATCTCGAAGTCTCCTTCTGTCTATAAGCTTACGAACAATTTTGGAGACCTTCAAAAGACGCTGGATTATACGCTCCCCTCTAGGCATATTAATCAGAAATGTATCATCAACCAAATCTACTCCAAAATAGTATAACAAGGGCACACTTTCCGGCTTGAAGTGTCCGGAGACATAGAGAATCGCGTCGTCTCTCATGAGCTCCCTGATGCGCAGGATTGTAGCTAGGGTTCTTCTATAGCTTATGGATACGTCTCTGGTGAGTATCGTGAAGACAATGTCTAGATC
>Ga0190314_1000682_pt1 | contig 11244 bp, 11 predicted proteins | sample 4870071112_MG_FD_165055 | JGI IMG/M metagenome (GOLD analysis project Ga0190314, IMG submission 165055) | Hydrothermal vent sediment bacterial communities from Southern Trench, Guaymas Basin, Mexico - 4870-07-11-12_MG | ecosystem: Environmental > Aquatic > Marine > Hydrothermal vents > Sediment ...
AATGAATTGAGAAGCGTAAGCCAAGGACGTGCTTTCTTCGGCTATCAGTTTTTGAAGTGGGAGCGTGTTCCATCAAATATGGTTAAGGATCTTATCTTACAAATTCGCAGAAGAAAAGGTTTACCAGAGAAGATACCAACGATCGAAGACTTTGCTCGATTCCTTTATGTCCGCCAGTAGTCACTTTTAAATCTCTTATTTCTTATTGATTTATTAATTAGTTCTATTTCTAATCTTCAATTTTTAACTATGAATTTTTTGAGTTAAGTAGCATTATAGTCTGATCGCATATATCTCATATGTTTAATGTCTTTAAAATTATTTTTTCAAACTAATTTCATTCTAACATTTCCTCTTTCACTAAATCACAATAGAAAAACCAAAAGAATTAATTTTTATAGTAGGTTTGAAAAATGGAGGGCCAAAGGGAAAAACTTAAACGAGAACTTGGTTTAGGTTATCTCACACTCTTCGGTGTTGCACTAATTCTTGGTGCTGGCATTTATGTATTAATTGGAAAAACTGCTGGTTATGTTGGAGATGCCGTTTGGACCAGCGTTCTATTTGGAAGTATCGTAGCCCTCCTAACTGGATTTAGCTTCGCTGAACTCGCTGGGATGTATCCATTCGCATCATCTTCCTACACTTATGTCAAAAAAGCATTTCCTAAAAGAGATTCCCTAGCATTCCTTACTGGTTGGTTCATATTCTTCGACGCGATAGCAGGTGCAGCAACTGCAGCTCTAGGATTTGCCGGTTACTTTACAAAAGCCTTTGGAATTTCAGAAGCATATATTCCAATTATCGCAATAATCACAATAATAATTCTCACAATCATTAATTGGATAGGGATCAAAGAAAGTGCCATTGCAGCATTAGCACTCCTTATTTTAGAAGTATTTGGACTCATATTCATAACATTTCTCGGATTTCTCTTCACCCAACGACAACCAAACTATGCGCAAGTTACGCCTCCAGCTGGAATAGATGTTATATCAGCAGTTCTAATAGGTGCTGCTGTTTTCTATTTCGCATACACAGGATTTGAATTACAGCCAACATTAGCAGAAGAAGCCAAGAACCCTAGGGAAAACGTTCCAAAAGCAATTGTCTTAGCTCTAATTATATGCTCCATTCTTTATCTACTCGTTGCATTTGCAGTAGTAAGATTAATACCACCAGCAGAATTAGCAAAATCGCCTGCACCCTTAGCAGCCGCTGCGGAGGCCGTTAGTCATGAAGCATATATAATAATGCTTATTGCTGCTCTATTCTCAACTGGAAATACTGTATTAGGATTTTTAGTTTCAGGCTCCAGACTTGCATATGGTTTGGCGGAAGAAGGAATCCTCTACAGGAAACTGGCATTAGTAGACAGAAAAAGAAGAACACCATATGTAGCTGTCTTCATGTCTGGAATAATTGGAATACTCATAATAGTATTCTGCGATGCAATACCTCGAGCATTAGGCATAAAAGTTCGCGTAACAACATTCCAATTAATTGGATTAACTGTAACCGCATCTCCGAAAGAATACGAATTAATTGAAATCGTAGGAAAGGGTGCAAGCCTCGCATGCATAATCACTTTCGTCATAATCAATATCGCGGTCATCGCATTAAGATACAGAGAACAAGAGGCAGAAAGAACATTCAAAGTCCCCTTATCAATAGGCAAATTCCCAGTACTATCGGCAATCGCAGCAATATTATGCGTTTACTTCATAATTACAGCATTCCTGGACTGGATTGTTTGGCTAGTAGCTATAATAGTTCTAATAATAGGATTCACCTTATACTTCCTCCGGCCGAAAGCATAAAATTAGCTTGACGGTGAAAATCCCGTATTTTCGCATGGTTTTTCATGATTTTTTTACTGTATTTTACACAAAAGTAATCTTGATTATTCATTAAACCAAGACCAAGAAGTATTTCAAACTTATTTGTAAGCAAATTATTGAAATTAACGATTAGTCTATAAATTATTCTATCATATCAAGGGGCAAATATCTATACGCAGTTAAAGGAATGGGGAGGCGGCGGGGAATCGAACCCCGGCTCGGGGCTTTCTGCACCAAATTGAGGGGCCCACAGGCCCCTGTGCTACCACTACACCACCGCCTCCACGTTTTTTCCAATTTTCTAAGTATAATAATGTATTTATTAAAAAAGTTTTGATAGAATACATTCATGGTTTGGTGGATACATAGCGTAATATTTCTTTCCCATGTGTTATTCTTTTAGTTAATGACTGATGAGAAGTCGTAAGATTAAAAAGGGTATTTTTTTATTTTATTATCTGTTGTCGTTAGGTTTAATTGATTTTTCTAGTATATGTTCCTCCATAGGTAAATAAAATAAGTAAAATTCTAAGTAATGTTTTTTCTTTAAGTGCAAGTGGAAAAAAGGGAGTTAGAAGGTGCCAATCAAAGTTCACACCTTTGCTATCATTAGACCATCAGGAGAACCAACCTTAATTTGTGGTTCACTAACACGGAGTCCTACTGGGTTGGCTGGATTTATTTCGGCATTGCATAGGTTGGCGCAAGAACTTGTTCCCGAGACTGGGCGTCATATTAAGACTGGTAGGTATGAGATGATGTTCCATAATTTTGGTCATATTTTTGTTGGATTGGTTCATGATACTATGTCTAATTTTCTGTCTGCGGTTATAACTGATCGAGCTGATGTTAAGGATATATCTACGATTATTGATCTTAGTATTCGTTTTAATGAGACTTTTTTGCGTGAAATTTGGGCACATTTGAGTGATGAAGAAAAAGAGCTTAATGCTATCCCGATTGAGTTGATAGAGGATTTTGAGTTAAAGCTAGCAAGATTTCTTACATCTAGGGAGTGGTTTAGAAAAATAAGGATTTCTCGTTTTTTCATAAGGAGTTCTACTGGCTGTGTTTTTCTGCGGTATCTTCTTAATGAGATAAGAAGAAGACTAGAAGCGCTTGTTGGTAGAAAGTTCTTATCGAAGGTAATGAATAGATTAATGGAGAAATATAGGATTTCCGAAGAGATTCTTAGATTAGTTATTTATTCTCGTCCAGAGGAATTTGAAGACGAAATTGCTGACATAACTATGCGATGTGGTAATATGGTATTTAATTTAATTAAATTAACTCAAAAAGCGTTTACAAAGCGTGCGTTAGAAAATATTGATGTTCTGGATGTCGGTGATCGTAATGGTTGATGTGCTTACGTTTAATGGAATTTTGACATCAGAGATGATTACTGGTATTGGATTTGTATTAATTTTTTTCGCAATGCTGACATTCATGTATGTTATACGAATAGCACTTGAAGTTGGTTTTAAGGGGCGTGGAATTCCTCGCGTAGCATTAATAAGTTTATTCTATTCATTTCTCATGTTTGCTGCTGGTGTTTTACTGATTTATTACAAAGAGAAATTATTTGCGATTGGTTTGGTGCTGATTTTGATATCACTCTTGTTAATTATAGAGATTCTCAGAGAACTACATAAGGCTCTGAAGATTCTTATTTATGGCTAATGTAAAAGCCGTTCCAGGAGGCCAAGTCGTTTTAGGTGAAGTTTAAGAACTTCCTTAAAGATGAGCTCAATATTAATTCCTTCTTTAGCGCTTGTTTCAATGTATGGAATTTCAAAATTTATCACTTCCGATAACTGCTTTGCCAATCGCTCTCCCTCCTCTTTTGTAATGCAGTCAGGGCATCTATTCCTTAAATCAATTTTGTTTCCAACTAGAACAAATGCCGCTGCTTTATGAACATGAGGCAAAGCGCTATTGAACCATTCTGGTATGCTTTCAAAGGTATCTCTTCTAGTAATGTCAAAGACAAGGAAAACTCCTCTTGCTTTATCAAAATATCTTTCAACAACATCGCGGAAAGTTGGTTGTCCTGCGAGATCCCAAATCGACCATGAAGCATGAAAGACTGCTGAATTTATTGTAATTTTGTTTTTATAATCGTATACATTCACACCAATCGTCGGAATATACTCACTTGAGAAGGTTCTCATAATGTACCGTTTGACAATCGTCGTCTTCCCAACTCCACCATCTCCAATCAGTATAACTTTCAGATAAATTCTAATCATTCGCTTTGAGCCCATTAATCATCCCTTAGCTACTCTCTACTCATTTTTAACAAACTTAAACATAAACTCAAGTAAAGATATTTTTCATAAAAATATATGTAATAGTATCTTTTTTCTAGAGGAGTCAAAATGGAAAGAATAGTATTTCCGTTTACTGCATTCGTCAATCAAGAAGAATTAAAGTTAGCTCTCATATTACTTGCAATTAATCCAAAAATCGGTGGACTTCTAATCAAAGGAGAAAAAGGGACAGGAAAATCAGCCATGGTTCGTGCCCTAGCGGATTTACTACCACCAATTCGTGTTGTTGCGGATTGTCCATTCAATTGTAACCCTGACAATCCTGCGGAGATGTGTGACATATGCAGAGAGCGTTTTGCAAAAGGAGAAAAGCTTCCAGTAGTAGAAAAGAAAATGCAAGTAGTGACTTTACCCTTAAGTGCCAGTATTGATGCTGTTGTTGGAAGTTTAGATATTGAAAAAGTTCTTAAAGAAGGTTTGCGTGGTTTTCAGCCAGGAATATTAGCTAAAGCTAACAGGAACATTCTTTACATCGATGAGGTTAATCTTCTTCCTGACCATATAGTTGATGCTATATTAGATGCCGCAGCAATGGGATGGAACTATGTTGAGCGCGAGGGTGTTAGTATTTCTCATCCGTCAAGATTTATACTAGTTGGGTCAATGAATCCCGAGGAAGGCGAACTAAGACCACAATTACTTGATCGTTTTGCTTTGTGTGTTGTAGTTGAGTCTGTTAAGGATCCAAAGCTTCGTGCCGAGATAATCAGAAGAAATTTAGAATTTGCACAGGATCCCCTCGCATTCCGAGAGAAATGGAAATCAAAGCAAGAGGAAATGAGGAAAAGAATAATTAAAGCACGAGAATTACTTCCAAAAGTTTCAATATCGGACAGAATTCTGTTATTAATTGCCACATTATGCAAAAGGCTTGAAGTTGATGGTCATAGACCCGACATAGTAATTGCAATGACGGCTAAAACGATTGCTGCTTGGAATGGAAGAACAGAAGTCTCTGAAGAAGATGTAAAATTAGCAGCAAAATTAGCGCTTTCTCATAGAACACGAAGAAAAGGTTTGCTTCCACCTCCTTCAGCAGAAGAAATTACAACTGCATTTGAAGAAAGTAGAAAGCATGTAGAACGTTTTTTTCGTACAAAACAAGAAGTAGAGATTAAAGGTACATTAGGAGTAAAGGATCGAAGTACGATTTATCCATTTGTTGCCGAACAGCTTAAAGGTGATACAGAAATACAATTATCACCATTTCCCTCTTTCGCTGATTTAGTATTTCCGACAGGTAAACGTCCAGTAAAAAGACGATTACGTTATAAGATTACTTCTAAATTACAATTAATAGGGAAAAAACTTAGTGGATTCTTCTCAAGCGGGAAAATTAAAGAAGACAAAACATCTCCATTAGTGCATGGTGATATAGAACATGCGGAAAAAACCTCACCAACAATAACAAGCAAAGTACCTAGCATCAGCTCCGGACATACATATATTCAAGTTGTTTGGAGAAATATAAGAGTTCCCTTATTCTCGTCAAAAAGAAAAAGTAAAGCATCTAGAAGAGTTCAAGGATATTTGTTTGGAAAGCATGCGGGATCCCTTTCCGAAACATCTGATGGATGGTATGTTGATTATACGGTACCAAAAGGAGATACTTTCCCTATCGCATTGGTTCCAACAATACGTGCTGCAGCATTACATGGACACATAAGACCAGGCAAAGTAACAATTAAACCAACAGATTTAAGAGAAAAAATCCATGGAAAAAGAAATCGCGCATGTTTGGTTATAGTACTAGATACAAGCAAAAGCATGGAAGATTTATTTTACATGATTATGGACTCTCTCATAATGCTTAAAAACGTAGCATGGAGAAAAAGAGATAAAATAAGCTTAGTTGTTTGTGCAGGAAATTCAGCTAAGATTATTTTGCAACCAACGACCAACATAAATATAGTGAAGAGACAACTATCACAAATTCCCATGTATGGAAAAACACCATTAGCTGATGGAATGTTAAAAGCATTAAGGATATTAGAACTTGAAAAAAGAAGAAATCCAGACATTATTCCAATAATAATCATAATTTCAGACGGCTTAGCTAACGTGCCTCTCAAAGAAATAAAAACTCCAGAAGAATTCTATGATTTATGTCCTTTAGAGGGGTTCGCCGACTGTCTTTACGTTAGTAAATTAATAGCAATGCGAAGATTTCTAACAGTAGTTTTTAATCCATTTCATGAGGAAAAAATCGATCCTGCATTTCCATACACCCCAACATGGCTCATGATGAAAATCGCGCAAATTACTGGCGGCATATACATTGGCCTTAAACCAGGAAGAAAAATCACTGCCCGCACAATATTCTCAATTATTTATGATGCAATAAACCGCGCGATAACCGCTTATTAGTGATATTTAGTTTCATTTAAGACTGCGTTTAAAAATATTTTAGCGTCAAATGCTGGACCATCTTTACATACTAAGAGTCCACTTTTGCCTAGTTCACATGATCCACATAGTCCCACGCCGCATTTTATCATCGATTCTGCTAAGATATCACAAGGAATTCCTTTTTGTACAGCAATCTCTGCAATTTTAATTAGCATTTCCTTAGGTCCACAAGCAACGATCCTATCACAACTTATATCTGGAAGAAGTTTTTTGAATAAATCAACTGTTGTTCCTTTAAAACCATAACTTCCATCATCTGTAGAACAATAAACCTGAACATTGATAGATTTTGCCTCGTCTACAAACAAAAGTAAATCCTTTGTTCTCGCCCCAGTTATCATTATAACTTTAGAATTTTGCTCAGTCAACTTTTTTGCCGCAAAAATTAGTGGCGCAACCCCGTATCCTCCGCCAATTAACACATAGCATTTGTTTGAAAACAATTTAAGTGGTTTTCCTAGCGGTCCTTTAATACCTAATAAATCGCCAATTTTCATTTTGTGCATCGCGGCCGTTGTTTCTCCGCGTTTAGCAACCGTAATTCTAATTAATCCATTTTCATATCCAGAAACACTTATGGGAATCTCCTCGTATTTTGGAACCCACACTTGAAAAAATTGCCCTGGTTGTGGGGGATTTATTTTCTCTAATGGTTTAAGCCAGAAAGATTTTATATCTCTCGCTTCATCCTTAATATCAACAATCTCAGCTATAATGATTTTCCCAAGCATCCTCGCTCATGCAAAATCTGTCTAAAAATAAACAGAGATTGTTAAAAAATACTACGAGAACGAAGTTAATGATATACTTACGATATACACTGAAATTGCTTATTCAAATTCTATTACAAATCCTTGTGGAATCATAATAGTAATGCTTCTATGTTTAATTACAATCAAATTTGTGATCTTAAATGCTTCTTTTATAAGATCAAGACTCTTTAGGACAAAGGCCACCGCATCAAGCCATTTTCTAGATGGTGCTAAGATAACAATTCTTTTCACGCACTCCATATGTTTAGGAATATGAAAAATAAAGTCTCTATCCATTGTAATAAGAATCCTACGCTCCTTTAAACACTTCATAAGGATTGAACTATTACTTTCTCCAGGAAAAACTACTGCAACATCATAGCCTCTGTTTTCAAGTAAAATTTTTAATCTCCTTGGAACATTTTCATCTAATAAAAATCTCAAAGCAACTTCACCAATTTTTTGTGAAATGCTGCAGTAAGTCTCTCATGTACGTATTTTAACACAGGGTAAAGCACATCTTTATATTCAAGAAGTTTCTCAACATCCCAAAGTCTAAGACTCGGAAACTCCATAAGAAGTTCGTGAATACTCATACCATTCTCAAGAAGTTCATATACTCGCACAACTGGCATTCTCGTTCCACGTACTACTGGGAGTCCAGCTAGCTTATTTGGATCTATTTCTACAAGTTCCATACCCTCAACTAATCTCTTAAGCAATGAGAAATTCTCCTTTATGCGTTCTATTAAGTTTCTCTCAAGAGTTGGAAATTCTTTTATAACTTCATCTACACTCCATCTAGATTCGAAAAGTTCGATTATGGTCTTTAACTCAATTCTGTGCCCACGCAAAGCTAATCTGCCTATACATCTGTCCAGTCTAATCTCAGCCACTTCTTTTACAATACTTAAAATGTCCATGTAAGTCCCCAAAGATAAGAAACTCACACTAAATTAAGTTCCCATGTAATTCATTTATCTCAAGAAAACATTATTTCAACGTTGAAAAAATCTTTCACTCATGCAAAGTCTTTCTAAAGATAGGATAAACAAAGATTGTAAAAACTGCATAAATAATGCCCGCAAGAATAATGTTAAACGCAGGATTAATTTCATAAATCAATGCAGCAACATAATAGACTACTGTCATTAACACGCTTCGAAATGCGTAAAGTAAGCCCAGATATGTTCCACGAAGCTCTTCTTTTACATTAGCCATTACGAATTCAAAGTGCAGTGGCCAAAATAAAGCGGTTGCTACTGCATCTAATGCGAATGCAAGAATAAGTAGGATAGGTGATTTTAATAATGTTAGAGCACAAAGCAGCACTTCTAAGATACAATAAATTGGCAGATAGGATACTTTTAATCCAAGTTTTACAACGATAAAATAAATTAACGCGTTCACAACAAACCAAAGAATAACTGAAAGTGTCCATAAAATTTCGCTCATTCCTGTCATTTTAGCATACAAAGCCATGTATCCCCAGTAGAAAATTACTGCAGCGATTTGAAATGTTGCTAAAATAAGATACGCCCTTGATTCAAAAGAAAATTCCTTGAACACATTAAATGTAAGTTTAGATGGTTTTCCAACAAAATTGATTCTAGGAACAAAACGCGACATAATGAGAAGCATAATACCGAAGAGAATTAACGTATAACGAAAAAGTTCAACTATACTCAGAAATAGAAGTGAGAAAAGAGCTAGTGAAAGAATTATCGCATCACCAATGCTTACGAGACCAGAAAATACTGCGAATTCAACTCTGGAACTACGAGTTTTCGTTGATTCGATAAGAATTGGAATTGCCACATCTCCAATTGATTGTGCAAAATTAAATAAAGAGAAGGCTAATGATATTATCACGAAGTTCTCAAACTGCATCCCTAACAGACTAACAAAGAAAACGAATAACGATAATTTCAATGCCAGAGATGCCGAGAGTCTGTCTGTTAGAGGTCCGCTAAGTAAATATCCTATGAAGTATACGAAGTTTCCAATTGCGAGAATACATCCAATTTCTATAACTGAAAAACCTATCACATTCAGATATAATACGAAATACGTCCATAAGAAAACTCTAATGGCTTCCTTAAGAACAGTTATGAATTTAAGGTTCATCTATGCCCCCATGTTTCTTATTTTACATATCAAGGATGTTTGTATTTAACTTGAACCTCATCAGAGGTTCCGCAGTCATCAGTCAATCAGGACCCGGCGAAATCATCATTTCCATTAAAAATATTGTGAAAAATCTTTTATTTATCAAGTTTAAATTGAGGAAATGCTCATGGAATGTATCCGGAGATGATGAATATTGTTACTAAGCCTGCTAATATTATTGTGAATATAACTCGTGGTATGAAGTACTTCTCAAATGGTTTTCCTTCCTTGATTTTCTTATCAGCGAAGTATGAGCAGAGATACGCTACTAGGAATCCCGCAATTTCATCTGCAATAACATGTTGTCTAACAAAGAGAGTACTTATCATCACCATTACTGCGATAAACCACCATAACCACTTGTACTTTTTCGTCTTTTCCTCTCTACTTAACCAATATGCAGTCAAAGTTGACGTAGCAGCGTGTAAAGACGGGAAACAATTATAAGGTGGATCTGACTCATAATACTTTGCCATAACTTGAGAAAAGAAGTCCTTGGGAAGCTCTTCTGGTTTCGGCCTTATCATCATTACTGGGAAAATTAGGTAAATTATGTATGATATTGCATAAACCAACATCAACGAGATGTAATATTTATTGAATTTTTCTGGCTTTACGAAAGCGAAATACCCAAACGTGAACAATATGAACGGATAGAAGATAAATACATAGAAGATGGCAAAATACCCTATGAATGGGATTACTTCATCGATTGGAGTAAAGAGCGTGTGTGGTGTACTCAGTTCAACAGAAAGTTCTGCAACAATGTGATATAAGGGAATAGATACAATTGCGTAGATTACAGTTAGTATTATATTCTTTATAAACCAAAGCCATTCCTTAATCCTCTCCATGCGTCTCACAAATTGCACTAAATTATATTATCTGATTTTAAAGTTACAGAAACCAACTTGAATGAAATACATTCTAGAAAACCCACATAGTAGGGAATTAACTAAAATGCATAACAATGCAATACTATATTTCATATTTTGGTGCCACTATGTCTACAGATGAATTTGTTCCAGTAACTGATCCAAGAATTTATTGCTACATTACATATCCAAAATTGACTCCACTCATAACATCTGGCACATTCGAAAAAGGAAACATGATGGCTGCAAGTTGGGTCACATATCTCTCATTTAGACCTCCCTTATTCGGAGTCTCAGTTGCTCCGGGAAGATATACTCATGAGTTAATAGAAAAATACGAGTGTTTTGGAGTTTGTTTTCTTCCATTTGAGCTTGTGAAAAAAGTTTGGGATGCTGGAAATGTTTCTGGACGTGATGTTGATAAGTTCAAAATGTTAGGCTTAACCAAGATGAAAGCCGCCAAGATTACTGCACCATTAATTAAAGAAAGCATAGCATGCCTAGAGTGCAAACTATATGCGAAGCATCCAGTAGGAGATCATACATTTTTTGTCGGAGAAATTGTTCATGCATGGGTAAGAAAAGGTGTGTTAAAGGGAAAAATTCTTGATCCAGGAAAAGTAAAGCAAATTTACTACGCTGGTGACGGCTATTTCATAACAATTGATGCAAAGACATTAAAACGACTATATTGAACTTATCTAAATTGATACTTTTGATTTCCTCTGGTTATTTAATATGAAAAAAATTCTAATTTTAATTCTCACTACAATATGGATTTGCTTTTCACTAATTATTGTTTTCACTAAATCATACGTCAAGCCCTCGTATATTGTAAGGAGCTATCTATGGAATGAAGTAAGCGATT
>Ga0190314_1000684_pt1 | contig 11201 bp, 21 predicted proteins | sample 4870071112_MG_FD_165055 | JGI IMG/M metagenome (GOLD analysis project Ga0190314, IMG submission 165055) | Hydrothermal vent sediment bacterial communities from Southern Trench, Guaymas Basin, Mexico - 4870-07-11-12_MG | ecosystem: Environmental > Aquatic > Marine > Hydrothermal vents > Sediment ...
AAATGGTGATATGTGTGAGTGAAGGCGAAAGGGGAAAAGGGGAAGAGTTATGTGTGGAGGAAGTGAAGCGACGCATACAACAATTGGCGGGTAAGAAATTGGCTTTGGAAAAGTGGTCGCAACGGCTCAATGAATTGGGAAAGGAAGTGGATGCGTTGCGGTTTGATGTGGAGAGAAGGAAGTCAATATTGAGGAAGCAAGAAGGGCGAGTAGTTACCGACGGTGTTTATTATTACGAGAGAGCGGAGATGGAGAGGGAATTGAATAAATTGGAAGTGATATTACGAGGGAAGGAGAAGGCATTAGCGGATTGGCGTCGTAAGGTGGAAAGGATGCGAAAGGAAGTGGAGCAAGGCGAGAAGTTTATGGAGAGGTTGCGTGAGGGGAAATTGAAAATATGTGGAGAGGTGGTCGGTTGAAATGGGGAAGACAAGGCGTGAGGTTATAAAGGATAAGATGGATGCGATAGAGAATGCGTTACAACGATGCGAGCAACATTTCGTTGATGTGCTTTCGCTTATGGATGGTGTGAATGACCGACCTGTTCAAGTAGTTGCGATGACCGCAACGCTTGCGAAGGAATTGCGTGAGCATGTTAAGAAGATGCGGGAAGAATTTGGGTGGTGATGTGTGATGGCGAGGGAAAGAATGGGAAAAAGAGAGGAAAGGGATAAACAATTGGAAAGGGAGTTGATGTATTGGCGGATGCGAAGTAAAATCAACGAAGTGCGAAGCATAGCAGAGAGCATAGCGAATACTTTGAGTTTCACTTTGGAGTGTCTCACTTATCATGAAAGGAAATTAACCGAAGAGGGTATTTATCATGCGAAGAAGAAGGTGGGGCAAATAGTGAATGCGTGGAAGGATGCGGAGAGGTTATATAACGAGTGGAAGAAGATGGAGGGTGAGAAGGGAAATGAGTGAAGACATGAATGAGCGGGTATTGGGACGATGCGAGTGCTTTCTCACATACTCAAAGAAGGGTATTCGTTTTAGGGATGGTGAAGTGATATATGTTGCGTCGGTAGAGAGCATCAAGGACTTGCTTGAAGGAAAGGTGGAAAAAATCTACTTTGCGAAATTCCCATATCGCAAAATACCGCTTTCGGACAACGAAAGGGATGCGGTTGCGACAAGATGCCAAAAGTGCGGTAAGACAACGATTTGGCGTAAAATCCGAGAAGATATGTGGATGTGCGAAGGATGCGGGACGACGAAATCAACAACCGAATTGATAAAGGGAATAAGGAGCATAATGGAATGGTGAGTGGTGAGGGAAAATGGTGAAATCGGTCTTGGTATATAACTCAACGAAGAGGGACTTGCGAGCAAGGGTGGAGTATGTATCAGAGACGGAAGAGAAATTCATATCATCAGGGGAATTCCGCTTATTCACAAAGGAAGATATAGTGGAAGACGAGAAAATCAAGGTGTTCATATTGGAGGATAAGGAAGAGTAAGGTGGTGCGAGATGATATTGGATAAAGAGAGTATATCAGTAATAAACCGCACTAATACAAAGATGCGAGTAACTTTAGTGGTGGAAACGGAATATCGCTCATATACCCTTGACGCAAGCGGGTGGAGAAGTTATGATGATTTCAGTAATCCCGTGAAGCGAGAGATAAAGGTGATATTGGATAAAGAGGATGAAAAGGTGGTGTAAGAAATGGAAAGGGAAGTTAAGTTTAGGGTAATCAAGGATGTAAAGGAATTGCGACGGTTCATTATTGATGCGTTAATTGACCACGCAGAAAGGCGAGCATCCGCCCTTGTTCAGCAAAACAATAATCTCTTCTTTTATGAGCAGGGGTTTATTGACGGACTGAAAACGGTGAAGGATTTAATATCCGACGAAGGATTACTAATGTATCGGTATGTGCTTGAAGAGCGGAAAGAGCGAGAGGATGATAAAGAGCGAGATGTGTTTTAAAGGTGAGTGGAGAAATGGTAAATGCGGTGGAGTGTCGGTGGAGTAAAGAGCAAGCGAAGGCGTTGATTACATTCTTGCTCGCCGAGAAATATCGGCATGAAAGAGATGTGCGGATAATAAAGCGAAACATCCAACGCCTGCGAAAAGAATATAAGATAAGCGAAGAAGAATATAAAGAATGCGAAGAAAGAGCGGTGCTGTTCATTTATTTCTAAAAGGTGGTGGAGAAATGTGTGTGCGAGAGTGTGAGTTTCCTTATTTTTTGCTTACACATTATAAGGGTGCGGGACGCAAGCATTATCAAAAGTGTGTGCGGTTTGTTGGCATAACTCCAAACGAAGAGCGGTATGGAGAGGGTGTAATCTTACCCGCAACCGTTCAATTCAAATTTCCCGTAAGGCGTTACACACCGACCACCGAAGAATTGGCGAGGTTGGTCGCATCGTTTTGCTTTTTGTATGGGGATTTCTTTTGGGAAGATTTTATCTTACGGGTAAAGAAGCACTATTGGAGAATGGTGCGTGTGGTGGAGTGTGCGAAGGAAGAGAAGGAAGGTGGTGAAGATGGTAACGCTTGAAGAGAAGCGAAGGTATTTGGAGCGGTGGTTCAGAGGTTGGACTGCGAGAGGGTATGGAAGCGGTCAAGCATATGAAGAGTATATGCGGGTGCGAGAGTATATACCGAGAGAATATAGAATAAGGAAAACTGACTTTCTGCGGTTATATAGGGAGTATGCGGGTATTGAAGCGAGACACCGACAATTACGCTCTGTTCCACGAAACGCCGTCCCTTCGGAAAGATTATACTCACCACGACCATTATATACGGGTCGCCGTTATCATACAATTTTGCGTTTTACGGGAATTGACACAACGACGGGAGAAGAAATAACCCAATTCTATACATTCGCTCATGATAATCTAATGCGTCGTGGAGAATTGGAGGAAAAGGCGTTAGAATGGATTAAAACTATTGAAGGGGGGTCGCCGAAGGAATGGAAGAAGGCGGAAGTTTGGGAAGGATTTCGCAACATAAATGTTCCATAAACATAGGAAGGCGGAAACATCACAAGATAAAGCACAACAAAACAACCGCTCTTCCTCGTTATTTCCTATTTTTTGACACCGAAACAACCGAAGAGGTTGTGAGTGGGAGTGAGCGGAAGCAAGTTTTGCGTTTAGGTTGGGTGGTGCGAGTATATAGGGATAAGCGAGAGAATAAGTTAAGGGAAAGGTGGTGCGAATTCCACACAGTTAAAGAGTTTTGGGACTTCGTTGAAGAGAGTGTAATTGAGAAAGGGAAACTGTGGTGTTTCGCTCACAATTTAGATTTTGATTTTCGTGTGTTACAAGGGTTTAAAGTCCTGAAAGAGCGAGGGTGGAAAATTGAAACCTTCATATATGATAGTAAGAACATAATCTTATCTTTCCGCAAGGACGGTAAAACCTTGCTCTTCCTTGACACATTCAATTACTTCAAAGGGTCGGTTAAGAAGATGGGTGAAGCGGTTGGCTTACCGAAATTGGAAGTGGATTTCACAACCGTGAGTGATGAAGAATTATCAAGATATTGTAAGCGAGATGTTGAGATTATAAAAGAGTTTATGATGCGTTTAGTGGAATTCGTTGAAAAAGAGAATTTAGGGACTTTACAAAAAACGCTTGCGTCGCAAGCATTCACCGCCTTCCGACACAGATTTATGAAACATGAAATTTACATCCACAACAATATTGAGGTTATTGAATTAGAGCGAGAGAGTTATCGTGGTGGAAGGACGGAAGCATTTTACATAGGAAGGTTACCGAAAGGGAAGTATTACAAATTGGATGTGAATAGTATGTATCCTTTTGTAATGCGTGAGCGGTTATATCCGACCAAACTTATTCGGTTGGAAACGCAACCGAGTTTAAGCGGACTAAAGCGAGCATTACAAAGGTTTTTCGTTATCGCACATGTGCGTATAAAAGTGGATAAACCCATCGTTGCGATTAAGGGTGAGAGGTTGATATTTCCCGTTGGAGAATTTGATGCTTTCTTAACTTCACCTGAACTTGAATTAGTAATGAAGCATGGGGAAATTCTCAAAGTATATAAATATGCGATATATGAGCAACATCCAATATTCAAAGATTATGTGGATTTCTTTTACACCTTGAAGGAAAAGTATGCGAAAGAGGGAAATTCCGCCTTCAAGCAAATTGCGAAACTCTTCTTAAACTCTTTGTATGGGAAATTCGGACAGCGAACCCGTTTATTTGATAAGGTTGGAGAGTGCGAGCATGAAGATGGGTATGAGGTTGTTTTTGATGTTGAAACGGGAAAGCGAATAACTTATCGTTATCTCAATAATGAAGTATGGGTGGAAAGCGAAGAGTATGTGGAGGGTGAGAATAGTATGGTCGCTATTGCTTCCGCAGTTACCGCCTATGCTCGCTGTTACTTATGGGAATTAATTGAGAAGGCGGTTTTAGAAAATGTGTTCTACTGCGACACAGATAGTTTAATTGTAAATGAAGAAGGATATGAGAGGTTGCGAGATATGCTTGATGATTACAAATTGGGATATTTGAAGTGCGAGGGTGTGAGCGAGTTTGTTGAAATCCGCAACGCTAAAGATTACACATTTGGGAAAGAGGTTAAGCGGAAGGGTGTAAAGAAGGATGCGGTTGAAATCGCACCCAATACTTTCAAGCAAATACAATTTGAGCGGTTGCGGACTGCGTGGAGAAAGGGAAGAGTGAATGAGGTAATTGTAAAAGAACAGGTTAAGGAATTGAAGCAAGAATATCAAAAGGGTATTGTAACCGAGAGCGGAAGGGTTATACCGTTCAGGTTATCTTGATTTCTTCTCGCTTTCCTTCTCACCCTTCACTTCCTTCCCCAATTCCTTCGCTTTTTGAACAACCTTTGCGAATTTCTCAATTGCGATTTCCAAATCCTTCTTCGGCATTTTTACATCACCTTACTTCTCTTTCTTACCTAAATACAAATCATGGAATTCTTGCGGAATGTTGATGCGAGTGAGTAATTCCCTTGCTCTTTCTTCGGTAATTTGCTTATTCCTATACCACTTCACTATATCTTCTTTGGAAGGTAATCTTACCTTGCGGTTTCTTCTCCTCACCGCTTCCGCAACAATTTTATCTCTTCTTGATGCTCTTAAACCTAATTCATCCAATTTCTCCACTAATTCCTTTTCCGTAAGGTAACCTTCTTCAAATTGATATGTATATACCGCAACCTTATCGTTTATTTCACGCTCACTCTCTTTGTATTTCTCAATTGCGATTAAGAATTCCGCTTCCACTTCATCATATCCTATACTCATAAGCATCTCTTTACATTCTTCTTCCGTAATTTCCTTTATCTTGAACAATTCAAGAATTTGGCTTCGGGTTAAGTCCTTCTCTTCCGAAACCTTATAGGTTTTGTAAAATTCCAATAACTTCAAAGCATCCGCCTTTGTATATCCTATTTCCATTAGGCGAGCAATTAATTCTTCATCATCAATTAGTCCTAATTCATATATGCGACGCAAATCCACCCGTGTAAGTGGAGAGTATGAAATTGCCAATAATCTTTCTCTCCACCTTTTATCATAATCCGCTTGCTTCAAGTAGAATTTCACGGTTTCCAAATCCGTTTTGAGTTTATCCACTTCCAAACCCATTTCTTCATATGCTTTTCCACGCACTTTCAACACATCAGGGTGTAACCTGTGAAGCATCTCATATACCTGTGTTGGAGAGGGTAATTCCCAGTGAGACATCCAATACCACATCAATACATCCTTGCTCATTCCCGCTTTCTTCGCATACTCTACAATATTTTCGGGAAATTCCGCAGATAACGCTTCTTGCGTTTCTTTATCTTCGGTGAAAACCTCACGCACCGCAAACCGAATGAAGTCCGTTGGAGAAGGATAATACCATGATAATTCCTTTAATATTGAAATATCATCATCGTTATATCCTATTTCCTTTAGGCGTTCATTCGCATTAACCTTATCCGCACCCATTCTCCTCTCGCCTTCAATTATCTCGCTCACAGTGAGATGCGGTTTATAGTATGCGAAGAGCAAATCTTTGTAATCATCTGAATATCCTAAACTCGCATAATTTTTGTTTATTACATCTTCACTCAATTTTCTCGTATGCTTTGCGTATGCCAAAACGGGTAAATCAAGCGGTGTAGGACGACGCCATGAATTGAACCAATTTGTTAAATCTCTTCCAAATCCGCCTAATCCCATGCCGACGCCTGTGCCAATTATGCTTCCACCCAACATCGCACCTATTGCTCCGAGAGGTATGGGTTTCTTTCCCGCATTCTCTTCCACATACTTCTTCAAATCCTTATAATAGGGTATTTCCATGAATTCGGGTGGAATGATTTTATCAAGGTCGGGTTTTGCTTCCACTTCCAAATGCTTGATAATCATCAAAATACCTTCCTTAAGGGTATTTGCGAAGTCCTTGATGAAGTTATTCAACGCATCCGCAAGCGGTTCAAATGGTGCGGTTACTAATTCCACCACCTTCGTTATTACATCCCCGATTTTCATGTGCGACCACCCTTTATCCTCTTCTCCAATTCTTCCAATATATCATCAACGGGAATATCAATATCCAATATCTTTTCCACCAATTTCTCACCCTGCGAGAGTATGAAATTTGTAAGTGCGTCCCATCCACCCGTTACCGCCTTCCAAACATCATCGGGAATTTCCCATATTTTCTCCCATATCTTATTCGCTTCATTCCACAAATCCGTTATGCTTTGATTTAAGAAAGGAATATCTGTGTTCAAGATATTATCCAATTGTCTTTCCGCCCATGATTTAAAATCTTCAAGTGTTGGTAATCTCACATTTTGTATATTATCCAAAGCGATTTCAAGTGGAGTTATAATAGGTTCAAAGTAAGGTTCAATTTTGTCCCATAACTCTGCGACGGTTTCACCGAAGGTTGTAACCCAATTATCAATTTTCAATACTGCGTCGGTTACAATATCATCCGCATATGATTTCGCCTGTTCCATTAAATCTTCCACTTCGCCCCATGTATGATTAAGAATATCCCAAAACTCATTCGCCCTTTGAACCCAATACTTCGCAATATTATCCACCCAGTCCCAAAGTTCATTCTTTATATCCGCTATTTTGTCTTTAAACGCCTTCCACCAATCCCATACAAAATCCGTAAAACTATCCCAAACATCAAACAATCCCATTTTCTCTTCCCTCCACATTAAAGTAAGGAAAAAATAAGCCCAAAAATAAGTCCTGCTATACCAAACGACCACTGTAATATTCGTTTAATCCAGTTAATACTTTCTTCCACCCTTGCTAAACCTTCCTTTATCTCTTCCAGTTCTTTGCGTATTTCTGCTATTTCCTTTTCCATCTTCCTTATATCCTTTCTTATCCTCTCTTCTCCTTCATTCCTTTCCATCATAGCATCCACTATTCTTGCTCTTTCCCTTTCTTTTCGTTGTTATTTATACTTCAGTATATTTAAGGCGATACCGTTACTTTAAAGTATCTTGTTTCTCCATCATTAACAGTATAACCGTTTCCTCCGTTGTTAAAGTTAAATGTTACTTCTTGACCCGCTGGAACATTTTGTTGTCCGCTTTCCAATAAACTATTATTATCATCCCTTATTTCCACAATAGCATCTCCGTCTTCCTCACCGTTATTCTTTACTTTTACATGTATATCTATGACATCTTCGTCAAAATTCACTGTTTCTCCCTCTGTTACTTCCACTATGTTACTATTTGTTGCGTGGTCGCTTATATAGACATGTGTTATTTCCATACATGCTTCGGCTGGATTATGGACATTAAAAACAAATACATCCGACATCTTTTCCCCATCACCTCCTTTTCCTATTTTGGTTCTATTCTTATATGATGATTTACATTAAATAAAGGTGATGTTCCTTCCACAAGGTAATCAATTTTAATATATCCTACTTCCGCAACATCAATTGTCTTTTCCTCAATTCCTACATCATTAAATTCCGTATGCTCAAGCATATAATATGTATAAACATCATCAAGCAAACCTATTGTTAATTTTATATTGAGTGCTGGGTTTGTTCCTTCCACACTTCTCACATTTACAATACTTCTTACCTTACAATTTCCAATACAAAACAAAACCGAATACCATGTAAAACTGCTACTTATATTATTAAACTTCCTAAACTCTGCTAATTCGTGTCCCCTTACACTCCTTAACGGTATTAACTTTGCTTCGTCAATATATGCCACATCTCCTTCATTTTCTAATAACACATAACATCCAACCTTAAAGTGTGTTACCTCTCCAAACCCTCTTAATATCCCTTTTACTGTTCGCCAACATGTTGATGGCATAACCCAACCGAGAGCAAAGTATTTTAATAAATTAAGTTTATCATCTAATCCATATAACATTCCACTCGCATGGAAATTGTTTTGTAACTTAACAGGAAGAGTAAATAAAAATGCCTCATTTTCTTCAAATGAGCAAACCGCATCATATCCTACATAAGAATAAGCATAATCTTTTGTTGCTACTAATTTCCCCGCATAATCACCATAATATTTCTGTTCCTGTGTTACGGATAATTCTAAATCACCACCCATTCCATACATATTATTTTCCCATCCTTCCGTTGTCCCCGTTTCAAAGTCCCCATTATACAACAAATTCCCTTTCTTTCCCATTTCTCACCACCACCTTATTCAATTGATATTCCTATACTCTTACACTCTTCTTCCAATTCCGCCTTCCTGCGTTGTAATTCCGCTATTTCCCTTTCCAATTCCCTTATCCTTCGCTTCAAAGCCAACGCCCTTACAACCTTTCCCGCATCCTCTTCCCTTATAACGACCACCATTTTACACCACCTTTATCTAAATCCAACAACCCTTATTGTCGCATTACTTCCACCCGCTCTTCTTGCTCGCACACCTATACATGATATTTCAAATACCCTTGTTTCTTCTCCACCTATATGAATTTCTTCTCCCCATGATTTATCCGTTTTTTGTATGCTCACATAAGCAGGGTAATCCAAAGATTTAACCTCCACCTTCACCATCGGTGTGTTCCATGTAACAATTTCTTGAACATTTACCCCAACCGTCGCCTCTTCCACATCATAATCCTCTAAACCTCCACCCGTTACCGCAGTCCTTAACGCACCCGCAGATGTGAAAATTGGAACTTTCAAAAACTCATACCTTCTCCTTTCGGGTGAATACCGTATGGGAAGCGAAATAACGGGTATAATCCTATTCGTTAAAATCCACCTATTCAGTAACCTCTCGGAAGGGACGCACATGAACAAATCATCATCCAATATCCGCACTTCATCTGAAAATTCCAATTGCTTCGTCCTATATACCCTCGCCTTATACCTCTCGCCAACCTTCGCAACGCTTACCGCTTCCATCTTATACCACCTTAAACGAAAAAATATAAAAAGATAACGCCTACTCTTCCGACACCACCACTTCCACCACAAAGTCCGTTGCCGTGCCGTCGGTCTTACCACATAACCTTAACTCAACGCTTGCGGGAATTTCAACATCCGACGGGTATGGTCGCTTATATGTGTCCGCAACGAGAGAGTTAAACGCATGTATTCTTTCAGTCCGCATGTATAGGTATGCTTCATTATCTTTTGATGTGCGTGAGAAGTAAGGACGCACTTCCAACACCTTCCATCTCTTTCCTGATGGAACAACCTCTTTATCATACTCTTCTTCGCTTGTGTTGCTCTTACTGAAACCCGTCAAAACAATTGTCTTAAGCACCATTTTCCACCACCACCCTCCTTTACATCTTTGTCTTCAACATCACCAATATCACATCCGTGTAAATTTTCGTCGTTATTCCCGTCCCCGTCCCGCTTCCCTTGATTTCCGCAGTTATACCAATTTCCACACCCTCTTCAAAAGTGAAGTCCTCACAGTTAAGCCAAACCCTTCTCGCAAGGTCAATTCCCGCAATATTTTGCTTCGGTGTTGATGTTTTCCCAACACTATCCTCTAAACGAATACCATACATCTTCAACGGTGAAAATATCTCAAAGGTGTCCTTCTTCAAGTGAAGTATGTTTTTATCATAACTCTTTGTCCCCGCACTACTGAAATACCCATCCGCTATAAGTGTCTTTAGGACAAACTTTATTCCCGCAGGGACAACATACCCGTCCTTTATGAGCGGAAGACCATCCATTTGAGAAACATTTGTGAGCGACACCGTTTTGTCAATTGATGCGTTATCACCCGTTACCGAAGTTTCCTGATATACTCTCGGCATTATCAAAAAGTCCTCGCTTCCCGAACAAAGCAACCTTGATTTGTCAATTCCCGTTTCAATAACCTTATAAACCGCAACCGAATACCCGCTTATATCCTTTGCGTTGCCGTCCTTATCATATACCCTTATGAGAATATCTTCGTCTTCATCCGCTTCCACATATACATCCTCGCCCAACAACGCCCTTATGAAACCGAAAATGCTCATACCGTTGTAACCGCCTGTGAATTTCTGAACTAATGAGTAATTCGTTGTCTTCAAGGGTATTCGCATAATTCCCTTTGTCCCAACCTTCACATCCATGTAATCTCCTCTGGAAAGGTGCGATGGGTCAATATAAACATCAATAAGGCGGTGTCCTTCTCCACTCGCCTTTTGAATATCCAATTTCCCGTTGCTGTCCCCATACACCAAGCGAATATCTTCCAGTGCCATTTCCCTTCACGCTCCTCTTTTAAAAACAACACACATTAAACTCACTTCTTCCGCCTGAATGTTGCCATGTGTCTTATGAATGTTTCCATCCTGCGTATGTTGTCCTCCAAAGTAACATCTGGCATACCCTTAATCCTCGCCTGTCCCGCTTCAATATGTGGAAGCAATTCCTTCATGAAGTCCTCAAAGTCGCCCTGTGCTTCATCAACACCCGCACTTATGCGTCCCAAACCCTTCTCCACCATCGCCTTCTTCCAATCCTCAAGGGTAACGGACTTCAACCTTGCTTCCCATTTGTCTTGAACTTCCTTTGAAGTCATGCGAGCAATCCACTTGCTCTTCTTCGCAACCGCTTTCTCCGCAGGATTTTCAGTAACCGCTTCAACACCCGTCCTTATATCTTCAACAGCACCCTTCAACCTTCTTCCCCATTTTTCCGCAACCGCCTTCGCATCCTTCACCATTTTTCCACCACCTTTTCAATTTAGTTATATGTAGTAACCAAAATTTGAT
>Ga0190314_1000685_pt1 | contig 11198 bp, 11 predicted proteins | sample 4870071112_MG_FD_165055 | JGI IMG/M metagenome (GOLD analysis project Ga0190314, IMG submission 165055) | Hydrothermal vent sediment bacterial communities from Southern Trench, Guaymas Basin, Mexico - 4870-07-11-12_MG | ecosystem: Environmental > Aquatic > Marine > Hydrothermal vents > Sediment ...
TAAGAAAGCTCAGGAATATTGCTTGATATGCCTGAGCTTTCGCGCCTCTCCGGTAACGTCCTTGCCTTCGGCTAATAATTTATGTTATGGTGTAGGACAAGCGACCAAGCCTCTCTCGCCTGATTTCTGTTTGCTCTACCATACTGATTTCCCTAAATACCTCAAAGGTAAACTGAATGGTCGCAAAATAGACCTTTTGTTGGAAAATAAAATACTATGGCACAAAAAAAAACATTTGCTTTAGTGAATTATGAAATATGCAATCCAAAAAAATGCAATCCTGATAAGGGTGTTTGCGCAGCAGTATTGGCGTGCTCACATAAAGTTATCAAACAGATAGACGGAGTTTTTGAACCGCCCATTATATTTCAAGATATGTGCATGGGGTGTTGGGACTGTATTGAGACCTGCCAATTGGATGCTATTAAAAGAAAACAGATTAGTTAGTACCTGCCTGAAAACCTGATGATTCCCACAATTTAAAGCATCAAACCCAATAATATTAAATTTACTGGTTTATATTTCACATAAAAAGCTGACAGGTCTCATTATGTAATCTGTTACCTAATATGAAATAAAATACACAACATTAAAGTAAAAAAGAATATATAAAGCATGGGAATATTCTTATAACACTGTGTTTTTTCTATAAAAAATTGTTTTATTTAAAACCGGCATACTCTTTGCTGTGCAAACAATATCTTTAACAATTTTACTATAGGGAGATATTGCCATGATAATTAAAATTAATGATTCCGAACTTGAAATATCGAATAATTCTGAAGTTTATCTTGGGTCAAAAAAAACAGGTCAGATTTTTAAAGACTGGAACGAACTTGATGAAACTTCCAAAAAAAAATTGTGTGAACTTCAGGCTAAGGCTCAAGCACTTGTTAATCAGTCAATGGAAATTTTAATTGGCGCTGATGTTGCCTGATAATTGACGGAAATAAAAAAACAGAGTTTAATTTTAGGACAGGAAAATTTAATGGAAAAAAATATAGGGTTTATTTCAACACGCTTTGCAGGTGACAACAAGGTTTCTATTGAATCTGTAAAATGGGCGGATATTTTTCAAAAAAGCGGGCATAAAATATTCTGGTTTGCAGGAAATTTTGAACAAAAGGCTGAGAATGTTTTTTGGGTTCCTGAAGCTGACACCAAACATGCTCTGAATCTCTGGATAAAACAGCAGGTTTTTGGGCAAAAAAAGCGAAAACCATATGTATCCGAATTAATCCATATACAAAGAGAATTTTTAAAAGCAAAACTATATGATTTTATCAAAAAATTTAACATAGATATTTTAATTGCCGAGAATATTCTTTCCAATCCTGAAAATCTTCCGCTTGGGCTGGCATTCACAGAAATTGTTGCTGAACTTCAGATACCCACAATTGCTCATCATCATAATTTCTTTTGGGAAAAGACTGATTATTCCATTAATGCAGTTAATGATTATCTAAGAATGTCTTTCCCTCCGAACCTGCCGAATATCAGGCATGTTGTTGTAAATTCTGTTGTTCAGGAGGAACTTGCGCACCGCACCGGTATTTCTTCGGTTGTTATCCCGAATGTTTTGGATTTCAAAAACACCCATCATCAAGACATGCTGCCTCAGGATGCTCTAAAAAAATCCCTGGGTATGGACCCCGATGAAATACTGATTTTACAGCCCACACGACTGGTAAAGAAAAAAGGGGTTGAGCATGCAATAGAGCTTGTTAAGGGGCTTAATGGACTGCCATGCAAACTGGTTATAACACACAGGCCAAAAGAAGAAGATATTGAATATTCCGAGTGGCTCACAGAGTATGCAAAGGATCAGGGAGTGGATATTTTGCTTGTCGAAGCTAAAAATTCAGACAAAGAAAAAAATATTGATTCTGACCACAACATTTTTTCTTTAAAAGATTTATATGCCGGTGCCGATCTTATCACCTATCCGTGCAGTTGTGAAGGGTTTGGCAATCCTTTTCTTGAAGCAATCTATCATAAAAAACCGATACTCATAAACCGTTATCATACTTTTATAAAAGATATTGAACCAAAAGGCTTTGATATTGTGACAATGGATGGATTTATAACAGAGAACACTGTGCAAAACGTAAAAAAAATTTTAAAATCATCTGAACAAAAAAAAGCAATGGTGGATACTAATTACAGACTTGCTTCAAAGCACTATTCCTACCCTGTTTTGCAAAACAGGCTTAACGACATAATGTTTAATTTTTTCGAAGATAGCTGCCTGCAGCTCCAGAGTATGCTGCCCAACCAATTAGACCATCAGGAGCATATAATATATACGGATTTTGAGCCTCACCCTGAAGATGCCATGGCTCAAGCGCTTTAGGGTTAATTTGCAAGCATTTATAATATTTTCGGCATAACAGTTGAAGAAAAGGGCAGTTTTAAAGCAGCAGCGCCAAAAAAATCATTTCCCTTATCATCAACAACGAGAAACACAGGAAAATCTTTAACAGTTATCATAAATATGGCATCCCTGCCCAACTCGGGATAGTCAATGGTTTCAACACTTATAACATAATCTTTTCCGATCTTTGCAGCAGTATTGCCTATGGAACAAAGGTAAAAACCGCCGTATATTTTACACGATTCCTTAAATACATCTGAACGGTTTCCCTTGCCTATCATGACCATGGATGCTCCGTTTTTCTGTAAAGCAGGCACATAAGGGTCCATTCTCCAACTGCTTGAAGAGCCGAATGAGCCTGACGGATACCCTTCGGGAGTTTTTGCAGGGCTGGAATAATAAAGCACATGCTCTTTTAAATATTGGGGAATCTCTTCGTCATTATCCATCAGCTCCTTTAGTTTTGCATGTGCCATATCCCTGGCAACAACAAGTTTTCCACTTAACTTAAGCTGGGTTCCAACGGAATAATTTCCGAGCTCTGCCTCGATTTCTTCCATTGGCCTGTTCAAGTCAAAAGGTTTTCCTGAATCGTGTACCAGGCGGGGCTCAGGCATATATCTGCCGGGATCTTTTTCAAGCTTTTCCAGGAAAAGGCCATCTTTGGTGATTTTGCCTTTAATATGGCTGTCTATGCCGCTGCTTATTCCCAAACCTATTGGGCATGAACCGCCGTGTCTTGACATGCGTATCACCAAAATATCATGGCAGTAATACTTGCCTCCGAACTGTGCTCCTATTCCCATATCCTGTGATATTTTCAGCATTTGCGATTCAAGCTCTTTGCACCTGAAAGCATGACCATACTCATTACCCTTTTCAGGAATATTATCCAGATATCCGGCTGTGGCCAATTTAACTGTCTTTAAATTTGCTTCAGGAGATGTACCACCCACGACAAAGACGACTTTATATGGAGGGCAGGCTGCCGTACCAAGAGTCTTTATCCCGTGTGTCATGAATGCGACAAGTTTTTCAGGTTCTAAAATTGTCTTTGTTTCCTGAAAAAGAAAAGTTTTATTAGATGTTCCTGCAGATTTTGTCATAAACAAAAATTTATATTCACTGCCTTTGTCAATCAAGAGATCAATCTGGGCCGGAAGATTGCACCCTGTATTTTTTTCGTCATACATGGTCAGAGGCGAATGTATGGAATATCTGAAATTATCCTTTGTATATGCATTGAAAATACCTCTTGAAATCGCCGCTTCATCAGAAAAATCTGTCCAGACTTTTGTCCCTTTTTTTCCAAAAACAATGGCAGCCCCCGTATCCTGACATACGGGCAGGACCCCGTCTGCTGCAATAATTAAATTATCCATTATTTCAGATACAACAAGCCTGTCATTATCCGAACTTTCAGGGTCTTCAATTATTTTTGAAAGCATTTCAACGTGAGACTTTCTGTGAAAGTGAGCAGCCTCCCTGAATGCCTCCTGGGAAAACATAACAATACCCTGTTCTGAAATTTCTAAAACCTCTTCACCTTCAAAAGTTCTTGTTTGAACAAACTTATCCGTCAAAAGGCGATATTCGGTTTTATCTTCTCCTGTGGGATACATTTCCTGATATTTAAAAACAGACATATATTAAAGTCCTTATGTAATATGAGGCATAACTGAATAGGCAAAGGGAAGATCGAGAACCTTTTCGTAAAAATCGTTGCCTTTATTATCCACCAGAATAAAAGCCGGGAAATCTTTTAATGTGATCATAAACACTGCTTCCATGCCAAGTTCAGGGTATTCAACAAGTTCAACTTTTGTAATACATTCTTTTCCTATCCTGGCGGCGACACCTCCTATGGTGCCAAGATAAAACCCTGAATGTTTTTTACAGGATTCCGTAACCTGCTTTGAACGGTTTCCCTTTGCAAGCATAACCAGGGAGCCTCCGTGCTTCTGAAACAACGGAACATAAGGATCCATGCGGGCTCCGGTTGTGGGGCCGAATGAACCCGAGGCATATCCTTCAGGGGTTTTTGCAGGGCCTGCATAGTATACTATGTGATCTTTCAGATATTGTGGAAGTTCCTCTCCGTTGTCCAGACGCTTTTTTATCTTTGCATGCGCCATATCCCTGGCCACGATAACTTTACCGTTCAGCATAATTTTTGTGGATATGGGATATTTTCCCAGTGTTTCTCTTAGTTCATCCATTGGTCTGTCAAGATCCACGCGAACAGACCTGTCATCAAGCCAGGCCGGAACAGGCAGATATTTGGCGGGATCGGTTTCAAGTTTCTCCATGAAGATCCCTTCTCTGGTAATTTTTGTCTTTATCTGCCTGTGAGCGCTGCAGCTTAATCCAACGCCAACCGGACAGGATGCGCCATGCCTCGGCAGACGTATCACCCTGATATCATGACAAAAATATTTCCCTCCAAATTGAGCCCCCACCCTTTGTTCACGGGATATCATGAGAAGCAGCACTTCAAGCACCTTATCTCTGAATGCCTGGCCATGCTCATTTCCATTAACCGGAAGTTCGTCAAGATAACCTGCAGAAGCAAGTTTAACTGTTTTAAGATTCATCTCAGGAGAAATTCCACCCACAACAAATGCCAGATGATAAGGAGGACATGCTGCAGTGCCCATGATCTTGGCTTTGTCTTTCATAAAACTTGCCAGAATTTTAAAATCAAAAATAGGCTTTGTGGCCTGGTACAAAAAGGTCTTATTGGAACAGCCTGCGCCCTTTGCAATAAACAGGAGATTATACTCTTCTCCTGTTGTGGGATATATATCGATCTGTGCAGGAAGATTGGTGCCTGTGTTTGCCTCATCGTACATGGTAAGAGGGGCGTTCTGTGAATAACGCAGGTTATATTTTTCATATGCGTTAAATATTCCCCTGGCAATTGCTTCATGCTCTGAAAAAGGTGTCCAGATCCTGTTCCCTTTAAGCACCATAGCAATAGCTGTGCCTGTGTCCTGGCACATGGGGAATACTCCTTCAGATGCTATTACAGCATTTTTAAGAAGCTCAAGCGCGACATATCTGTCATTATCAGAACTTTCAGGATCATTAAAAATCTTTGTGAGAAGTTTTAAATGTGCAGACCTCATAAGGTGTGAGGCATCTTTAATTGCATGTTGTGCCAGAAGGCTAAGGCCTTCAGGAGCAATCTTTAATATTTCTTTTTTTTCAAATGAAGTTAAAGACACATGATCTTCTGTAAGCAATTTGTACTTTGTTCTGTCCTTTCCAAGTGGCAGTATCTCCTGATAATGAAACTCAGCCATAAATACATTCTCCAGAATAAACGGCATGTAATATCTATTAATCAAACAAAATCAAAATATAATTTAAAAACATATGCTCAATCTGTCAAGATTTTTAAGTAATTTTCCTTTTTTGATAAAAATTCCTGACAAAATTTTCAAATTTATCGTTTAATATGGCCTTTCGCATCTGCTTAACAAGGTTAATGTAGAAGTGTATATTATGTATTGTGGTTAAACGGTATACCAGCAGCTCTTTTGACATGAAAAGATGCCTCAGGTAAGCTCTGGAATAATTGCGGCATGTATAACAGGTGCAGTTTTTATCCACAGGCTGAGTGTCATCTTTAAAACACGAGTTATAGATATTTATTGTTCCTGATTCTATAAACATCTGCCCGTTTCTGGCATTTCTTGTGGGCATTACACAATCGAACATATCCGCCCCACGGGCAACAAGTTCAACAAGATCTTCGGGTTTGCCCACTCCCATAATATACCTTGGCTTATTTTCAGGCAGCATGTTCAAGGTTAGTTCTGCCATGTCAAGCATCATATTTTTTGGCTCACCAACACTTAACCCGCCTATGGCATACCCCTTGAAATCCATATCCACAAGAGCCCTGGCTGAACTTTCCCGAAGGTCACCGAACATCCCTCCCTGAACAATTCCAAAAAGAGTATTTTGGGTTTTGGTATTATTTATCCAGAAATCTTTACATCTTTGCGCCCAGCGGGTTGTAAGCTCAAGTGCCTGCTCAGTCTCTTTTCTTGATGCAGGATATTTAATGCACTGGTCAAGACACATTATTATATCAGAATTAAGAGATATCTGAATTTCCATAGCTTTTTCAGGACTCAAAAAATGTTTTGATCCGTCAATATGAGACTGAAAGGAGACGCCTTCTTCTGTAATTTTTGCAAGTTTGGCAAGGGAAAAGACCTGAAATCCTCCGCTGTCTGTTAAAACAGGCCCGTTCCAATTCATGAATTTATGAATACCGGAAAACATCTCTATTATTTGCTGCCCGGGTCTTAGATAAAGATGATAGGTGTTGCCCAAAATTATCTGTACGCCGGCAGCATAAAGTTCTTCGGGTGTAAGAGATTTGACAGTGGCAAGGGTTCCAACAGGCATAAAAACAGGTGTTTCAACAATACCATGCTCTGTCTCAAAAAGCCCTGCCCTGGCTCTTGATTCACTTGATTTGGAAACTAATTTAAAATTAAACATAACATTATTTCTATTTTTAAATAATTAACATTGCATCGCCATAACTGTAAAATCTGTACCTTTCCTTTATGGCTTCTTCATATGCTTCCAAAATTTTTTCACGTCCTGCAAAAGCAGATACAAGCATTATAAGTGTTGATTGGGGCAAATGAAAATTAGTAATCATGGCATTTACGGTTTTAAACCTGTAGCCGGGATAGATAAAAAGATTACAGTCCCCTCTTCCTGCCGGCACATGACCGCTGCTGTCTGAAGAAAATTCCAGTGTACGCACAGATGTGGTTCCCACTGAAATAACACGCCCCCCCCTTGCTGCGGCTCTGTTGATAATTTCAGAGTCTTTTTCTGAAATATAATAATTTTCCGTATGAATTTTGTGCCTTCTTATATCCTCGGTTCTCACCGGCAAAAATGTACCATAACCCACATGAAGGGTAATTGAAGCTATGGAAACCCCTTTGCTTTCTATTTTTTTTAGAAGTTTTTCAGTAAAGTGAAGCCCTGCAGTGGGAGCGGCGACAGCTCCTTTTTGTGATGCATATACAGTCTGATAGCTGATTTTATCTTTGCAGTCATCAGCATATTCCATACCTCTTTTTATATAGGGGGGCAGAGGCACTGCTCCTGTTTTGTACAAATGTTTTTCAAAATCGCCCTTAAATAAAAACTTCAGGTAGTAAATGCCATCCCCAAGATCTTCAAGCACCTGGGCTTGCAGCCCATTGTCAAAATAAAAACAGGCGCCGGGTCTTGAATGTTTTGAAGATTTAACAAGGCACCTGCATAAAAATTCACCATTATTTTTATTTTTAACAACAGCATCTGCGTAATCAAGGATTAAGGCTTCTACTTTCCCACCTGTGCTTTTTTTTCCCAGCAATCTGCCTGGAATCACCCTGGTATTATTTATAACCAGTACATCCGATGGGGAAAAAAAATCAGAGATATCATAAAATTTTTTGTGCTGTATCCTGCCTGTTTTGCGATCCAGAACAAAAAGCCTTGAGTTATCCCTTTTTTCAGCGGGTTTTTGTGCAATAAGCTCTTCAGGAAGATCATACTTATAATCATATATGGAAAACATATCAATTCCGACCAATATAAATCAGCAATAAGCCTACAAACATAAGCAGACTGCCAAACCACCGTAAATAACCGTCCGGTTTTTTTAAAATCTGTTCCACGACCTGCTTCATCTTATCGGGAAATGCAAAGTAGGGCAGACCCTCAACTATCATTACCATACCGATTACACAGAAAAAAAATTTCATGACTTCCTCTTAACAAACAAAACATAGTGATAGCCCGCATTTATCTTCCCTTGAATTCAGGCTCTCTTTTTTCAGCAAATGCAGCTATGGCCTCCTTAACGTCGTTGCTTTGAAGGCAGATACTCTGCATTGATGCTTCGAGAGAACAGACAGTGCTTAAATCGGATGAAAGGCTTTTATTTATTGCCTCTTTTGCCAATGCAAGGGCTATTGGCGGTCTTTGGGCTAATCTTTCTGCAAACTCCATTGTTTGTTCCATAAGTTTATCATCAGGCACCACTTTGATAATTAGACCCATCTCAAGGGCGCTTTGTGCATTGATTTCTCTGCCAGTAAGTATCAAATCCCTTGCCCTTGCCAAACCCACAAGTCTTGGAAGCCTGAATGTTCCTCCGAGATCCGGAATCAAACCCAAATTTGTGTAAGCCATTGTCATTTTAGCGCTTTCAGCAGCTATAATAAAATCAGACGCAAGGGCAATATCACATCCATTTCCCATGGCATAACCCTGAACAGCCGAGATTACAGGCTTGGCAATTTTTTCAAATGCAAATATATCCTGAAGCCGTTTGATAAGATTCTCAAGCTCCATAATAGATAACTGTTCGATCTGCGCCGCAAATTTTAAATCAAGACCCGTGCAAAAAGAAGTTCCCTCTCCGTTTATAACCACAACTCTTATATCCGTATCATGCCTGACCTCTTTCATGATCTTTTCAAATTCATAATACGCTTCAAGATCCAAAGCATTTTTAACATCAGGCCTGTTAATTGTACAGATGGCTACTGTGCCCTGCCTTATAAGATTAATTTTTTTCATAAACAAAAAATCTCCTTTACTGCTGAGCCGATTCAAAATGTTCAATTTCGTTCGAGGTCAAGAAAGGCAAAAAGTTTAACCGCAGGAATACATTCCCGTATTTCGAGGATTAAAATTTTTTCCTGACGCCACAGATCGGGCGAAAGGGAGCGTTTTGAACCTGGCTCAGCTTGTCAACCAAATTTTACACCTACACCATCGCTGGATATTCTCACGATGGTTCCCTTTGCCTTCACATATTTGTTATGACCGGTATCGGGAATGGTCATGAAAATTTTTTGACCCTGGGTCAAATCTTCTATGCTGTCATCAAATTCATCAATTTCAATAAAAACTCCGCTAACACTTAAATTTCTAAGATAACCCTGATATTCAGATCCCTCTGTGCTATAGTTTATATCCATGGAATATTTTTTTCTTGGGCTGTCCCTGCGTGTATTTTTTCTTGCCTCCAACGCTTCCAAAAGAGATATCTGCTCATCTTCCGGCATAACCTCTTTTATTAATTTAAATAAACTTTCACTCAAATTTGTTGCTTCATTCTCCTGGCGTGAATTAATCATGTTTTTTACCTTAATATAAATACATATTTTAATATACTGCTGCGCTTTTGACAAATCATTTGAGACACTGTTTGCGGCAATAATCAAGGAAGACCTGGATAAAATTCAGGCAGGGCTTTTAGAAAATTTACATTCTGTTTTTTTTAAAGTATTCCATGGCCTGCTTCAGAAATAAAAGGCCTGATTGCCGCAATCTCATTAGAAGCTGCCGGCCGCCAGTTTACATGATAATATGCCCCATGGCCGAAACCTGACTTTTGTTTAAAAGTTGCCGTAAGGCATTTATCTGTTTTATTTTTTAAAAATTCTATCCATAAAACTCTGCATGGATCCAGATTAAAATCTTTGCATATCCTTTTTCCAATGCTTTCAGCGCAACTGATTTTAAAAAAAGGTTCACCAGTCTGAACGGCTACCACGGCATAGGGACGCAGATGTTTAAATTCCGGCTGGCTCAAGGAAAAATCGATAATTCTTATTCTCCACGCACAGGCATATTTATCAGCATTTTTAATGCCGGCGCCTCTTGCACTATCACATTTCTTTCTGCAAAGCCTGTATGTGCCGTCATAAAATATCAAATTTATTATATCCTAAAGATAAGGAGCGCCAAAAAGTCTGGCCTGGTTTTGCAGTTATTGCATACAAAACCAGGCTTAAACTTAATTTTTTTTAAAATCTCAAATCAGCTTCCCAGTAAATTTCAGTGGCATCATCATTATCAACGCCATCAAAAGCGTCGCCAGGATCTATCATTGCCGCATAGACAGAAAAACTCAAGGCTTTTGAGTATTTGTACTTAAGTTTGAGCTGATAATAATCGCCAAGATCATCATCAATGCCATTTATTGTTTCATCAGCAGTAAGCAGGGAATATGATATATTGGCTGAAAGTTTTTCAAAAAAAACAGCGCTTGCCCCTATTGTGGCCATCTCTATATTGGAATAAACTGCTTCGCCGCCTGTGCTGCTGCCTTTGTTATAGTTTGGATCATAATGTGTAATATTATTACCATCACCTATATTAAGATACCTCCAGGCAAGCAGGTCGCCGAACTGGGGCCATCCACCATAAAAAACATCCCATGACTCATTGTCGGAATCATTGGGGTCTTCATCACCACTCAAGGCTACATACCCAAGATAAAATCTGGGTTTAACAGTACATTTGTTAACAGTATACCCTAAATCAAGCTTATAGCCAAGTGCGTCCTGGTCTTCCGTAGATGAAAAATCACCCTTTTGTATTGCAACTTCAGCGGAATAATCAAGACCAAAGGCAAATTTGTCAGATATTCTCATGCCATACATGATAATATCTTTATCAAGATTGTCGTCCTTTCTGTTTAAGATATAGAGTTCCTGCTTAGCGCCTGTTAAAGGGCATTCCTTATTCGTAAAATATACACCTGCAAGGGTTATGTCGTCATCGGCATCGTTGTCACGGTCATTCTCCTCATCCTTGAAATAAAGGCCATCAAGCTGCATCTTATCCGTGATATGCCAGCTTGCCTTTACACCGTCTAAAAATATGGATGTTGAGGCAAACTGAGAGTTGCCGTCAAAAAGCACAAAGCCTGATCCATACATAATGTTCTGACGTCCGATTCTGACGGTTACGGGAAGTTTAAAAAAATTATCTACATTAATAT
>Ga0190314_1000688_pt1 | contig 11174 bp, 10 predicted proteins | sample 4870071112_MG_FD_165055 | JGI IMG/M metagenome (GOLD analysis project Ga0190314, IMG submission 165055) | Hydrothermal vent sediment bacterial communities from Southern Trench, Guaymas Basin, Mexico - 4870-07-11-12_MG | ecosystem: Environmental > Aquatic > Marine > Hydrothermal vents > Sediment ...
GTATTTTTTTTAACATAAGCAAAGGGCTATATTATTTCAATTTTTGGCAATTTTGATTTCGAGCTCTACTTTAATAATACTTTAAGCTTTACATCAGTTTTTTGATTCCAGTCTCTGTATGAATTCCAACAGTTCTTGAAAAGATTTTACATCTTTCCACATTTGGACAAAAATTACTCCAAATTTCACAACTTGTTTCTTATGCAATTCTCGGTCATCAACGAAAATTACTTCATTAGGTTTAATAAGAATTCCTCTTTTCCTGAATTCTCCTAGTATTTTCAATAGCATGTTATCCTTAAATGGATGATCTTCAATGCAAATGACATCAAAGAAACGATCTAATTTTAATGCTTTAAGGATTTTAATTACCTTTGAATACTTATTCCAACTTGCAACCGCTAGAAATTTATTTTTCTTCCTTAGTTTTTCCAATACTTCACGAACTCCTGGAAATAGTTTCAATTTTATTCCATTCGCGTCAATAATGGTATCCTCATTTTCTAATCTAAAAGGTGGCCTGAGTGTAGATGCATCATCATGATCCCACAATGTACAATCAAGATCGAAAATGACTAAACGTATTTTCGTCATTGTTCTACCCGATATTAAAATGTTATAGGATTTATTTGGTATTTACATTGATGGTTATATGTTTCTTAACAATACATTAAGAATTAAGAGAGATTTTTTTAAATATTTATTTGATTGTTTTAGAATGAGAGTATCTTTGCATGTTTTATTAACTTTTTCTAGCAGTCGAATTGTTGCTTCAATTTCGTGGTGCATTTTGTGTTTAGAGAAATTAAGGTTCCGTTCAGAATTAGAATTAATGATGATGACTTCGAAAGCACGATAAACGAAATTATCATACATTGTATGGAAAACAGGCTTGCTACAAATTATTCATTAATATTAACTACAAAACATCTGTATGATTTGTATCTCAGGAAAGTAAATATCCCTAATGCAAAATTTGTTTTCATAACTGACACAAGAATAAGTACGATACTAAAGGTTTACAATGAGTATCTTCTAGGAAATAGTTTTCCAGTAATCGTGGGGATTGGAGGAGGAAAAGTAATTGATGCTGCAAAGTATCTTGGATTTTTAAAAGCTCTTCCTGTAATAAGTGTGCCGACAACATTATCCAATGACGGAATATGTTCGCCAGTGTCCGTGTTAATTGATGAAAACGGAAAAAAACAAAGCATTCGTTCAACTATGCCAATTGCTGTCATTGGAAATTTGGATATAATTAAGAAAAGCCCAATTAAGTATATATCAGCTGGTATTGGGGATATGCTTGCAAAAATCTCTTCCCTTAAGGATTGGCGTTTGGCTCATGAAGATATCGGAGAAAATATTGATGATACAGCATACTTACTTATGCACACCGCGGTAATGAATCTACTTAGGAAATTAAAATATGAGATAGATAATATAGATGATGTACTTAATGAGTCATTTCTTAATGAATTATTTTACGCGCTCACAATTTCAGGAATTTCAATGTACATAACCGGTAGTTCGAGGCCCGCAAGTGGAGCAGAGCACATGATTAGTCACGCTATTGATTATCTGTATCCTCACAAATCGGGAATTCATGGTTTTCAGGTGGCGTATGGAACATTAATAACTGAAGTTCTTCGAGGGGAAGATATATCAGAGCTTGTTGAAATTTTCAAGAAAGTAGGATTACCAATTAGCTATAAGGAACTGAATCTAACGGAAGAAGAAATAGTTAACGCTGTTCTTTATGCACCAAGAATTCGCAATAGGTATACTATATTCAATAGAATAAATCTAAATAAGCGTCTAGTTAAAAACACTATTGAAAAAGTAGAAAGAATATCACAAAGCATTGACATGAAACGTGAGTACTATGAAAAAGCCGTTTCAGTTTGCTATTATAAAGTTAGGTGGTAGTGCTGTCACAGATAAGACAAAATTTAAGACACTTAGAAGAAACGTAATTGAAAAAATAGCTCCAATTCTCAAAAAATATTACGATAAAATCGGGAAAATGATTATTGTCCACGGCGGAGGCTCATTTGGTCATCCTATCGCAAAAAAATACAACATTGACAAAGGACTCACAGAATCTAATAAAATTGGATTATCTGAAACAGTAGATGCGATGAGAGAACTTAGTTTAGAAATAAGTACGATTTTTAGAAATTTTGGTTTACCTATCTTTCCAGTTCAACCATCTTCATTTTTCATAACTAAAAATGGAGAAATAATCAACGACAATGACCTAATAGTTATAAGAGAAGCATTGAAACATAATTTAATCCCAATGCTTTGGGGAGATGCGGTTTTTGATATAAGTACCGGTTGTTCCATACTTAGTGGAGACAAAATCATTCTCCATCTTGCAAAGAAATTACGCCCAGACGTAGTTGTATTTGGATCCGATGTAGAAGGAATATTCATATATAGAGACGGTGTGAGACAACTTGTGAGAAAAATCACGAGTAAAAATTTTGACGAGATTCTTAAAAGCATATCATCATCGCCGCAAATTATTGATGTTACTGGAGGGATAGTTTCAAAAATTATGATAATGAGAGAAATTGCTAAATTAGGAATAAAAACGTGTTTAGTTAGCCTATTCGATCCTGAGAACCTGTATAAAGCTCTCGTCGGGGAAGATTTCGTTGGAACATTATTTGAATAGATTAAAGTAATATTCTTTAACTAGATAGCGGATACTTGCAATAATTCCGCATCTTTGATTTTTGAAGAATTCAAAGGTGAAATTCATTGGATTTTAGATACGTATTAAATAAGCTTAGAAACTTAGGGGAACTTGCGGTAATTACAGATGAGCTAAGTCCCGAGTATGAAATTCCATTTATAATATCAAAACTTGAGAAAAAGTATGGTCTTCTCTTTGAGAATATCTCTAACTACAAGGGATGGCGAATTGCATCTGGAATATACACTAGCGAGCAAAGATTAGCAAAAATCCTTGAAATCTCCTTAAATGAATTCCGTAGAAGATATTCACAAGCTTTGAAAAAACCTGGTGAAACAATTGAAGTTAGTAAATCCCCTGCATATGAAATAATTTGGGATAGGAATATAGACCTCTCGAAAATACCTATTCCAATTTTCTATGAAAAAACACCAAAATACTTGACTGCAAGCATCATCGTAGCACATGATCCAGAGACAGGTGTGCGAAATTTATCATATCATAGAATGACTCCAATAGATAAGAATAAGTTTGCTGTTAGAGTCGTTGAAAGAGATCTATGGACATACATGATGAAGGCAAAAGCACAGGGAAAGAAATACCTCGAAGCTGTAGTGATTATCGGTGTAGATCCCGCAACAGCACTAGCAGCATCAACTAGTGTTCCGATTGATGTTGATGAGTTAGCCGTTGCCGCAGCTATTTTACAAAAACCTATTGAGGAAATCAAAGCGAGAACCGTCAATGTTTATATCCCGGCTAATACTGAAATTGTACTGGAGGGTGTATTCTTATTAGATGTTTATGCAGATGAGGGGCCTTTCGTTGATATAACTAAAACATACGATAAAGTAAGAAAACAACCTGTTTTTGAAGTAAAGCTAATAGCAATGAGAAAGAATCCAATTTTACACATTATTCTTCCTGCAGGTTATGAACACATGTTCTTAATGGGATATCCCGCAGAAACCATGATAAGAGAATATGTTTCACGCGTAACACGACTCCACGATGTTCATCTATCTTACGCTGGATGTTATTGGCTTGAAGCAATAATTTCAATAGACAAAAGACATCCCGATGAACCAATAAATGCAGGTCTAGCAGCATTCTCCGCTCATCCAAGTTTAAAGAAAGTAATAATCGTTGATCCTGATATTGACATAAGGAATCCAGAAGATGTAGAATGGGCAGTCGTAACTCGTGCACACCCAGTTAAAGACATAATCATCATTCCACGTGCAAAGGGAAGTTCGTTAGATAAATCAGGAGAACCTCGTGCAAAGATAATAATTGATGCAACCATAAAAGGAGATAAGCATAGTTTTATGAAGGCAAAAATTCCAATGACGCCACGAGTTTTGAAAATTATGAGAAAATTAAAAGAAGGTGATTTTTATATCAAGAATTCCAATGTGATTCCATTAATTAGCCCAACCGAACATAAGGAAATCAAAGGAAAAGTTCTTAAAATGGAAAAATTATCATTCCTGGGAGAAGTTGATGAACATGGTAGGCTACCAAATGGAGAAACTTTACATAATGCAATTTTGTGCTTAAAAAGTGGAAAGGGAAGCACTGTCGGAGCATTAGTTCTTTATAAAGTAGCTCGTACTGGAAAAGGTCCAAAAGCAATTTTAGTGGTCGAGGAAGATCCCGTTCTTATAAGCGGAGCGGCATTGGCAGATATACCTGTTCTTAAAATAACACCAGAATTATACGAAAAATTAAAGAAGAATGATTTAATTCAAATTAAGTTTGATGAAAATAGCGTGAAAATTATCTATGAGTAAGATATAAAAGACGTAAGAAGCTTAAATATGTTACAGGCAAGAAAACAGGAGGTAATCACATTCCTCGATTTTCCAAAAGGAAATAAATAGAAAAATTTTCAGCGCTTCTTTATTTTTCCACGACCAAGAAGTTCGTGGGCAAGTGTCAAGTGTCTTGCGGCTAATGCAGCAAGAAGAGACAGTTCGCCGGCGAGAACAGCAGCGGCAACAATCTCAGCGAATTTTCTAGCATTTGATCCAGGAGGATTTCCACCACCAGCAACACCAAGAATTTCAAGGCATTCCCTTTGTGTTGGAAGATGCGTTCCTCCACCAACAGTTCCAACTTCTAAGCTAGGCAGTGTAATACTTATGTACAAGTCCCCATTCTCAGTTACTTCTGCCCAAGTAATTCCCATTGAAGATTCTACTACTTGAGCTACATCTTGTCCTGTTGCTATAAAAATGGCTGCAATAATATTTGCAAAATGAGCATTAAAGCTTATATTTCCCGCTCGAATTGAACCAAGTAAGTTCTTTCGTATATTCACCTCAACTATTTTCTCAGGTAATGTTTTAAGCTTTTCAATACAAACATCCCGCCTGATTATTGCTTCTGCAACTACTGTTTTTCCTCTTCCAAGAAGCCAATTTATGTAGCTTGGCTTCTTATCAACACACATATTTCCACTAAGTGTGATATGTTTTGCGTATGGATTATGCTCCTCAATGAACTTAAGCGCAACATCTGTTGCTTTAGTAACCATATTCATTCCCATAGCATCTCCGGTCGTTGCCTCGAATCTCAAAAACACATTACGGCCTATGATATACGGAATTATTCTAATTAGTTTAGCAAATCGAGATGTACCTTCAAATACTCTCTTGATTTCATCAAAATGCTCTTCGATCCAATTAACTAATTTAACAGCATGTGCAACATCTGGTACAAGAAGAGCTGGAGCTCGCGTCATTTTATCGTCAAGTACGAATGTTCTTGCTCCACCACTGGCGGTTATCGCAGAGCATCCACGATTTATTGATGCAACAAGCGCTCCCTCAGTGGTAGCTAATGGAATCCAGAACATTCCGCGCGCATATTGTCCATTTACTAGTAGTGGGCCCGCAATTCCTATAGGAATTTGTGCGACACCAATAGTGTTCTCACAGTTTCTGCCGACAATTTCATTGAAATCGACTGAGTAGTAACCAATATGTCTGAGTTTTATCCCGAGATACTTTTCGAGTATTTTTCTTCTCGCATTTGTTGCTTTGTTGGAATCTCCAAGTATTTTATCAAGCTGATATAATTTTATTTCTCCTCTAAGTGCTTTTTGAAAAATTTCGTCAATTTCATTTGCGTTCTCCATTCAATTTCACAATCTTCCCATTTTCTAAAAAATAGAAAAAGCAAATACTGTTTCTAATTATTCCAAAAGTGCAATACTATTTTTTCTATAACTTAAAGAAAAATTACTATTTAAAGTTATCGTTTGCATTAATAATCACAGAAACATTATGTGTGCATTGGTGAAATTATGTGCGCAAACTTTATGTAGTGTTTCTTATAATCGAGTTTTTCTTAACTGGTTTTGTTTCTTTCTCAAATTCTTCTCACTTAAATGAGAACTCTCTAATTTTACTTTTACACACTTCAAGAATTTCTCAGCATATTTATTGTCCTAGGATATTTTTAGATGTAAACTCATTGTGGGAATTAAAGAAAATCCTTGGGAGAATCTTATTTTTTCAACGATTAGAACAAAGCATTATAAAAACAAGTCGACATTCTTCCCTTAATTCTCAAGCAAGAATTTATTGGGTAAAAGCTGGAGCTAACGGAGATGGAACTGCTGAAGACAATCCCGCTGGTAATATTACTTACATTCTTGAAACATACGATTTAACAAATGCGATCATTAATGTGTTTCCAGGAGTATATGACAAGAGTATTGAGGAGTTTCCACTTATTTTCAACTATTCAAATCTAACAATACGTGCTATATATGGTGTTTCTAAAACAATAATTAAGGGGTTTATCCCAGAAGTTTTCATTCCTGAGCAATGGGCTACAATCATAGTGCGTTCACCGAATGTAACAATAGAGGGTTTCACTATTTGTGACGGTTATCAAGCAATATTAATAGAGGGAAGTGCAAAGAGAACAATAGTGAAAGGAAATATTCTTGAAAATAATACTTGCGCCATTTCAATATGCAGTTCGCATAATATCATAACGAACAATACATTCATTGATAATTACATTGGGATTTTCGTCGGAGTATGGTGGAGCGGTAGCCATAATTTAATTGAGAATAACGAATTCAAAAATAGTCCTATCGATATTGTAATTTGTTCTTCAAATAACATGATTACAAAAAATAAAATGTATTCTGGAATTTTGCTTGATGGTTCAGTTGATATAGTGGTATCTCAAATAATAGACACTAGTAATATGATTAATGGAAAACCTATTCGCTATTACAAGAATCAAGCAGATGTTGCTGTTCCAGAGAATATTAGCCAAGTAATTCTCGCTAATTGTACTCATTTCTTAATTTCGGGACTTAATATTTCTAACACTTGTATTGGAATTGAAATGTTGTATTGCAAAAATATCACAATAAAATCAAACTATTTGGCCAGGAATATCTACAATATTGGAGTTGTTTATTCTGAATATCTAACTATCACAAGCAATAAACTAATGGAAGGCGCATGTGGGGTTTTCTTTCATAATGTTAATCACTCGTCTCTCATAAGCAACGAGATCTCCAATAATTACTATGGAATCTATTTCATGGGCTCAAGCAATAATGTGATTTCTAGAAATACAATTAAGCAGAACAATATAGGAATTTTGCTCAGGGGCCAAATTCCAATTGTTGGGGGTCCTCCACCACTCTCTTCTAGTCACAATGAGATAATAATGAATCACATTTCGGACAATATAATTGGAATAAGTATTAATGAAACATTTGAAGACGCAGCCATAAGGAATTTGATCTACAAAAATAATTTCATCGGTAATGAAATACATGCACATGATGACTGCGGAAAAAACTTCTTTAATAGCACTGAAATTGGAAACTATTGGGATGACTATAATGGGACAGATGAAAATGATGATGGAATTGGCGATACACCATATGAAATACCTGGCCACGGAAAAAGCAAGGATTATAAACCCTCCATGAAACTATTTAATATATTTGGTGAGAAAAGAAAAGAAGAGACTCCACGACTAACTTATATTTTAGTAGGAACCTGCATCACTGCTTTCGTAATAATTTTCATTTGGATCATCAGGGAGAAGAATAAGATTTTATAAAAATGATAGTAAAAAATCATCATTAGTGGTTTCCTGGTATCTGTGAGTGTCCCTAATTTTTTATCATCTATTCAAGAATTCTCCAAGTTAAACAAAGATTCACATTAATTTCATTAAATTAATAATAAACAGAACGCAAAATGTTAAGCAAGCACGTGCTGAAACCATTACAAGTGAAACTAAGAATTTCCACACACTATTTCAGAGTGAAGTTACTGCATGTCAATTTCAAAATTGTTTGAAAAAATTACATTATTTTTGTTTTTACATCTGCAATAAAAAGCACTTCAGGTTCCTTAGATATTGCTGAATACAATCTTTTATCTGCAGTAATAAACTTAGCTGAGAGATTCTTTGCAAGGATTACATAAATCGCATCATAAACAGTTATGTTTTTCTTGAATGCATACTCAAAAGCATCAGTAATGATTTTCCATGTGATATTACAATAATTAATGGGAATTGATTTTATTTCTGAAAAAATTTCTTCTGCTATTTCCTTTGAAATGATTTTACGAATCACATATCTTCTAATCGCATTTGCAAATTCTGCTTTCATAGTAATAGGAGCATAGATTTTGATTTGTTTATCCCTAAAGAGTTTGAGGAGAAATATAGCATCTTCTGAAAAATCCTCTGGAACATACCATTTAACAGCGACACTTGCGTCAACAACAACATTCATCTTTGATCACGATCCTCTCTGATGAATTCAACAGCAAGGTTACCTCTAATTTTACCAATTTTTCTTTGAATTTCCAATGCTCTAGTTATCGCTCTCTCAAGCATTTTCCTATGAACAAGATCCTCAAGGAATTTCCTAATCTCATCGGAGTAATTTATCCCTAATGAATCTAAAGCCTTTTTTAGTTCTCGTGGAATGCGAATAGATATAACTACACTCATATATTACACCTAAAGTATACAATTCTTGTAATACTAAAAAAACTTATTAATTTCATTCAGTATTCAAAATTCTGGCAAATTTCTTCTTTATTTGATTGCTATAATTTCTTACTTAATAATTCGTGTTAATGAGACTGACTAAAAACTACTCAACTGACGATTATTATAGAATAAATCACCAATGCTAGATAGCAAACACCAGTTAATCCATCAAGAATAATCTTCAGTGTCCATAAGTCACTCACGAATGCAATAACCGCCATCACACAAAGAATCCACGTGACAGCATACAGAGAAATGAATAATCTGTCTCTTACTTTCCACATGAATGATAAGGAAGATTATTATGGGAAGAAACACCAAGATTCCAACTCTTGCCAAGGTCAAGGCCTTAAATATATGGTCACGTCCAATAATTATCACTAAATTTAACACTCCCGTAATATTATGTCAGAATTATAGATGTTATGAGATGGGCTATCATTAGGAAGTATGGTAAGACATATGAATGTGCGATCTTGGAGGAAACAGTAATTCCCGACCATCTATTAATCTTTTCCTGCATAAGTCTCACTTCGAATTCTTTATTTCAAATAGGAAGTAACGCTTGAATTCCTTATAAAAATAATGGTCTAAATGATAGAAATTATGTTAGACGCCCACTATTTAAGCATAATATCGAGAACATCGCAAAACATTACTAAAAATTATTTTCTTTCGCATTAGTATGCAAACGCCATTTGCTAATGTTAGTAGTCCTATTAGAATTAAGATTGGTTCGAGTGAAAATCTTTTCGTTGGTGATTTCAAAGATGTAAACGAATCAGACTTCAATATTCTTTATGCTTTAAGCTTGGTTTAAGAATAAATTTAGTTATGTAATTACTAATCAAGGTCATCTTTCTACTAAATCACAGTGTCCACATCTCAGGGAATCCATTTAAGCAAATAATCCTTCATCCACTCAAGGTATTTGCCAAAAGCTTCAGCTTTGACCGCTACCAGCTCAGGCACTGTGTATGGATGATGCTCTTTTAGCCAATTGATAAGCTGGTTTAATTTTTCCTCAAGAGTCTTTATAATGAGCATGTATTCTTTTTCATTTTCGCAGATTTTTCCTTGCCAGAAGTATGTTGATTCAACGGGAAATACACTAACACATGCTGCTAATTTCTCTTCTACAATCTTTTTTGCTAGTTCCTTCGCTTTTGCTTCATTATCCACTGTGGTGAAAAGAATTATCATGAGATTCACCAAATAATAGACTATTTTCAATTAAATAAATACTAGCTTTGTCTTTACTTTATTTTTACTCAATTTTGGAATGTACCATGCAGCTTTCACACTATTAGTAGCAACTTCATTAATTCCTAATTCGGCAAGAGGCATAACAACTGGGCAAGTATCAGCCAAAATCATGTCAAAATTTCTTGCAACATTTTTAATTTCATTAAGCATGCTTCTTCCACAGAAAAGCCACTTTTTAACTTTTAAATTAATGTCTTTTAGCTCATCAGGATGTGCGTGAGGACATCCAATTACAACGAATTCTGGATTCTCTGATACACCAAATCGCTCTGCTATATCAATGAGATCTTTCTTATCAATAATAATCTTCTCAAGTGAATCAATAGTATTTCTCCATTTTCCCCATTCTGGCGTTACTTCAATTACATGATAAATTGAATGTTTTCCAGACGTTGCCATTGCTGCACCCATTTGTTTGAGTTCATAATGCTTTGGTTTGCGTTTAAATTGAATTATTGGAATCTCATCAAGTAATTCTCCTAGCAAAAATCCGAGCAATCCATATTCAGTCGTTGTTTTCAAATCGTGATTTACATCAACAAAAACTTCTGGTGCTCTATTTTCATCAATTAACACATCAGCTAAGGGAACTTTACCTATGAACGCTGCTGCAAGCGCATCGATACTTCCATGACGCAGAGTTCTAGCACCAAGAATACTATTAGCATAAATCACTGCCGAGGATTCAGCGAATGCAACAATTTCACCAAATTCTGGAACATTATCCTTGTAATATGGCGTGCAAGAAAGAGATAATTCCATACCAACTGCTTTAATTTTATCCAACACGCGAGTTTGTCGATCTACAAACTCTGAACGTATTCCAAGTTCTTTCCATTTTTCTAACTCAATTGCACAAGGATTAGTGGTTGTTCTTACACATACAGTTGCTCCCTCATTAATAGCTTCTTCAAGCAATAATGCAAGTTCTTCGCCAGCAGTCATTATTGAAATTCCAGATACATGAGCTCTTTTTATTGAAACTAACTTCTCAGCGCCTAAAACATCTCCTAGTCTCACGAGAACTTTCATACATTTACTCAGAAATTCCCCTTTTTCTCCATCTAATATTCGCTCTTCTTCTTGCGTTAGATACAAAGTGAACACCTTGGTACAGTGTATTAAAAACTCCTTGATTACACGAAATAATATG
>Ga0190314_1000689_pt1 | contig 11172 bp, 4 predicted proteins | sample 4870071112_MG_FD_165055 | JGI IMG/M metagenome (GOLD analysis project Ga0190314, IMG submission 165055) | Hydrothermal vent sediment bacterial communities from Southern Trench, Guaymas Basin, Mexico - 4870-07-11-12_MG | ecosystem: Environmental > Aquatic > Marine > Hydrothermal vents > Sediment ...
ACAGTATATGGTATTATCCATTGCAGGGTAGACCTTCACTAAGCGACTTACAGAATTACTCCGCAGTAATATGGGATACCTCCAACGGTTATCCTCCAATAGATGACGATGATGTGAATTTGACTTTAAAGCCCTATTTGGATGACGGCGGAAGGTTGATGCTTGTTGGCCAAGATATCGGATGGGCAGCGTATGACACCCAGCACTCCCCATGGGCAACCACTACAGTCCAAAACTTCCTAGAAAACTATATGAAAATAACTTGGAATGCAGATTCCGTAGGAAATCCTCCTCTTGGATTAGCGGGAGTGTCTGGGGACCCTGTGGGCGATGGCATATCAGATAATTTGGTGGACACACTAGGCGGATTCTATCCTGACGATATAAGTAATAACGGAGGAATAGTTTCAGTAAATTACAGCACTAGTCCAGCTAAACCTGCGGTTATAAGGTATTCTTCCACCTACCGTAGCATTTTCGTGGCTTTCGCCTTCCAAGATATGCAGACATCTTCCCAGAGAGATTTATTCGTAGACCAGGCGATTATATGGTTGCTCGGGAACGATCATCCTGATGTGACGGTAAGTTATCCCAACGGAGGTGAGACGCTGAGTGGAGTTATAACCATCCAGTGGAGTGCCACAGATGATTCCTCCGTGGCCAAAGCGGATGTGTATTACAGTGATGATGGTGGCAAAACCTGGCACTTCATAGGAAGCACTACAACAAACTCCATACAATGGGATACAACAACCGTAGCAAATGGAAACGATTATCTAATAAGGGTAATAGTATACGATGATTCGGGTCTCAGCGCCTACGATATAAGCGATGGTCCTTTCACGATAGATAACGGAGTTTCGGAAATTTCAGGTATGGTGTATGCACTACCCATCCTAATGGTATTTTTGGCAATAATCTTCAGAAGGGAGGACTAAATCCCCCCATTTTTGATTATTTTTTTGAAAAGTTGTAGAAAATATTTTATAAGTAATACCTAATATACCTTTTATGTATCTGCTCGGGTTGGCTCTCATAATCGCATTAATCCCGTCGGTTCTGGGGTTTATGGTATTCAATAATTTCTTAGAAGAGCTGAAGGCATGCGGGGAAGAGAATTTATCTACAACCCATTATTTGATATTTCTTGCAATGACTTTTACGGGAGTGGTTTACACCTTAGTGCTTGGGATTATGTTGCTATCCTATGATGCCCCTCTAATTTTCTTCTACATTCCGCTCTATATAGGAGTAGTTTCCGCGATTGCCAATTTAGGCAGAGTTCTTTCTTTGAGAAATATCTACCAAGCCTTATATGAGGATAGAAAGAGATTCTCGCGATTGGTTATAATTTACACGACATTTGAAAATTATCTAATTTTTATGCTTATGCTGAGTGTAATTCTCCTTAACAGTTATGGCGTTATAGGCGAAGGGCAAAGCCTTATTTTGGATATACCCGTGCAATATTACATATTCTCTATTTTTCCAATAGGAGTTTCGCTATTCTGTTTGAGTGCCGTCCTCCATGGAATAGCAGTCAAAAAATTGATGGCAAGGCCAGAGGATATAGATAAAGATTTCCAGAAAATTATAATTAAGATTTTGCTGACCCAAGTATTTAGTATTATTGGCCTTCTTTATATCATGCTGAATCTTCTACCTGTTTTTGGAGGATGAGTATCTCGGCTTATGCGAGTATATGTAAGACAAAATCTTTAAATAAGATGCATACTATCTTGCGGAGGATGGATAACGCTGAATGGAAATCGTTCATTACCGCAATTATAAATGTTCTGCTTGTATTTTTCATAGTATATTTCATATTATTCCTGCTTTTGGACTTTATGGCTGTTGGAAACGCAATACAGTACAATATTCTCGCCCCATCCATATATTCATCATCCACAGCGTATTTAATTATTTCAGGGATTTTGTTTTTTGTTTCCCTTTATTTTCTATACGCGGATAGGGGATTCAGGATATTTCTGGCGGGTATTATTTTCATCGCCTCACCGTTAAGGGCGATTTTGATGATAAATCTGAACCCCTGGTTCCTCACAATAATATATGATATCGCCATTATCGTGGTAACTTCTTTTCTCATATATAAGATAGCCAAAAATGAGAATATTTCAGCAAGGCGTGCGGCTTTTGTATCCTTATTCCTCCTGTACATGTTCCTTATTTCCTTGGCTGTGGTCATAAGGGATTTCTTCGTTTATTCTGGAAGTCTTCCACCTATATCTTTTGGGAGTTACCTCCATTACGGAATTTACGATTACTTGACTGCTTTCTTTGCCATAACTCTCGGGATGATGGCGGTAAAATACTACGCAAAGGAATTCTCTTCGTACAGAAAAATGAGGGAAAATATGAGGAGAATTGAGGAATATGTGAGGATGGAGAGGTTTACCGAAGCGGTGAAACTCTGCGAGGAAATAATGCCTGAGGGAGAGGGTAAATATGCAAAAAAACTACGGATACTTTACGCGTATTCCTTACACAGACTGGGTGAGAACGATAAAGCGGCGAGGGTGATTGAGGATGTGGACGATGCTTACGGTCTGAAGGGAGATATATACTCCGAACTCGGAGAGTACGAAAAAGCGATGGAGAACTATAGGAGAGCGGTTAGAGAGGATTCCAAAGATTATGCGAGTTGGATAAATCTCGGCAAAATATATGCTGATAAAGGAGATATGGAGAACGCGGAAAAATGCTTTCGTATGGGAATGGAAATAAACAGGAAGAACATCGCAGCATGGCAGAATTTGAGCGCCTTAGCCCTTGTTAAGGGAAGGTATAATGATGCGTTGAAAATCCTTGCTGAGGCTGAAAAGTATGTCGGCAAAAAGTAGGAAGTTACCCCCAGAACTGGAAACGATAAGAAGATACGCCCTGTACGCCATGGGGAGGAGTGAAGATATTGAAGGTTTGCTTGAGCATCCTGTTATGTTCATAATAAAGGGCAACGAGATGTACCGAAAAAGAAACTATTTGGAGGCCCTCAACTATTACCGCAGAGCCCTTTCAAAAGATAATAGTTTGATTGAAGCGAGGGTCAATATGGCCTTCGCTTATGTTAGGTTAGGAGAGTATCAAAAAGCGAAGGAAATTTTTGAAAATCTGCCCGAGGAATATAGAAGTGAATATGTCTTGAACAACCTCGGAAACATATACGCCAGGGAAGGTGATCTGGACAGAAGCATGGAGATGTACAGAAAAGCGTTGGAGAAGAATGGCAATTTTGTTCTTCCAATAATAAACATCGCCCACCTGTATATGGAAAAGGAGGATTACGATTCCGCAAGAAAATATCTGAAAAAAGCTTTGGAGAAAGTAGGGGATGACCCTCTAAAATACACAGTAATTAAATCTCTCGCTTATGTGGAGTATTTTTCGGGAAATTGCGAATCTTCCCTCGGATACATTGATGATTACCTGAAGCATGATGATAAGGATTCGTCTATGTGGTTGCTCAGGGCAGAGTGTCTCGGCAGAATAGGAAAAATTCACGAAGCGGAAAAATGTGCCAGAAAGGCTTACGAGATAGCGAAGAATGTGGAAAGCCTAACCGCGCTGGCAACAATAGCCCTTGAAAAGGGAGAGCTTGATGAGGCGATAAAACTCGCAAATAAAGCGCTTAGAATGGATAGCGAATATTCCAAGATTTATGTTGTTTTAGCCAAGGCCTATTACTTAAAGGGCGATTATGAAAAATCCCTTCATTCGGCAATACTCGGACTGAAGTATCGGGATAGGCTATCGTTGAGAATAATCAAGGCGGAGAGTTTGAGAAAGCTGGGTAAATACGATGAAGCCCTGGAGGAGATAAACAGAGTAATAGAGAGAAAGAAAGATTATGCCAAGGCGTACATAATAAGGTCTCACATCTTTATGGACAAGAAAGATTACGAAAACGCGGAGAACGATTTGAACAAAGCGAAGGAAATTGAGGAAAGCTTTGAACTGTATACCTCATACGCCAGATTGTACGAAGCGAAGGGAGATAAGAGGATGTGCGCAAATTCGCTCAAAAGAGCGCTGGAGTTCCGCGAAGATATTGACATTTTGAGGAAACTCTGCGATTTGTTATACGAGTTGGGTGAGTTCTCCGAACTATCCAAATATCTGGAAATCCTAACGGAAAAGATGAGCGAGTATTCGTACGGCTGGTACATGAGGGGTGAGGTTTCTTTCCATTCTGGCGAGATAGAGGCGGCGGAGAAGTATTATCTTTTATCTGTTAAAATAAATCCGAATTTTGTGGATGCTTACTTGCGATTGGCTGTTATTTCCTTGAAAAAAGGTGATGAAGAAAAGGCAAAGGAGTATATGGAAAAGGTCGTTTCTCTCTCGCCCGAAAGAAGGGATGTTTGGAGCGATTTGTTCTCAATACTTATGGACTTCGGATATTACGAAGATATAATAAAGTATATACCGAAGGCGGTTGAGCATACGGGCGATGAATCTTTGGAACTTTATGGAGTAAAGGCGTTGATATCTCTTGGAAGATACGAAGAAGCGCTTGGAAAAGCGGAGGAACTGGAGAAGAAAATGCCGGGAAACAGGGAATGCACATTATACAAGGGTATCGCTCTGTACCATATGGGCAAATACTCTGAGAGCTTGGAAATTTTTGAATCCCTTCGCGAAGAATTTGAGGTTGACGCCAACTACTACATAGCCAAGATTTATCTTGCCACAGGAAGGGCAGCGGAATGCCTGGAAATTGCCGATAAATACGACCACATAGAAAAGTTTGTATTCCTTAAAATGGATGCCATGCTGAGAATAAAGGCCTACGATAACCTTATGGATTATTTAAACCAGAAGATGAAAGAACTGAGCGGAAAGGCCCTGACAGATGCGATGTTTTACCTAGTTAGGCTATTCGCCGAAACTGGAAATGTGAACGATGCCTTAGTGGCTGGACAGAAGATACTTGAAAGGGATCCCAACCACTACGATACCCTGGTCCTTTTGGCCGAACTGCAGTACTCGGAAGGAAACTTCTACGAAGCCATGAACTATGCAGAGAAAGCTCTGAATATCAGAGAGTCGGAGGAAGTTCTGGCGATATACGCGAAAAGCTTATATTACCTTGGAAACTACGAAAAATCTCTGGATTCTGTAGAACGACTTCTTCAAATCTCGCCCAGTGAGGAATACAGAATTCTCAAAGGAAACTGCCTCTTCTCCTTGGGTAAATACGAGGAAGCCATGAATATAGCGAAAGAAGTTCTTTCGGCAAATAGTAAAAATACAGATGCCCATCTTCTTGCCGGAAAGGTTTCTTACGCTCTTGGAAATTATGATGATGCGGTGGAACACTTAACGGAAGTTCTTATGTACAATCCCGAAAACTGGGAGGCTTATTACTACAGAGGTATGAGTTATTTTGAAAAGGGAGATTACACAGAGGCTTCCACAGACCTTGACTGTGCTCTCATAGCCGCGCCAGATATATACGAGACGGATATTTTGGAAAAACTTGCTGAGGCAGAATTCCAAAAAGCAAATTATCAGAGGATACTCAACCTTTCTGAAGATTACGGAATACCCTCCGACAGGTTCAGAATACTCTTGGGCTCCTCCCTGTATCATATTGGAGATTACGAGAAAAGCGTGGATATTCTGGGCGAAGTGAAAGATGAATCTCTCATCGGGGAAAAACTCTACTATATGGCACTTTCGTACCTAGCGTTGGATAAGTTGGAAAACGCAGAACTATGTCTGAGGGAGGCGGAGGAGCATGGTAAGGTGGATGCTCAGACACTCTACTACCACGCGATGGTACTCTTCAAGCTTAAAAGATATGAGGAGGCATACGAATCTTTCAAAAAGTATTTGGAGCAGGGAGGAGAGGAAAAAGCCGAGATATTCTTCAATATGGCTTTATGCCTTTACGAGGAGGGCAGATGTGAAGAGGCGATTAAGTACTTTGAAAGGGCGGAGGTGGAGTACGAAGAATCGTTCCGTTACGAGGGTATATGCCTATCCAAATTGGGTAGATATCAAGATGCCTTAACGATGTTTGATATTGCGGAGAAAAAAGGTATATTGGATGGCGAGGCATGGTACTATTATGGATTGGCTGTTGAAAAAATAGGGAAAGATCCGCTGAAACATTACGAGAAATGTTGGGAGATGGGATACAGAAACGAGGAAATTGCCTACAAACTACTAAAAATGTACAGGGAAAAAGGTATAACGGAAAAAGCCGAAGCTCTTGTGAATTATGCCGAGAAATACGGTGATCTCGGAAGGAAGGAAGTTGCAAAATTATACATCCTAATGAACAAATACGAAGATATGCTAAAAGCTCTTGAAGGTCTGGAGGATGAGGAATCCAAGATTCTGAGAGCCAAAGCGTATCTGGGTATGAATATGAGGGAAAAGGCAGTGGATATTCTTATGGAAATTTCAGATAATCCAGAAGCATCGTATTTGCTCGTTAAAGTTCTTGTTGAAGATGGAAGGTATGAGGATGCTTTGAAATATGTGGAGAAGGGCAAAGAATTCGGAAATCTGGATTATGAGGAGATGCTCTGTCATCTACATATGAAAAACTATGAAAAGGCGGAGGAAATAGCAAGAGCCATGCTATCTGAAGGAAAAGAGATTCCTATAAGTACTGAGATTCTTGGCTTATCTCTGTTTATGCAGGGAAAATATGAAGAAAGTGTGGAATATTTGGCAAAAGCATATGATATGGGAAGAGATGTTGGAAGATATCTCGGAGAGGCTTATTACAGAACCGGAAATTATGATGATGCCATTAAAGTTCTTAAAGGCACGGAGGATGAAAACTCCCTCAAATTCCTCGCTCTGTCTTATTACAAGAAAGGGGATTATCTTAATGCCCTGAAAACTTTTGAGAAAATACCGATGGATGATGAAATGAAATACTATGCGGGAATATCCGCGTACCGCATATCGGATTACGCCAAAGCCGCAGAGTACCTTGAAGGAATTGAAAAAGGAAAAGAGGAACTTGCGGATAGTTATTTCCATCTTGGAAAATACGACAAGGTCGTTGAACTAAATCCGAAAAATTCCCTGATACTCGGAATATCTTTGTTCAATCTGGGAAGATACGATGAAGCGTATAATGTGTTGAAAGATGCGTCCGAAAAATCAGAGAATAAAGGAACAGCATTTTACTACCTTGCCTTAGCTTCCCTCCAGCTGGACAGGACGGAGGAAGCGAAGAAGTATATGGAGAAAGCAAAGATGTACGGATACGAAGGAGATTTATCAACATATGAAGGTATAATTTCCTTTAAACTCGGAGATTACGCAAAGGCGGCAAAATTACTTTCAAAATCTAAGGATAAAGAACTGAGGAAATATTATGCTATATCCCTTTACCATTTGGGTGATTATCGTCATGCAGCCATAGTTTTGAAAAATTATGGAGACGAAGAATCAAGAAAATATTATGCCCTGTGCCTTATGGCTATGAAAAAATACGATGTCGCGGCAAAAATATTTGAAAATATAGGAGATAAAATTAATGCTGCGAAATGCATGCTTCTTGTGGGAAGATACGATGATGCACTCCGCATTTTAGAAGATGATGTTAGTGACGATGCTAGAAGGATAAAGTTTGAATGTTTGATTAAGAAAGGTATGTACAAAGAAGCGTTAAATATATACGAAACCCTACCCCCCGAATATAAAGAAAATGTGGCAAAGGATGTATGCGAGGCTTATCTTGCATTGAAGAGGTACTCCGAAGCGGAGAAGGTCTGTGATAGGTACTTCAACGAACATGATTTTGAGTGGTGGTATATAAGGGCGAGGGTAGAAATAGCCCGTGGAAGATATTCAGAGGCAATAAACAGTCTTAATAATGCAAAGAAGATTGAGCCCCAAAATCCCAATATCTCCAAACTTATGGCCGGAATACTCTTGAAAATGGGAGATTACGAAAATGCGTTGAAAGAGGCAAAGAAAGCGGTAAAAGAACTTTCGGAGGATCCCATAGCTTGGTACAACTTAGGATTGGCGTATTATAGAAACGAAAGAATTGAGGATGCAAAAGTAGCTCTGGAAGAAGCCGCAAAACTTGATGAAAAATTCGCAGAGGCATGGGAACTTCTTTCCACAATATACCTGAAGGAAGGTGAGTTTGAAGATGCGTATCGCACTCTCAAGAAGGCCCTGGATATTGAAAAGAAGCATAGTACTCTGGTTAACATGGGTATAGCATGCTACGAACTTGAAAAATACAATGAAGCGTTGAGATATCTGAACGAAGCCCTTAAGTACCGCGAAGATTATCTAACATTGTACTATAAAGCACTGGTACTTATAGAGTTAGGTAGAAAAGGTGAAGCTCAGATGACACTGAGAAAAGTTATAAAAATGAAGCCTGATTTCGTTGAAGCTAGAAAAGTACTCGGAGACCTTATGGGAGGTGAGTAGAGATAAAGAATGGAAAAGGTGGAATAACAATAAAGAATGGTATAATAAACGGAAAAGGTTTGATAAACGGCAATGGGTTAGTGAACGGTAACGGTCTGATTAATGGCAAATATGTGGATGTAAGAAGATTGGTGAAAAAGGGATATGTTAATGGAAACGGCATAGTGGTTGGAGGTACGAGAACCCTCTTTGGTAGAGAGGTAAGGAAAATAAAGGTTGAAAGGGATAAATATAGGTATATTAAAGTGTTAATCTCGCTTGTCCTGATAGTATTTCTCATAGTTCCAACGGTAATGTATTTTCTCCCATCTTTGACTGGAGGAGAAAATATCGTCATAGACGGCAAGTTTGATGATTGGCTGAGGAGCAATGCCACCTCCATATTCGTGGACGGAAGCACCGTTTATATGTGGTTGAGAGGAATTCAGCCGTATAGTGATAGAACATGTTATTTGGTTCTCCGCGAACTATCATCCACATCATTTCCAACTCATTACGCTTCAAATATCCAAGATTTAAGTGATAATTTGACTGCTGGGGATGTAGTCATAGCAATATCCGGACGATCGGGAATTCCCAAGAATGCAAAATTCTGGATATACCGCGGTGAAAACAAGTGGGAGGGCCCCATAGACCTACGGGCGGCTTTCGGGGGAAATCAGGTGGAAATTGCTATGCCTAATGTTTTCGCATCTAAATACATTTATGGGTATGGAGTTCTGAAATCAAAAAATGTTGAAAATGTAATACCTCCCATATCTTCGTGGAGCAGAAAATCACTAACGGTTAATATGTATTGGGATGCGCCAGACATTATCAGAAAAGGAAAAGAGGGACTATTTACGCTATATTTCAATGCATACGGCGGGGAAGTACATATCAAGTGGATTAAGTTCTCCATTCCAAGATACAGCAGGGCGGATGTTAAGTTAAATTCCTCTCTACCCGGCACCTATTACAATAAAAACCACACATATATTTTCAGAGATACTATTGTGGTAAAACCAGGAAAATATTTGGCCGTGAATTTCTACGGCGAATTTGATGTTTTGAACGGAGAAACAGTATCTTTCTATGTAGATTCCGTTGGAACTGATACTCCCTATACAATTCTACCTCAAAATCATAAAGCATCTTATGTGGGAATTCCTCCTCGGGAGCCCAGGGTAGACGGAGGGTTTGAAGAGTGGAAATCTGTCAGTTTGGATGCTAAAAACGATGTGGATATCCTTAAAAAATACCGGGAAAATGAAAGATTTTTAAAATATGCCAGAAATGTGGATATAGCAAGCACGGGCAGAATTCTGTGGGACGGTACTTACTTTTACATAAATGTATCGGGTAAAATACTTCAAGGAACCCTCATAGGAATGGAGGAATTTTCATATCTGAATGAAAGTACAAACATAACAAGCCCTCAAAAATCCGAACCTCTCAAGCCAGGATACGATGCTTTTTATGTATGCGTGGATGAGGATTCGGATACCTCTACGGGATATAGATGGATGGGGCTGGGTGTGGATTACATAATCAAAATTGTTGGAAGACTCGGAGAAGTTAAACGGGCAGAACTTTTAAAATGGTCGGTAAAAGACTGGATTAAAGCGGAGAATGTATCTTTAGCCATTGGCGGAAATAGTATGGAAATTCTCACCCACTATCACCTGGGAGGTAGGTATTTAATATATGCACAGAACTGGCTAAATATGTGGGATATAGGTATGGAGGGAAGCTCCCGGGCGAGCGTTATCAAGAATGTAATGCTGAATGAAATATACATAAACTTTGCTAAGTGCGTATCTTGGGTGGAAATCTATAATCCGACGGATAGAGCGATGGATCTGAGTGGATGGAGAATAGTTAGTTCGGAGAAAGGTACTATGTATACATTTCCATCTGGAACTGTAATAGCCCCGCATTCCTATTACACCGTAAATGTGTACAAAAATAATTATGTCGGCAATGCAGATGAGGTCTCGGTATATCTCTACGATTTTGATCTTCGCCTGATAGATTCAACGACATTACTTTCACCTAGAGAGCATACATGCCAATCTTGGGCGAGAAAACAGCAACTTCTCGGCCCTTATAGTAATACCGTAAATGATCCTTCTGCTGACTGGGGATGGGATACCACACCCACTCCCAATACCCAAAACGATGTTTCCATAACAGTTCCAGAAATTAATCCTTTTATGTATATTACGACCCTATTTTTGGTTGCGTATTTCTGGGGTGGTAAGAATGCCTTTGTTAAGAAGAAGAGAGAGAAAAGATGAAGTATCGGAACTTGCCAACAAGATTAAAATCGCAAAAAGTAGAGAGGAACTGGATTCTCTTGAGAGCGATTTGGCTGCTTTGGAACTAAAGAAAAGCGAAGAGGAGTTGCGTGGAATTTATGCTGAATTTGCCAGAAAGTATATGGAAGTGGGAGAATACGAGAAAGCCTACTATTATGCGAGCAAAACAAACGAAAGGGAACTGACCATAGAAATTCTGGAAAAATGGGGCAAGTATGATGAAATCATTAAAAAAATTGAAGAGTGGAAGGATGCGAAATTTTACCTCCGCCTTTTCAAATCGTTATGGAAGGTAAAGGATTATGAGAGTATAGTTGAAAAATACGAGAAATTTTACAAAGAAAGTAAAGATTTGAAAATTTTGTATTATGTGTCTCTTGCATTTTTGAGCATGGGGATGGGAGAGAGAGTAGCGGATCTCATTGAGGAAATTGAG
>Ga0190314_1000691_pt1 | contig 11133 bp, 20 predicted proteins | sample 4870071112_MG_FD_165055 | JGI IMG/M metagenome (GOLD analysis project Ga0190314, IMG submission 165055) | Hydrothermal vent sediment bacterial communities from Southern Trench, Guaymas Basin, Mexico - 4870-07-11-12_MG | ecosystem: Environmental > Aquatic > Marine > Hydrothermal vents > Sediment ...
CCTTTTTTGATTATTCTTTCGTAGTAGTCCGAAACAATATAGTTGAACAGGAGAGCGATACTATCAGCAGGATACATTTTCCTCTTTTCGATTGCAATCCTTCTGAGCTTTCTCACGTTTTCTCCGAAGACATAGATACCTTCCTCTCCGAGTTCTTCCCTGATTGCGTTCAGCAGAGACGCAAAATTATCATACACCTTCGGGTCAAACATCACAGTAGTCTTGACAGGTATATCGGACTTTCCAGCTTCTATCACGGTTTCCACTTCAACTGTTGCCTTCTTAACTGCTTTTGCAACATCCATAAAATCTTGTTCCAAGTTACTGAGAGCAAAAATATCTGCGTCCGTAAAATGCTTTCTCAACATCTGCATATACTTTTTGAGCAGGTTACTATCCATACTTCCTTTTATCGTGTTCAGGGAAAGTGCAGCCAAATTTCCCTTATTGATATCGATATCAACAACAACCACAACTGCTGTGTCTTTTCCGAGTTCTGCGAGGGCTCTTGCTCTATGGTGTCCATCTATTATTGTGTATGTCCTGTCAACCACAATCGGCACGAGAAACCCAAACTCTTTTATGCTTGCTTTCAGCTTCTCAAAGAGAGCGTCCGACATCAGATTCGGGTTTATTTCTCTGAACTTCAGCTGGTTCAGCGGGACTTCCTTTACTTCCAAAATCTTATTTTCTGCTTCCTCTTCCATCATCTTCACCTCCAAGAATATACGCAACTGCTTCTTTACCAAAGTATCGGTCAAGCTCCTGCGGGTAGGGATATTCTGCAACATATTGCCATTTCTCCTTACGGTCTCCGAACCGTACACCGATAGACATTCTTGAGTTTATCCTTGATACAATCTTTTTTGCAAAAAGCAACCGCTTGGTTTCTGTCTTTATACCAACTTTTTCAGCAAGAACCAGACCGTATCTAACTGCCGTGTACCTCGGTTCATTGCCCCTCTTCAGCCGAAAGAACTCCGAAAACGGAACGAGACCTTCTTGGATTATCTGCTTGAACACCCTTCCGAGAACACCATCGAAATCAACATACACGTCCGCTTTTTGCCTCTTCAACAAAAAGTTGAGAATAAGCTCAAAGTCATTAACAACCAGTATTCTTGACCGTGGAATCCTCTTTACACTATCGCCCACGCTCTTGAGTGCCTGAATATACCTTATGCGGTACATCGGGGAAATCGGCTTCTTCCAGTCTTTCGGAAGATTATGATGCACCTCCTTTGCCTGTATGAGTGCTTGAAGTTCGACTTCACCGAGTTTCCTCAGTTTTTCTTCCACCTCTGCAAGAGACGGAACTACGAACTTACCAAGCTCGTCGGTTTCTCCTCGCAGAAACTTGATTGCCTTTTTACGTATTACCTTTGAATACAAACCTTGATATAGCAATTGCGAACCAACGTGCCCACCTTCATAGAACTCGCACAACTTATCATACAAGGAGCTCTTACCAGATATCGACTTGAGAATCACGAGAGCAACACGCTGGAGAAATTTACCTTCCCACAACATCATTACTTCCTTGGACAGGGCGGCTTCAAGCAGAGTTAACGTTGCTCCAGTGCCATGAAACATCGGGTTTACAAGAAGCCTCTTTACTGTGAGAATATACTTGAACCTCTTTATTCTCTCGACTTTCGAAACCTTGTTGTTTATTGTCATCTGGTCTCTTACCAACCCGTGGTTTCTCTCAAACAGAGGTGTTGCGTCGTAATCCCTGAAACTTGCTATGACAAACGGAACATTGGTCGTCTTATCAAAAACAAGTATCCTCAGTCCTCTTCCCATACCCTCCGTTGCACTCTGAACGACGTGGGAGAACTTGCTAGTCAACGTCAGAAAAACGTCTGAATCGTTTACTACTGAGACCGCAAGCTTTACTTTTGAGAAATCAAATGTGCGGGGCGGGAGTTTTGAACTCCCACTTCCCAGCTGGGTGCTGGGCGTGCTCGCATACACCAGCCCCGCATCTTTCATATACAAAACAACACACACTTGTTTATATTTATTTGCAGTTACTGCATGCCATTTACAAGCTCATCGTCATGGTTTTTGCGACTTTTAATGCCTCTGATTTTGTATCGACAACAGCAAGCGGTATCTGGTCAAGTGTATATCTTGTCTCAAAAGAATTATTTGTGATGTTCGGTATTGCAATTGCGTTAACTTTTCTTACCTCATATTTCTTTGTTATATTGTTTCTGAGAACAGCAAACCCAGAACCAACAACGAACCTGTCAGAATGCCTAAGCCACTTTATATACCCAGTAACGTCCCCTCTTTGAAATCTTTTTATTGTGTCCCTGTATCTCCTCCAGAACATATATGATTGTATTCGCTCCTCGGCTTTCCAGTCAACCATATTTACATAACAACGGCTGGTTTATTTTAATTTCTGTTTGACAATATGGATTAACTGAAGCAAATATCACTTTTTATGCAGGTGAAATGACAAAGAGTTTTTGTTATTTTGAAGAAGGTTTTGACGCTTCGTAAAACAGCAGTTTTTACTCAAATTGATTACCAAAAACAGATTTTTTGAGTGCGAGAAGTTTGTCAAAGAGTTTTGTGTAATTGTCAACTGTCGGGTTCAGTTCAACTTTTAGAGCAAGTTCTGTCCATATCTCAGCAAGGAGTCGGTTTAAGCCAGCATATCCGAGTGTTAGAGCGTTGAAAACACGCCTTTGTATCTTTAGCGGCATTTTCTTGAGAGCACACTCCCCGCCATACTTTTCCTTACTGTGCTGTGCAAATGGACAGGGATATATCGGACACTTTGGAGAGCACTTCTTTATTCGAGCCCAACGTTTATACGGTGTACTCTTCTTTCCCCCTTTCCTTCCGAGAGCACGAACATCTATCCCCCTTTCCTTCAAAATTTCATGAATCGGCTTTTTCGGAAACTTCTTTTCAGAACTATGACTATCGTTCCCTTTTTCTTCCATCAAAAGTATAACATACTCTTCTTCTTATCATTTTCGTTTTAGAAAAACAGGTCAAGCGTGACATCTGCCATCCAAGTGTCCCATTCGAAGAATGTATCAACATCGTACCCAAGCATCTTCAGTTTAACACCAATATCTGACCTGTGACAGACATTCACGTTTTTTTCTGCACACATTATCACTATATCTGAGCCATCCTGTTCCGCCCGCTCGTATATTCGTTCAAACATCGCAAACCCTCTTTTCCACTTGTCTGGATTCAGATATTGCGGATTTCCCCAGAACCAAATCCAGAGATATTTTTTACCGAGTGCACTTTGCAATTGACTTTTTGAGACCAGACCCCCCGGTCTTGAGCGGATATCTATTATGTAGTGAGTTTTTGCAATTTCTTTGAGCTTTTGCAGAATATTCTCAGTTTGGTATCCTAACTGCGAGTACCCCAGTAGTTTTATCTTTACCGTACCATCACCCTCCAGATTATGAGAAACCAGAGAGGGGACTTTTACTCATCTACATCACCCCTCTCACATATTCTTTCGTTTTTTGAGTTATACTAACACCACGAGGAGGTCTCAGGTCACTCCTGCTTTGTACTGGTAGCATGGACACAGGAGTTGCCCCTGAACCAAGACACCATCTCCCCCGATAACGGTACAGCCCGAAGACGTAGCCTTCTGGTACATTATGCACGAAGAGAAACGGCGAGTCGCCGTATCTTATTACCCCCGTTTTAACACCTTCCTCCTCGGCTTTTTCTATATCCTTCCACGTAGGCTTCACAACCCTCCCGAGCTTTGCTGTATAATACTCTGCCCACACATTTTTTGCAACACTTGGACGCAGCGGGCGGTATGCTCTCCTTTCCAGAGCCTTGCCGTATATATCCCCTGGTCGAGTTATCCCAAGAAGCTCCACGAGGTCTGCTTTCTTGCCGAGGTTCTCATACACAACCCACGCCAACATTCCCATATCCCTGTCAGATACCATCTTCATTTCACCTCTTTCGTTTCACTTCCGACAAAACCTGCTTCATCACTTCAACGCTCTTATCATCAAACGAATACACCCGACCATACCTCACCCTGCTTACCCACTCCTGAAAATATGAGTTATCCAGAGCATTGCTGAACGGATGCCGACCAAATCGCCTTACAAAGAACTCCAGCGTTATGGGGAGAATGTCTTTTCTTTTGAGACGCAGGAGCTTTTTCTTGAGTTTCTCTCTTTCTGCTACCTGCTGTTTAGACCACCACATAGCATCACCTGAACATCTAACCCCCCGCATCTTTATATTCGCTATGATTTGCCAAATCCTTCGCCTCTTTTTTCCAGCCCTGCAACTCCCAGTAGTAGAACCAATCCTGTCTCTTCACCTCTGTGAAAACCCGGACATCCACGACCAGAAAAGGAGACCATGTCAGGTTGCTTAACATTTTGTCTATCTTTGTTTCCAGCTCTTCTTTTGCCCTCCTTATTTCGTCCTCCGTAGCCAGCAATTTAAGCAATGCCCTCTCTTTTTCCACCTTGAGCACCTTATACTTTATCCCGTTCTCGTCTATGATGACATCTCCCACCTGCAGGTCACTCATACTCCCTATCTCTTTCATCTCATACCACCTCCCTTTCTCCAGTCCTCATAATACACGACCTCTGCCAGTCTCTTTATGAACTCCAGCTTGACATGAAGCTGAACCTTGCCTCCGTATTCAAGTTTCTTTCCGAGAATCTCCCACTCTCTCACTCCAATCTTATACCAGCTCTTCCCTCCGTCAAATGAAAGAGCTATCTTCTTCACTCCGACTGTCTTGAGATACAAAATGATTTCAGCCTCTATGCCAACGCTGTTCCATTTTCTATATATGTGCTTTTTCGGGTTTAGCGGTGTCTTCCAGAACGTACCCTGCGATATCGTTCCTACTTTTCTCTTGTTGAAACGAACTACATGTGCCTTTCTCTTCTTCTCAACCTCAAGTCCGGGAAATTCCATCTTTCCAAACAATATCATCACTTATCACCCCTCTTCTTCCAGCGCTTTTCCCTTGCTCTCTGTTTCTGGAACACTACCGCTTTTTGCAAATTTCACGAGAAGACTTCTAAGACATCTTTCGCACAGGGGGTCTACTCTAACCTTCAAGCCATCCCTCTCAAAAGTCGCTCTGAAGGCTTCGCTGTTATCTATTTTTTTCTTGCAGATTTCACATTTTGTCGTGGTCTCCTTCCACCACCATATCCTTGCGTTCGGGCGACAACCAAGTAACTGTGCGGTTTCTGTACCTGCGATATCTGTTTTTATCTGTGAGAAGCCACGCTGGAGAGACCACAAAAACTTTCCGAATGAACCGTATGACAGTTCCCAGTCCTCCGAAACAATCTGGTATAGCTGCCTGGTCGTGAACTTTTTCCCTGGCGAACTTTTCATTATTTCCAGCACCTTACTCGCTGTTTTCTTCTTTATGATATGCCTCATCCAGTCTTCACCTGTCATTTCTCACTCACCTTCCTAATGTGATGCAGCTTCACGTTAATCGATGCAAAGTATCTTCTCACCATTTCTTTTTCTGACTGTGCGACCTTGAGAAGCCTGTTGTGCCACTCAACCTCCAGAGAATACGATGCTTCCAGCTTGTCCAACCTTTTTTCTATTTCTGCTGTCCTTGCGTGCAGTTCTCTTATCCCTGCCAAGACCTGTAGCAGTAGAGCGTCCGTATCAAGCTTCCTTTCCGTCATTTTACCACCTCCCTCGCACCGTATCTTTCCTTCAGCTCCCTTATCGCCTGCCTTACCATCAGAAGCTCTTTTCCAGCTTCTTTCATCTCTTGTTTCCTGGCTGGTAACGATGTCAACTCGTCAAAATTGTTGAAGTGAAAGAAATAACTGAGCAAGTCCTCCTTCCTTTTCAGTAGCGCTAGAGCCACATCCACAATTCTCATCGTGAAGAGCGGGCTGTCTTTTTTGACTATCTCTTCAATCAGAAGCTCTTTTCCGTAGAACACTCTGACCGTTGTGAGCGGTTCATTGTTCCCTGCCTTTGAAATGCTGACAATCACTTTCACATTGCTCATTTCAGCACCTCCCTGAAAACGAAGTCTTTCAGTTTGTCTTTGTTATTTCTGACAAAGTTTTCTATTATCCTTGCACATATCTGAGACCTTGAGACATTCCTGCCGAGTTCCTGCAGTATCTCTGCCCTGACCTTGTCTATTTCCTTTGATATGTTTGCATCAAGCCACACCCCTATCTGCGTGTTCTTCATAGTATATCACCTCCAACAATTGCAGTCTCTTTGATGTTATCCACCACGAGCTGGTACAGGTATTTTGCCTTGTCCCTGAATTTCTCAAGCACTGGCTCGAGGAAAGTTTCCTCACTTACCATCCTTCCTTTCCTTATACCTCCCACGAGGTATCCAACTGACCGTGTCGGTAACGGTAGTCCTATCAAAACTTCCTCTGTTTCTTCTTCCAAAAGCATACTGAACCACAGTTCTTTGTCCTTTATCTTGTATGTCACCAACAGATACTTTTTGTTGCTCTTCTTTCTTTTTGTCTCATTCAGCTTCTTCACATCTTCTTCCTTTATGAAATACCTGCCATTCACTTTTATCATCGGTATCTTTCTTTTACGTATAGCTCTGTATATTGAATTCCTGTGAAACCCTGCCCTGTCCGCTGCAACTGCCAAACTAACCCAAGTCACTCCACCTATATTCACCTTCCTAACTTTTCCCATTTTTTATCACCTCCCTCCAGTCAGGAGCATACTCATACCCAACATAACTTCCAAGCTTGCCACTATACTGCGGATAACTTTTCCTCTTTATCCGCTCAATCCCTTCTACTTGTATTTCCTGTTCGTCCACAATTTTTATTCGCTCTTGCTGGACTTCTATCTGTATCTTTTCGTGCTCTGAAATTTTGATATTAGCAACTGCTGTCACAAATTCTCCGTCACAGAACAGAATACTGACGTCGTTATTTCCGTTTATTGTCTCATCGTCTGTGCTGCTGAAGCTCCTCAATCCAGACGGATGCTTGTGAATTATACAGTTCCAGCCATTCATTTCTGCTTTATTCTTGAACTCCACTTTTCCGCTGGTTACCTCTTGCTCGGGAATGAAGAACTCCTCACTTATCCTGAAAACGTCTCCTTCTCTTGTTGCTTTACACAGGATACTGAACTCAACACCCGCAAACTCCTGTGCAAGTTTTCTGCATACCTTGAATATTTTTTCTGGAACTTCTATGCTGAAACTGTTCGACTTCAGTACTCTTATTCCGCTGTTCCAAACACTTCCGCTTCTCGTTTTCTTCGTCTTGCTTTCCTCATCTGTTACAACAATTTCTGCCTCATCCATCGCATCGGTGAGGGCTACTGAAATCACAAGATACCCTTCGCCAAACAGACCTGTGAAGTCCCCCGTTACTCTTTTCGCCAGTTTCTTTGCATGTTTCTTGCTCTTTATGACTCCAACAAAGAAAATTGTCGAGCCATCGTAGAACATTGCTCCCTCTGAAAACTCGTTTTCTGGATTGTCAAAGACATCTGTTCCCTCCACCACGTATAGCGTGCCATCCGTGTAGCTGTACCCAACAGTTATCAAAGAACCAATCGCTGTCTCAAAGACTTTTTTCAACAGCTCCTCCAGCTTCTTCTTGAACTCCTTCTTTCTTATTTCAATCCTTTTCATTTTTCAGCACCTCCCTTCTCCAACATCTCCCAGATATTATCCAAATCAAATGAAAACAGTTTCATTGCTGGTCTCTTTCTGGTGAAAGCAAAGACAATCAATGACGCTATGAACTGCGGTGTTACCACGAAGCTCGGAACTACTGTATATGTGTTAGCTTCTCCCCAGAAATTCTTTCTCTTCCTGAAGTCCATAGTTACTGCTGTTCCATCGTAGCCAACCTTGACATCAGGTTCAAGAAGCCCAATCAACCTCTGTGTCGTGTCCCTTGCGTCCACTTTGACATCCGCCAGCTTCAACTGTTCTTTTATGTCCGCTGGGAGATTCTCTACCGCTTCACGAAGCGGTATTACCTCAGTCTCTGGTCTTCTCTCCAAGACGAGCTCCATCAATGCCTGAACCTTTGGTTTTCCTATGTCCTCTACCCTGAACGGCGTCCTGTTCAGGTTATGCATTTCTATGACATCTGGGTCAATCACGTATAGCTTCTTGACCCCTACCAAAGCGAAGTCAAGAGCTATCCACGAACCAATGCCTCCCACTCCGTATACTGCTACGCTTCCTGGTATTTTCAAGTCCAGTCCCTTTTGCCTCTCAAACAGCTCCTCTAAACTTTCTACCACCTTTATCACCTCCTATATGTCTTCCTCATCCTCATACTCTTCCTCATCCACTCCCACATTCCAGATTTTATTCGCATTTGAAAGTGCATATCTATCTATCCACTCCATAACATTACCAGTTCCCCAATATGCACTATCCATATTTACAGTCTTGAGCAGTTCTGGGAGTTTCAAGAGATTATCAAGCGTTAGCGGCTCTCCCCGTAGGCTCCCGATGCAAACAACATTATGCCCCATGTTCTTTATGTTCGGGTGTTCATGCTTCATTGCATAGACATTTGTATCAAGATATGGCTTCAGCTTTATTTTCAGACCCTCAACAAAGAACGGGTTATTCTCCCTGAGACGATACGCTTTACCCTTCCATACCAACACCTTCGGTTTGATTTTTCCTTTGTATACGATATCCCCCCTCCTGAAACTCCACAAGTTGTCTTTTCGCTTTGCGTAGTCAATTATATCGATTATATTCATCACCCCTTCCATTACTGCATCTTTTTTCGCCATGCTTATCTTCTTTGTCAAATCCAGAATACGCTTAGACATAGCAGCTATCCTTGCTTCGTATATCCTCTTCACTCTTTCCACTGCTTTATTCGTTAGCTTCTCCACGTGCTTGCGAGAAAGCTTCTGGATTTTCTTCACTTGAACATCCAAAACCAATGAACTCCCCAGAAGTGCTGCCTCAACTGTTCTGGAAATCAAAAATTCCTCAAGGGCTTCTCGTCCACCATCTACAAAAGTTTTCATCATTTCTAGCAAAATCTTGTATCTTTCCCCGTAGTGATACACGTCGCTGAAAATCAGAACGTCGTCGGTGAATTTTGCAACGAGGTGCCCGTCCGCATCACGTACGTCATTCCCTCGCAAAGGAACGAAGGAATACGGAAAGTCCAGCTCGTGGTCTTCTAATGACAGGGGAATTCTGAACGTTGCTCCGATAGCACTTTCGTTTACTCTGAAACCGTCAGCACTCGCAAAAACGAAAATCATTTTTTTGTTCTTTGCCTCCTCTGGAAGAGACGGTAAAGTAGTGAAGTGCTTGTGCACGAGGAAAACTGCATCCATCTCCTTTGTCTCTGGATACACCTGCTGAAAAGCTTCTATTTCATCAGGTTCCCCGAAAAACAAAGAAGAAGAGGCGGCCGGGGTGTCATACTTCCCCAGCCTGACCTCAGATATCTCGTCGAACTGCTCTCTGATGTCTTCTGGCTCCAGCTCGTTGCCGTCGGCATCCTGAACCACAAAGGTTCGGAAGCCAAGCTCACGAGCTCGGAGCTTTATCTTCTCTACGAGGTCATCTGCGTTGCTGACCTCGTATTCACGTCCTTCAATTTTTACCTTCTTCCCTCCATTTACTTCCCAAGTCATTTCTTTTCACCTCCTTTCTCACTTTCTTCAAACCCCAAATTCGGGGAAAGAGCATCAATCCCACCACAGATTCACATCCAAGACTAAACCCTTTAACTTTGTCTGCTGAAGCATTACCGAGTCCACTGTTATGTATCTATGCTTCCTTGTCAGGGTCTGAACATCCACTATAGCACCTCGCACCATACTTTCTATACAAGACCACATATCTTCGTCAGTTTCTGCTGTCCTCACGTATTCAAGTGTTATTAGAAACTTTTTTGGCTCTCCGAAAGCAACCGTCACGTAATCTGCCAATTCGGCAAGTCCCTCGAAATGCTTTTTCACCTTCTTAAGCTGAGATAGACATTGTCTTAGCTCTTTTTCGTCCATTTCAATATTCATTCACAGTCCCTCCTCCTCTGCTACTGCGAAGAAATGTATCTTCGCATCGGGGTAACCACGCAACACCTTTTCCTTCACGCTCTCCCAGAGCCAGTCATATTCGTCTGGCTCTAGAAGTTCTTTTGCTTTTTTCAATGCCTTGACCAGTGTCTCGGCATCTTTTTTGCTACTCAACACCTTCATTTTCTTTCACCTCCTTTCCTCTTCATTGAAGGGGACAAGTTCAATCGTCCCCCTCACCTCGAGGAGACACGCCCCGTAGGAGCGCATCTCCTCAACACTTAGCTCCCGTCCCCTTGCCTCAGGCGGGAGGCTCATCTGAATCAAGAAAACACGAACTCCCGCCCCGAGGAGGCGGGCAACTATCGGCAGGGGCAGAACCCCCGCCACAATATCACCTTCTCCCAGCTGGGAGAGGGTCTGCTCATCCAAGTGGGACAGGACTATGAAGTCCGTCCCAAATCCAGCCCGCTCCAGCTCGGAGCGGGCAAAATTTACAGCCGCCGGGTGGCGGCTTATTATCAAAGTTCTCATGCCCTCACCCCCCCAAACAACCTCCCAAACCTGTTGAGATATTTCTCTTCTCTTTCTTCAGCTCTTCTCTGATAATCTTTCTAAGCTCGCTGAGGAAAAACAATGCCCCTTTTTCAACTTCGTCTTCTATTACTTTTATGTACAGAGGGTTCCCGCTCTCTCCATAATACACCTGAAACACCATCTTGTGCGTGACTTCTACCTCAACTTTTTTGCTGTCTTCTCCTGCGTTCCAGATTTTGATTACCTTCATTTTCTATCACCTCCTAAGGCTTCCACTCAAGGACAATCGTCCCACCTCCGAGCCTGTCCAGAGCCCTCTCGGCAAGTTGTGCAAGCTCTTCAATCCCAGTTTCTGAGAACTTACACCTGTCTGTCGCAGGGGGCAAAAGAACAAAAACCCCAGATGTCGTTTCCGCTATTACTTTCCCGTCCTCCAATTTCATTGCCGTTCTAATTGCCATTTTCTCACCTCCCTTCTCCCTTTCCCTTATTGGTGGGAAAGGAAATATTATTCCGATACCCGTGAGGGTATATATATTTTTGTATAGTGTAGAATATATATTAT
>Ga0190314_1000696_pt1 | contig 11096 bp, 6 predicted proteins | sample 4870071112_MG_FD_165055 | JGI IMG/M metagenome (GOLD analysis project Ga0190314, IMG submission 165055) | Hydrothermal vent sediment bacterial communities from Southern Trench, Guaymas Basin, Mexico - 4870-07-11-12_MG | ecosystem: Environmental > Aquatic > Marine > Hydrothermal vents > Sediment ...
ATTTCTTACCTCATCGTTATTGATTTTATCACATTAATGCTCTTCTGCTTCTCAGGAAAACTACACTGGAGCATCATAAAATTGGGATTTTTCTGTATTCCTGCGGTTTTATTTGCGTATATTTGCGGTAAAATTGTGGAAAAGAGGACGAGCAAAGCGTCTTTGAGGAAATTAATGCTCACTCTCTCGCTTCTTGCGGGAATTCTCGCTGTCTTAAGGGTATTGTTATAATTTCTGTTTCCTTTTTCCGTTTTTCACGCCTCTCTATTTTCTTCTCGGTAAAATAATTCTCACAATGGCATAAATTATGGCTATTATCACAACAATATATACAATAATACGCAACACAATCGCATTGTCAAATGTTGGAAAGGGGTCTTCCGGGTCAATCATCCCATCCCCATCCGTATCAGGATTATCTGGATTTGTCCCTCTTTCCCTCTCATATTCATCTGTCCAACCGTCATTATCCTTGTCTAAAGGGAATTTATCATCATTATCTGTTATACCATCTCCATCAGTATCTGGATTTTTTGGATCTGTCCCTATATTTATCTCTTCTTTATCTGCCAACTTATCCCCATCAGTATCCGAATTCAACGGATTCAGTCCTCTATTTACTTCTTCTCCGTCTAAAACGCCATCATTATCTGTATCCTTATTGAGAGGATCTGTTTTGTATCCTTTTGTCCCTCTTACCTCCTCAAAATCTGTCAATCCGTCGTCATCAGTATCCTTCTTCCTCGGATTTGTGCCTATTTTACCCTCTTCTATGTCTGAAAGACCATCTTTATCAGTATCAATCTCGCTTGGAACATCATCTGCACTGTCTATTTTTCCATCTTTATCCGTGTCTGCATCACAAGGATTCGTTTTGTATGTTATACCGCCGACTTCAAATCCGAAAATTTCTTCGTAATCATTAAGCCTATCACCATCGGTATCTGTTGAAAGAGGATTCGTCATATAACCTGTTGTCCCTTTCACCTCTTCGTAGTCGCTCAGGCCATCTCCATCTGAATCCTTAAGTTGAGCATAAGTTCCAAATTCCATTTCTTCTTTGTCGTTCAAACCGTCTTTATCCTTATCTTTTGTGTCTGGAAATGGGTCTAAAGGACTCATCAATCCGTCTCCATCCCCGTCGAGAACCTCATAATTCCCTTCTAACAGTGAAAGGTCATAGTCCCCTAATGCGTAGAATCTTCTCCTCTCTTTCTTCTTTACCATTCTCAATTCCCCACCAGAAACTTCGTATGCTGAAACAATATCAAAATCAAATGTAAACTCTCTAACTTCCTTCCCTCCACGAACATCTTTCTGCTCGTTATATGCATTTTCATCTAAAAGAAGTATAATTGTGCCCTCATCATCCACATACATCACCCTATTAACCCCCACAATCCTATCAGCTCTACCAACTATAACTATATTATCGCCCTCATCAAGCACTATCCCTATATCTTCATCTTTAATCATGGGTTTTCCTTTGAACGCCTCGTATGAAACTGAATGATTCACACGAACCCATCCCTTATTTTGAAACTCTTTCCCTTCCAAAGATACGAGTTCTATCCTATACCAATCTAATTCTCTGCTTGTCTCTATTCTCTTTATCTTCGCATTCACCGTGATAAATTCTCCCGCATAAGCATTGCTACTTACAAATTCTTCATAAGATAAAACATGCTCGCTCGGAGGCAATGGCGTTGCTGATATTTCAGGAAATTGGAATAATAACAGCGTCGCTACTATCACCATAAATATGCTTCCCCCTCTTATTTCGTTTCCTTTACCCTTCATTTTTCCCTCACTTTATGGTACAGGTGAGTGATATATCACAGTAACAATAGGTGTCGGTGATAGCGCAGGCGTTACAGAAGGCAATGGAGAAAGCGGCGGAGAGGGTGTTTGATTAAAAGAGGGTTGCGTGACATTTGTTTGATTTGGAGTTATGAAATTACTTATTTTCATAATAGGCTGGAAATTTTCACCCACATATACACCAATTGCGAATCCTATAATCATTAAAGCAAACGAGAAAGCAAGGATTCTTCGATTTATTTTCTTATATCTCACCTCAGGTTCAATCCCAAAATTGCTCAATTCCCGACCTCCATTTTTTACAGGATATGGATAAGATATTAACGGTTTAATCCCAAAATTGCTCAATTCCTGCTCATATTTTCTCCCTAATTTCCTTCTTTCTCCTTCCTCAAGCCTATTAAATATCGCATTTACAAGCACCTTTCCGCAACTTCCAATTTTCTCTTTATTATTAATCAGCTCTTTATTATTAAGAATAAATCTCAAAAATTCTCGTAGATTCCCTCCTCTTAAATCCTCTAATGCTTCTCCGACGTATCTTTCAAATTCTTCCCTTTTAAAAGATTTTCCTGCGAATTCCCCTAGCATATCCTCATCTCTATTATAAATCGCAGAGATTGCATCATTTACCACTTCTCTCCAGAAAACTCCCCTCTTAACGAGCAGTTTTGTGAGCTTTCTTCTCTCTTTTTCTCCCTGCTTCATATATAAACCTTTTAGGAAACTTTCAATTTCTTCATTTTTACCATATACCTCTCTCGCCCACTTATTCATTAATGTGTAAGCGACTTCGCCTTGTATTTTTATACCTTTATTCCTTACACATCTTATTAATCGTTCTAATGTCTTGATGTCTTCACAAAATTCTATTATCTTTCCTATTTTATTCTTAAGTGCACAAATTTCTTCAGGAAATCTTTTCACAGCTTCTCTCAATATATCTTCAGACATCTCCTCCTTGCTCATATATTTACGCCTTCCCATCTCCTCATAAATTTTATATATTTTCTCAAAAACTCTATTTATTTTAATTTCGTTTTTATCAAAATCAACATCCCCTTCAAATCTTTCATGTCGGCTTATGATGACATCCGCTTCCTTGGGAAGTTCAGAAGCAGCGAATTTAAAAAGATGAAGATTTTCCCTTAATCTTTCAATAATTTCTGAAATAAGAGAAATACTTTTTGATGCATCTGAGCATTTTATACGCACATTCTCGCCAATAACAAGTTTACCTATTATCCTCTTTACAAGCTCTTCATTAATACTTAATCTTCTCAATTCAAAAAATCTTTCAAAATCTCCTCTTTCATATAATCCAAGAACTTTGCACCGATGATATTTTATGCCCTCCACTGCTTCCTTCGCTCGCTCGTAAAATTTAAATATTCTTTTAGCACTTATCTCTTCTATCTTTATTTTCTCTATGAAAGTTCTTCTCTCTTCCCTCCCTCCTATTATCTGCACTTTTAAATTACTTCCTAAAATAGCATAATCCTTATTGCGGTCATATTCCATATAGAAAATTGTGCCCTGCCTATCCAGTGATTTCGCTAACTCATCGCATCTAAATCCTTCCAGCACTTGCCAGGCATCAGTGTCATATATACTGTAATCCAATTCCATCTCCTCCTTTATTCACCACAAATATGCTTCCCCCTCTCTCTTATTTCGTTTCCTTCACTCTTCATTTTTCCCTTGCTTCATGGTGCTGGGTAATACACAGTAACAATAGGTGTCGGTGATAGCGCAGGCGTTACAGAAGGCAATGGAGAAAGCGGCGGAGAGGGTGTTTGATTAAAAGAGGGTTGCGTTGTTTGATTAATTAAAGTTGGCTGTGTGACATTTGTTTGATTTGGAGTTATGAAATTACTTATTTTCATAATAGGCTGGAAATTCTCACCCACAACACCAATTGCGAATCCTATAATCATTAAAGCAAACGAGAAAGCAAGGATTCTTCGATTTATTTTCTTATATCTCACCTCAGGTTCAATCCCAAAATTGCTCAATTCCTGCTCATATTTTCTCCCTAATTTCCTTCTTTCTCCTTCTTCAAGCATATCATAAATTGCTTTTACAAGCACCTCTCCGCAACTTCCAATTATCAGCCCTTTATTAAGAATAAATCTCAAAAATTCTCGTAGATTCCCTCCTTTTAACATTAAATCCTCTAATGCTTCTCTGACATATCCTTCAAATTCTTTACTCTTAAAAGATTTTCTTGCGAATTCCCTTAGCATATTCACATCTCTATCCCAATAAATCGCAGAAATTGCATCTTTCACCACTTCTCTCCAGAAAACTCCTTTTTTAATGAGCAGTTCTGTGAGCTCTCTCCTCTCTTTCTCACGCTGAATTTCATATAAATCTCTTAGGAAAAATTCAACTTCATTATTTTTACCATATACCTCTCTCGCCCACTTATTCATTAATGTGTAAGCGACTTCGCCTTGTATTTTTATACCTTTATTCCTTACACATCTTATTAATCGTTCTAATGTCTTGATGTCTTCACAAAATTCTATTATCTTTCCTATTTTATTCTTAAGTGCACAAATTTCTTCAGGAATTTTTTCTGTTGCATTTCTCAATACATCCTCAGACATCTCTTCCTTGCTCCTGTATTTTTCGTGTCTCTCCTTATAAATTCCATAAATTTTCCTAAAAACTTCCCATTCTTTTATTATTTCATTTCTATCCACATCATAATCCACTCGTCCATCAAATTCTGGGCGTATGACGACATCCGCCTCCGTAGGAAGTTGAGAAACAACGAATTTAAATCCGAGATGTAGCACTCCTTTCGATCTTTCAACAATTTCTGCAACAAGAGAAATGCTTTTTGATAAATCTGAGCATTTTATCCGCACATCTTCGTTAACAATAAGTTTACCAATTAATGCTTCTAAAATCTCCTCATTCTTAATACGCTGTCTTTTTAACCTCTCTAAATCACCTTCGGACCATAATCCAATAACTTTAAATTTCGGCCGTTCTATGCGTTCTATTTCATCCCTTGCCCGCTCATAGAATTGAAATATTTTGTTTGCATCTATTTCGTTAATAGGTATTTTTTCAAGAAATATTTTCCTTTCTTCCCTCCCACCTACTATTTGCACAATCAAACAGCTGCCCAGAATGACTTCCTTCTCATTTGATTCTATGTAACAATTGACTGCTCTACTATCTAATTGCATTACTAATTCAGATGCTCCTAATTCAAACCCTGCAAGTAATTTACCATCAGTATCATAAACACTAAAATATAAATCTTTCAATTCTGTCCACCCCCCATTCATTTATCTCCATGCTATTTGGAATTGCAAGAGCGCTAATCGTGTAAAATTCCAGAGAAGCTACCCCTCCTCCTTTATTCACCAATTCTTTAAATGTGATAACATTATTATATAACTTATCATAAACTTTTTTCTCTATTTCTTCTGGTTCTTTCCAAATAAGATTTTCTTCAAACATATCTGTCTTTGTGACGACAATAGCATACTTCTTATCGCTACCAAATGTACTTATTATCCGCAGATATTCCCCAAATAACTCTGCCAATTTTCCTTTTTCCCAATTCGCTATATATTCACCATCAACAAGTAAAATAATCTTACCGGAATCTTTTAATTTATTGTATAAATATACAAGAGTGAGTTCACGTGCAACTTCAGCATACTTATCATAATGCTTCTTCTTCAGAGATTTCAAAAATTCTATATCAAATCTCATATTCTCATCCATTTTTAACGCTTCTTGAATTATTTTCTTTGCCTTTTTATGGTTTTCTTCTTTTATTTCCTTTATCATTATGCCAGAATAATCAATAACAGTAACATCTACGGGAATTATACCATTCTTTTTTCCCTCTAATACGTATAAACCTATCTCAGCTGGCCGCGTTCCTCTCAAAGGTTTACCTTCCAATGTCATCCTTATCATCGTTGGTATTTCCAATTCTTTCTCTTTTTCTTCTCCATACGGAGAAATTACAGCCTCATCATGATGTCCTCCTAAAACATTGACAACATAACTGTATAATGCGAGTAGAAAATAAGTTTTACCCGACCCACTTGGACCAAATACAAAAACATCAGATGCTTTAATTCCTCTTACCACTCTTTTGAGTATAATATATAGAGTGATTATGAGGATAACAGAGATAATAAACTTATACCAGTCAGCTTGTGTCAAATATTGGAAACGAATAGCGAATCCATATGAAATATATGAGAGCAATATGATGAAAAATGCGGTAATAAAAATTCTTGACAGCGATGCAAGTGCATCAAAACGATTTCTGAGAACGGCATATAAGTCAATAAGAAGTCCAATTACGAGACCTGCCGCAAAACCTTCCATGTTAATAGAGCCTTTTGATGAAAAAAAGATGAGCAATGGGACAGATATTGACGCAATTAAAAGACCTCCTACCCTTGAATCCTCCTCAAATGCCATCCCAATAGCGTTCAATATGAATGTTCCGCATAAGAAACTTATAAGAAAAATTAATTCCATCGGTATTTTGGCGTCAATGAAAAAAATATCAGAAATACTCACGAGAAATAGGGATAATGTGATACCTAAAACAATAGAAAGAATTTCTAACACCTTCCTCTTCCAAACATATATTTTCATTTACCTTCTACCTCCTGTCCATCAAGTCCCCCTCCTCCCACTTCCTCTTCTTCCTTTCATGTTCATTCCTTCTTGAATGCATTACTCAACTCATTCACCGTGTAAATTTTCAGAATTTCTGACCTCACATCCTCGCCTCCCTTTTCTCTATTTGCTCCTTTTCCCTTTTCTCTGTTTGCTAATTCCGCAGCATCCTTCAGATTAAGCAATTTATCTCTGACGATGTATTTACCTTCATGCATGAGTAGCGTATGATGTAATATGTTGTCTCGTTCCTTCTCGTAAACCTCCCAGTATCCTCCTCCCGCTGTCAGAGGCGATATGTTGTCAAGGAAGCTCGTGGCTGCGAAAAAGACGAGTGCAATATCCCAGGGTTTCGCATAATTGTGAACAACAAGACGGGCATCATCTCGCTTTTCCAACTGCAGCATTTTGTTTATTTCATGCAATATCGCCTCTTCGTTCTCTCCAGTAGCAAGTTTTCTCGTTATATATGTGGAAGCTGATGATATTACGAGACCTGCTTTCCTGAAATTCCACCTTTCTGTCTCCAACGGAATGAATAAGTTGTGAATACCGAGCTTATAACTGTCCATCATTTTCATATATATGCGTCTCACTTGATTTATGAGCTTCTCAAGCTCTCTTCTACCTGCTTCATCCGCCTCAAGCACGCTCATATCCGCTTTTTCGCTTGTAAGAAGTGATAGAACTCTCGGATTTATCCCACTAAACACTGTTTTATATAAGCCCTCTTCCGCTATTTTTGACCTCTCCTGCTCTCCTATGCTCAATATCTTTGAAATCCTTTCATTATACTTTTCATAATGCTCATTTAGCTCCTTCCTGCAGTTAATAGTTCGCTCTAAAATTTCCTCGATCTTATCTAATATGCTCAAAATACGCTCTTCTCTCTCCTTTTCCCGCTCCAAATCCTTTATCTCTCTGCTAATTTCTTCCTTCTTCACCTCATATTTCTCTTTTGACAAATAAAGTGAAAGCAAGAACTCTCTTAACCTCCCACGAATTTCTGCCCTGTCGGTGAGTTCAAGAATCTCGTTAATGCGTTCTCTCGCCTCCTCTTCAGTGACGAAAAGGATGCCTTCTTCATAAAAATCCCTGAGAATTGAACGAATCACATCAGATTTTATCTCTTCAAGTCTATTTTCAAGACTTCTCGTCAGAAAATCATCTGAAATGCGTATTTCAAAAGGACTTTGAACCGAAAATCCCCATCTTCTCGCCCCCTCTTTAACGAGATGCTCTTTATCTCTCTTCTTCATCTCATAATTCCTTCGCTCCTTCTCTATATTCTTACCTGTCAGAAAACCGACTATTTTTTCTCCAATCCCTCTCTTCTTTAAGCCTTCAAGCCGCTTCTCATAGAAGTAATAGAGGGATATATTTCTGATTAATGTGATTAAACCATCAAGATTTTCACCCATTTTCTCACCTATCTCCTCAACTTTCGCTTGAATTTCCGTCACTGATGATTTCAACCAGCTTTGTTCGTTCCCTTTCACGCCGCCACTCTTGCATTTTGAAATCATACTTTCAATACTGTCCTTCAGACTCCTTTCCTCCGCCTTCGCCTCTCTTATTTTCCTACGAATACTCACAATATTCTCTATATCCGCAGATATATCATCTAATTTATCCCTCGCAATCTTCTCTCCTCGCTCTTTTAGTCTCTCTAATTGCTTAAGTTCTTCATTTTTATTCCTAATACGCCCATCTAATTCCTTAATTCTCTCTGCTATTTCCCTCTTTTCTCCCGTTAATTCGCCTATTTGCCTTCCCATATCTTTCTTTCCTCTCACAAGTTCCTTCAAAATTGCTCGTATAGTTTCGTGTTCTATTCCAGAAATCCTCTTCACGATTTTTGCGGTGTCCTCCAAGCATTCCAAGCTTTCTGGCAGCAGCCTCTTCAATTTCCTGTCGGTCTCATCTTTTAATTCCGCCTCTCCCACTACTTGCTCAAAATTTTTCAGTTTAGATGCAAAATCTATGAGGTCATTATACCTTTTTATCTGCTCAAATTCAAGTTCTGACGGCATATTGTTTTCAATGTAATATTCAATTGCCCTTATTGTCTCGTAATTGAGCATCTTACCAACATCATTCTCCCAAATATTCTTCACAATACCTATCTCCTTCCTCAGGAAATCGTAATCCTCCCTCGTCGGCACACCTTCAGCATCTAATCCAACAGCAGTGAAAAATTCATAAAAAGCATCATTCAATTCCTTCCTGTTCGCTGTTATACCCTCTAATTCATTCACAATTGCCTCGTAATCTCTCTTTAATGCCTTCAATTTTTCTATCGGATACTCTATTACATGTGCATCTGCGAAGATAAAGTATGAATATGGTTTCCTTGCGTCGCTTATATCTATGTCTCTTCGCCTTAAGTAGAATGCATTGATGAGAATATAAGGAAAAACAGCATCAAATTCCATCACTTCCCTGCGAGCGGCATCTTCTCCTCTCGTGTATCCCGTCGGTTCTAATGAGGTGAGAACAATGTAGTTGAAAAGACCTTCTCCTACATTCACATATTCAAGTTCGGTGAGAGCGACGGCAGCATTCAATTTCTCCTTCTCCCCTTCCCTTTTCGTGGGCAGAACCGCAAAGAGCCATATCTCCGCCTCACGACCTCGCCTGCTCCTTATATATCTTGCAAGGTCTATGAACATGCCAGAGCCTGTTCCACCGCCCAGCCCGACGATGATCGCAATTGTTCCTCTGCCTGCGAATGATGGAAAACCTGCCGCCTCTCCCTCGCTCAGCACCTTGTAGAATATTGCCTTTGAGATTGCACGGCGACGATGCACTCCGCCTCCAAAATCCTCATTCACCCTCGGGTCTATCCGCTCCAAATCCGCAAACTCAATACCATTTTCAGGGTCATTTATCCACCACACCTCCGCTGAAGGCTCTGCCTTCCGCTCCTTTATCTTCCTCGCCACATCAGCACTCGCCAAATCCGAAACATAGGATATATTTGCCAGTCTTGGTAAGTGAAATACTTCAATCTCAACACTTCCCGCCACAAACTCTTCATCTCTTTGAAACTCCTCCACTTTTCTCCTCACATCTTCTTTCCTTCTTTCATCATCTCTTCGCTCATTTTCATCCGTGTCTATGATATAAATGCGCAGATGTCTTCCAGACTCGCTCAAGTAATGCTTTAAAATCCATTCATGCTTGCATACCTCGTAAGCAAGATTCTTACCACACCCACCTACACCAACAATCGTCAAATCTTGTGGCACTTGTAAAGCGGAGGGTCTTATACCCTCTTCCATTTTTTCTCCCCTCCCCCTTTCCTATTTCCTCTTACTCAAATAAAAATACTCACAATTATTCTCGCTTATTCTCGCACTTGTATGCAGCCACGCCGTTTCACTCTCTGCTCTCTCCTTCCTCCTCAATTTCTTCCTCTTCTTCCTCTCTCGTCCTTGCACCGATGCGAACGCCCACGACAAAAGCGAAGAATGCTGCAAGTATTACAGAAAGAATGAAAAGCCACAGCGGAACTCCCCTCTCCTTTTCCATTTCTATTAAAATGTCCGCAAGCTCTTTTGACTCGCCGACAAGCCCTTTCTCATGCAAGTTCAACAGGAAATCTCTCGCTCTTTCATCATTTATCTCTCCAACTTTACTGTTAAATTCCTCTCTTTCAGGTATTCTGACTTCAAAAGTCTTTATACTTGAATCTATAAGATTTCCCTTCTCGTCAAGCAGTTTTATTCGGTAGTAAGCACCCGTCTTTTGCTTGTATTTCACGAGCGTAAGACCGTCACATTGCTTCACTTCCGTTACTCTTGGAATTTCCCCGATAGCTTGAGCGTATATTTCATGATTCGGAGTCTGGATTTCGAAGTGTTTCTCGCGGAAAGTCATGTTAAGATTCGTTAAGTTGAATAGATATTTGTCATTATGAACAGAAAGATCAGTATCAAAAGACAATATATATCCCTCTGGGAAGTCTGAAATAGCGAGTGTGAAGTTCACAAGTTCCCCCTCAACGGGATTTTCCTTTAACTCCCCGCTCAATAATTTCACTTGCAACGCCGAAGTAGTGCCTACAAGCGTAAGGAGCAAAAGAAACGACAGTAGCGGCTTTAAAACCCCCATGCCATCCCCCTTGTTTCCCTCCGTCCCCCTCATATTTATAATTTTTGCTTTTTTCTGGTGCACGCATCCTTGCCTCTTTTCCCCGGCGGAGGCGGTGCGGAGGTGGAGGTTTAACGCAGGTTCTTAATCGTTTCTACGAATTCTTTCGCCGCATTTTCAACCTCTCCGTCGTGATTCTCAATAATTTTAACAGGCGCACCAGTGAGGCAGGCGTAAGCCATTGAGATTGCTCTGTTCATCGTTTGATGCTCCTCTATGCTCCTCTCATCCTCAACATCTCGCTCACGGGTGCGGTCGCTTGAACGGCGCCTCGCTATTTCATGCGGAAAAGCCTCAATAAGCACAAAAAGACGAGGTGAGAGCTTCTGAAGGGATTCCGCAGGAAGCCCAGGTAAGTAGCCGAAAGGCGTTTTGACGGTGCAATGCGTGTCCAAAATGATGTTTTCCTTCTTGCTTAAAGCCGCAATCCTGTCGCAAGCCTTCCGCTGGAT
>Ga0190314_1000701_pt1 | contig 11062 bp, 8 predicted proteins | sample 4870071112_MG_FD_165055 | JGI IMG/M metagenome (GOLD analysis project Ga0190314, IMG submission 165055) | Hydrothermal vent sediment bacterial communities from Southern Trench, Guaymas Basin, Mexico - 4870-07-11-12_MG | ecosystem: Environmental > Aquatic > Marine > Hydrothermal vents > Sediment ...
GTCCAGATCTCCCTTCTTTGAAAGAATCTGAAGTATGTCTTTCCTTCTCCTTATTGCCCTAGATGTGGAACCTAAAGCTTTTAGGTCTGTTAGGACCGCCAGATTAAGATCTCTAAATCTTTGCTTTTCCCAAGTCTTAAAATCATGGTACAAAAACGCATTCAATCTTGGATCATCGAACCCTTCATAGATATCACATTCCTTTAAGTCTGTCTTCCTGTCATGCAAGTAAAGATAAAAAGAGAGGGCCTTAGTAGCATAGTAAGTAATATTATACCTTGGTTTTTCCCTCTTCTTCCAACTCCACCCTTTAGAAGACATATTATCCAAGAGGTATTTTATACCTCTACGTACATGTGGGCTATCCTCACTACTTAATAACATCAGAGCCAAGGTCGTAAACGCAGTCGAGTAATTATTGCTTCCCGTAACAGTGTATTGGGAAGCTCCCCACCCCCCATCTTTATTCTGACTCTCCTCTAAGAATGTCCTAACATTCTCAAGTTTCTTATTCATAGGGTCCACACCACACTTTATAAGAGACACAACAACATTTGATGTGAAGGACACCTGACTATTTTCGGACTTACCTCCAGCATCCCAACCAAACCTATCTTTAGCCATACTCTTCATAAACCATATCTTACTCTTATTGAGATGGGGCCTAAACTTCTTCCTATCTACGAAGTATAAAGAAGACACAGCACAATAATTGGTAGCATTAAATGTGTAAGGAAAGACTCTCCAATAACCTCCAACCTGTAAACTAGACAGCTTGGATGCCAACCTTGTGGCCTCGCTTCTAAGATAGCTCTTATCAGACAGACTTAAAGCAATAGATCTAAATGAGAGAATCTCTATTGGGTCGTTTAATCCCCCATTCTCGTAGCAGAACCTCAAGCCTCTCCTTATACATTTAACAGTGTCCAACCCACCAATCATGTTAAGGGTCAAGACAGCCTGAGCAGTTAGAACACTCTCTGACACAAACACACTTGGCTCGTTGTGGATCACACCACCAACGTTCCACGCTCCATCCTCTCCTTGTGTCTGCATCAAAAAATCCTTAACCTTAGACAAAGCGTTTATTATACTCTTCTGCATGAATTTTTATGTTCTTTAAATAATATATTGTTTTCTGAATCTGCTGAAAAAGTTTAAAGGCAGCTTACTTAACTAAACTTAAAATCATATACACCACTAAGATTCTTATGAAGCTTTACGTTATAGGAACAGCTGATTTTTCTTCTCTATTCTCTAGGCCTAACACTTGTTTTGTTTTAGAGGCGGATAAGCCTTACCTTATAGATTTCCCAAAAGACTCAAGAGAACTTACTAAAACTGGCTACGATGTCAAAGACCTAAATTCTGTTATCCTAACACATCTTCATCAAGACCATGTTGGCGACCTGGGATCTTATCTCTTCTACAAAAGATTTAGTGAAAGTAAAAAGATAGAGCTTATAACCTCCGATAAAGTATACAAAGACCTTAAAACTTACCTTAAACCTACGTTAAAAGTTAGAAGACCAAATGGAAATAGGGAGACCCTTCCAATAGAAGAATTATTAACCTACAAATCTATAGACAATTACTCTGGTCCACTGCACATAGAATACATGTACACCAAACACCATGTTAATACAATCGCTCTAAAGATAACTTATAACAACAAAACTCTAGGATATAGTAGTGATACTATATTTGACCCAGAGCTAATATCTTTCCTAGAAGATGCAGATTTCATAATACACGAAGCTTCATTTGACAGATTCAAGGACTCACACACACCAATAAGCAAATTAGAAAGCCTATCCGACACTTTCAAATCAAAATTACATCTTGCTCACTACCCTGATGAACTTGAGACAAAGTTGCATAAACTCCATGAAGGAGAAACATATGAGATATAAAACTAAATTTATAAAACTGCAAATCACCCAAATAATGGGGATAGTATGTCCCAAACGGACTATAAACAAATACTAAATGATGTAGTGTCTGATTTAGAGCTCGTGTTCTCAAACTACCACCCCAACTCATATTCTGCATTCGTGTTTGGATCATATGTTACGAAAGAAACATCTAAGGGCTCAGACCTAGACATCGTTTGCTTATTTGAAGACCATAATCTAAAGCAAGAAATCACGAAATTGCAAGAGAAATATTCCAATACACCAGTAAAGTTTTGGGTCGGAAGCCTTGAGGACTGTTTAAAGGAAGAGGCCGTTTTTAGCCCAATAAAACCAATAGACGAAGATGTATGGTTACATCTGGGAAACTATTATCTTCAATTCATAATGGGTCATCAAGGCCAACATTTACTTGGTAAGGATGTGGTAAAACTATTTAAGGAACGTGCAAGGATGTACGAAATACCAAAAGAAGAAGCTTATGAGATGTACCTCATATCAACACGACACCTTGCTCTGGGGTATTTAAGAGATGATAAGAACCTTCTCGCAAAGGCCGTAGCTAGAGCTACGCTCTCATGGGCTCTTCTAGAGGGGGACAGAATACCTAAGAACTACAAGGAGATTTTCGATGAAGGGAGGAAATTGTTAGGATATGTTGGCTTGAAGGAGAAAGAAAAGTTTCTTACTCTACTTAAAAAGATGGAAAGTATAAAGACTGGACATGCTACAGGCATACAAACCGAAGACTTAAATCTCATATTTGATTATTTTGATTTGGTTAATGATTTTGTCTTCGATTATGTATTTGAAGAGGGATTGGTGGTGAATCCAGTCATACAATCGAATATAGAAGAGTTTCTCAACAAAACATCAGAAATTATCCTTAGGGAACTTGAGGGTAGAAAAGACTACGATGTAAGATTCTTACTTTTCTTCATTGAAGAATTAGTGGATTTCATTTATAAGGAGAATCCACAGCTTGAGAAGGGGAAGGATCTCATAAGTGAGTATATTAGAATAACCTCTGATGTGAAAGAACTTAAATCAAGGCACCTACTCTCAAGAGCCAAGGCAAGGTATATTGGTGGGGATCTTAATGGTTCCTTGAGAGACATAGATAAGTTTATTGATATCTTAGATAAGGAGCCTAATGCAAAAAATGTTTATCTTCTTAGTAAGAATTCCTTAAAGTCTGAGGCTTATACTCTTAGAGCTAAGCTCGTTGACTCAAACGATGAAAAAAGGATGGAACTTCTAAAGGCCATAAGGCTTAACCCTCTTAATAACTATGCCTTAGATGACATAGAGGCTAACTCAAATAATGAGACAAAAGAAGTTGCAAAAGTCATAAGGAACATTCTAAAACATCCTCTTTACCTAGTCGAGGTTTACTCTTCCCGTGACTTTGAGGGGGATAAAGAGTTGTTCGAGAGCTTTGTTGAAGGGCTAAAACAAGATTCCAGGACAAGAATAGATGTAGAGATGGAAATGACTATATCAAGAATAAGTGATCTCCGAAGAAGATTCAACTCAGAGTACGAGTTATTAAATAATGTCCTGGAAGGTAAAATGAATCCAATTAGACCGAATATATATCATAGGATTACAATGCTTAAAATAACAAGAGAAGAGTTAGAGATGTATGTTGGATTACATGAGACTCTAAAAGGAGTGAAGTCTTTCTTAGACAATGAAGACCTAGTGCCTTTTTATAGAACATTAGTAGAAGAGTACTTTAAGGCTAAGAAAAAGTTTATCAGAATGATAAAATTACTCGAGCAAATTTACTCCGAGATTGTAACAGATGAAATAGCCACAAGAGATAATTTAACTGAATTAGAAGATAGATTAGGGTGTGGATATATAGCAGATTGGCAGATGCTTACAGGACAATCCTTCAAAGAAAATTATCCAGAGGACTACTCCAAAATCAAATCCTTACTCGAAGAGTTAAGAAGAAGTTTACCAAACATAGAAGGCTTGGGGTGAGTTAGTTGGAAGCTATACTCACAAAGCAAAAAAGTCTTATGGAAGAGATCATAGAGACTTCTAAGAGAGAACATATTAGAGATATGTATCTTAGTGGTCGTGATGAAGAACTTAGAGAAGAAGTGCATAAGATCATAAAGCTTATTGATGGGACTATTAAAGATCTAAGGAAGTACATGGATAGGAAAGATACTACGTTAAGAGACTTGGCCGCATCGGTAACTGCTGCCCTTTCAGATATGTCTGGGGCTATGGGTAATCTAGCCCCACCTAAGGATTATTCTCCAGACTATCTTGCAAGAGGTCCCGGTGGATTTGTCAATGGGCTAGTAGAAGCTATAGACGTCACTGTTGGCAGAAAAGTCAGAGAAATAACTATAGAAGTAGAATCTTATCTGAGAGAGTCTAAGTACAGAAGGTTTGAAGATATGGAAATAGACGAGATTCCTATTGAACTCAATCTAGAGGCCTTTGACGACGATGACGTGAAGACTCTAGAGGATGAGATTGAACGTTTTGGAGAGTTCAACTTACCAGATTTGGACTTTTTGGGGAGAATTTTAGATGGGGCAGAATACAGAGCAGATAAATTTAGGAGCACTAAAAGGGAGATGTGTAACATAGTTGAAGCTGCTAGTAACTTCTTGAGGGATCTTGGAGATTTCGCCTTGAAAATACACTATACCTCTTTAGGTGAAAGGATTTTAGAATTTGTTGGAGAGTTGTTAGACACATATAAAGTGTACATGTTTAAGGGTATAATTCTAGCTTCTAAGAAGTTCGCTAAGGAGTTTAACATTAGGAAAATTGGTGAAAGAGTCCATCTAAAAGAATATGAGTACTCCTTGACTAAGTTGCTAGAAGAGAAAGGAATAGATATAGATTTCCTGTCCGTCACAGAGAGCAAACTTGAAGGGATAAAACGTTCGTTGGAGCCCGCTGGACTCAGTAATACTCTACAAGAAGTTGACAATTATCTCCAAAGAGTTGAACATCTGAGAGAACTGTACAATATTTGTAAGAGTATAGACAAGGTTGTAGAGGAAAATAGAGATGTTCTCTTAGGTGATCCTGAAAGCGTAGGTATTGCATTGTTTGGTCACGAAAATAAGTTAAAAGTAGTGCCAACCATTGTTGATGTCGGGAAGTTACTTGACTATTTTGGATCTATAGTTCTTGAGGTGGTGAATTCTTATAACGAGATCCAGAAGGAAAAAATAGAAAGAATACATGACGCAGTTAGAAGGGAACTTAAAGAGAAGATGTTGTCTACTATTCCAATCGTCGGGTTGGATAGAGTAAGGAGAATTCTCAACACTTTGCCTGACGAGTCTAATTTTAAGAGAGAAAGAACACTGAGGATGATCTTACTTGAGGAAGGTGTTGACACGAAGGAAGAACTGATAGAATTGTGGGAGGGGGAGATTCTTGAGTATATAATTACTAAAAAGGTAAATAAAATAAAAAAGATACTGGAAAAGTCCGAGAGTGTTGAGATATATGGAACCTTGAGGAAGTATTCTTACGTAGTTAGTTACCTCTTGTATGGTAAGGACATTTTGAACGATGTAGATGAAGAGGGTAGGGTGCTCTATTATTTATTTGGAGGCGAAGAGGAACACCAGATCTCAGTTAGTGCAGACGAGATAGTGAATGTGCTTAGTAGGATTGTAAGACATAATTTGAGTTATGAGCAGGTTAAAATGATAGGATACGCATGCTGTGGGAATATGAAATCCCCCAAGGGTCTAAATTTGAGTGGTTTAAATGGAAGAGATGTTGAGAAGATGATAGTAATAGATAGCATTGGAAGTAGGGAGATAATAGGGGAGCATGATTATTCTGGGGCGTCTATAGAAAGTTATTTCTACCTAGAGAGATTAGATTTCTGGATGAAGAGTGCTAATTTAACACTCAATAAGTTGGGTGATAAAGCAAGAACTGAAGTGGAGAGCACCCTCCAGTGTATACTCAATGGAATAGAAGAGAGGACAGTTAATAGGACAGACATCTGGAAAAAGTCTCCCACCGAGATATCGATGGAAGACAGGTTAATATTTGTGCACGATCTAAGTTCATTGAAGATAGTCTATAACCTCTTTGACATACCACAAGGGAGTTTCATTGTGGAGAAAAGGTTGAAATATGTGCTGGATTACTGGAAGGGGGATGACAAGCTTGAGTAAATTATGTGGACAACTTGATAAGATATGTGCAAAGGTATTGGGATACCATGTTGATGTAGAGGACGTTGCTAATGTTGGTCTAGAATACATATTGAATAACAAGGATAAGATCCTGGATTGCGACGCTAAGATACAGCGACTTTTAGATATTCTTGAAGGAAAAAAACCACGTAACGAAGAGAAGGATGCACTAGACCGGATGCATGACATATTGAATGTGATTGGACAGCTATATAAAACAGAAAGTAATAGGGGCTTCTTGTATCAGAAAAGAGATCACATCGGAAACTTTGTTAGCAGGACTATAGAAAGTGCAATCGTCAATGGATACGCCCCAAGAAACATAAGACTGGACCTATATGGGTTTATCCCTATCTTCAAGGATTATAGTTGGAATTATCTTTTCGATATGCGCAGCTCATCGTGGGCGGAAGGTTATACTGTAGAAGTCTACAATGCAGGCCCACAAAGCTTAGAAAGGGCTAACCTCCCTTATTACTTAATACTAGACATACATTCTGCCAACGGGAAGATCTGTGGTGGCGTTAGGCAGGCGAGAGTTAAGGCCCATTGTGATTATATCTCAAGTAATGTTCTTCCGCCATGGAGGGTTTCTCCGTTGCCAGATGGTAGGAAAGAAGTGTTCTGGGATGAACGGCTGTCTGCTAGTCTTAAAGATGCAAGAACTTATGTTACAGCCACTACTGCACTTTTGAGTTTGGGATTTAGTGTTGCTTCATTGGTCGATTTGTTTGCGGGGGCTATGGTTGGATTGGTACTAGCGCCTTTTACTTTGACATCGGTTGCGTATTATAGTCGTTTATCGAATAACATTGAGAGGTTGTGGAGATGAGTTACTTAGAAGAAAGTTTGGAGGGCGTGACTGGCGCGTTGGCGAGGATATTGAACGAAGATAGAAATATACTTGTAGACGAATGGGAAGAAGTAAAATCCAGAAATCAAGAGATAGAAAAGTTCGTGTACCTTGCTAAGGAGATTATAACGACATATAGCGGTCAAGATCCTCTTGTTGTCCCAGAGGAGTTCTCGATTTATTTAGCTAAGAACGAAGGCTTAGAGTTCCTTTTGCACAATAGGGACAAGATAAATATTCAAGGTAGAAGTATGGAACGAATTCTAGAGCTACTAACTTCAAAGAGAAGTGGACTATTACAGAACTCTTTGGTAAGTTACCCTGATTTGGATAAATTCTTAGGTGTGCTTAAAGATTTGTATTACTCAGATAAAAACCATAGGATTATAAAGTCCGCGGCGGAAAAGTTTGGTACGTTCGTGAGCTATTCACTTTTTAATATACTCCTAAGTAGAAACTGTCCAGATGAGATCGAATTGGACCTATTCGATACTATTCCCTTATTTGATAATTATACTTGGCCAGATAGAACTGAAAAGCTTCCTAAGAAGGTTGTGCTTAAAGTTCGTAATCCTGGCCCTCACAGTTTGAGAAATGCTATACTTCCAGATGGTTTGATTGTGGACGTTGAAGACTCATCTTACTTGATACTTAAAGGTGTAAAAAAGGTAGAAGCAGTTGTTAATCCAAACTATATCTCAAAGGATATACATCCACCAGTTTCGGTTGAGGAGGAAGGTGGTAAGAAAAGAATTGTTTGGTCATACAGTCGCAGGAGAGACTTGAATTTAGCCAGGAAAGCTGCTAAGATAGTTGGATACTCCTACTTAGGGATGTTATTACCTTTCACCTCTCTTGGAGTTTATTTCAATACTTTATGTTACATGGACTCTGAGTGCTATGATTTTTGGAGTGATATCTTTGTAAACTCATTAATAGCAACATGGGCAGTAGATACTCTCGTCTTTGCGATTCCTCTTACCATAGCTCTTAGTTGGTATGTATCATTGAAAGAAAAAATTAAGGAAGTGTTTAAGAAGTAACTTTATCTCTTTTCAGCAACCTTTTGAATTGTTAATTAAGATTAAAGTCTATTAATGAATATAGTTCTTATACCTATTAATATACATGGAATTAATAAAGTCCAAACGAAGCAACGTCGTTGTCTACAAGAGAGACAAAAAAGGCCAAGTTAAAAAGATAAGGGACGGAGTGTTTGGTAAAGTAGAGTATGTCCCAAGAGGCTCCTTAGCATTAGAAGTATACATACCCTACAAAGAAGGTTACAGGAAGGGAGAACTTCATTTAGAGTACGAAATATACGGAGATCCCTCGGGTAATCTTATCGGCAAGACTTCATTTACGGAAGAGGACCTCAAAGTAAGCCTAGAACCGTACTTGAGATCCAAAATACAGAGAATGCCTGAGAGTAAGAAGGGCTTGAATGAGATAGAAGCATACCTTCTAAATGAAATTAATGCGTACACTCACGACAAGAACATAAGAGTTAATAGAGTATTCCTAACGCTTGATGAGAATGTATATACAGAGAATACATTGGAGTCTGTGTTAAGGAAGTCACAGGATGCTGTGAGGGAGGAGTTAGCAGGTTTAAGATCAGAGGTAAGAACCCTAAAGGACTCAATTAAAGACCTTGACAGTTACAAAGAACTAAGGAGTGTGAGAAGGAAGATCGAAGAGTATGAGTTACTAATACGGGAGAAGGAAGCTTTACTGCGTGAAAGAGAACAGAAGATCAACATGATATTATCTACACTCAGGAAGAAAAAAGGGAAAGAGGAGAGAAATGACGCTTCATACTTGCTTGCATTGCTAGACGAACCTTCTACGAATGAGGGTGTAGAAAATCTAGACGAACTTGCAGGTGAGTACGCCCAAGTTGTGTTCCTGGACGATAAACTGTCTGGCATGAAGACCCACGCATATGAGATAGCTAAAGAGTACTGCAAGAACCTATTGCAGCAAGGTATAACACCGAATAAGGATCTCATTCTCACACATTTGTCTAAAGTAATAATGTTGGCAAGAGGTGTTGTGGGATGATGGCTTTGGCTTTAGCTCTCTATAAGATCGGGGATGAGCTTAGGTACAGAAGAAAAACTAAGAGAGAAATAAAATACACCCTTGATAAGATAAAGAGCGTCAAGGAAAGAGTGTATCACTTAACAACCCCAGAAAAAGCAACAATTCTTAGACACCTTTCAATCTTGGAGAACGAACTAACTTTTTACCGTAAGGAGAAGAGTTATAGAAAAGAGTACTCTGATATTAAGACCCTTGAGGAAGTACTAAAGCTGGTCGAGAAGGGAGCCAGTGAGGAAGGTATCCAGAACCTTGTTAGGACATTAGTAGAAGGCTACATGATAAGATCAGGGGTGCCGTTACAAGAGTACCTCACCTCTGAGCAGTACACTCAGAGGTATGGAAAATTGAGTGTAAGGTTAGAAGATGTGCTCACTCCTGAGGTCTTGGACGAGAAGTACAGGACTAAGTTTGAGAGTTTGTGTACGAAACTGGATCATATAAGGTGGGTTTATATCCCGAAGTCAGGGGAGATTAAGTTCTCCCCAAAGGTAAAAAGCAAAGAACATAGAGGAAGGAAGATCGTGCGTGTTAAGGATGGTGGATTAAGATTTGTCGTGGAGTACAAAGATAAAGTGTCGGGCAAGGACCTGATACCTGAGAACGATAAGGATTACGTCGTGAAGTTTATTGTGTGCAGAAAGGTTCCAAAAGATGTGGTAAGAAAAGTTAGGTATGCTTCTTTGCCGAACCAGTCTACTATATTACTATCTGATAAAATTTACTTTAATTTGGGGGATAATGTTGCTAGACTCTACCACAGACTTTTGGTTGACTCTAAGCGGACTATTACATTGGAGGACATACTGGACGCCATTCCTTATGTGAATAGGGAGGGTTTGATTAGAGCTAGGATGAGGATTATGAAGAGAAGAGTGGAATATGTTCATACAAAAAATGTGGAGGTGTGGGGCTATGAGAGGTTACCTGATCAAGAAAGAGTTGAAGAATTTTAGGGAAGCGTACATGGAAGCAGAAAGAGAAGCAGGACTGAAAGACATACAACTTAGAGATCTAGAAGAAGTACTAAGAGGACAGTATGCTGAGTTAGATGGGGCTTTGGCTCGTGGAGATGAGCCCTATGCTATGCAAATAGGATCTTTGATTGCAGAACTAGAGGAGCGTAAGAAGGACTTGAAGCTAGAGAGTATAATGTACCACAACATGGCTAACATGGTGTACATTAAAATGACCCAATTAGAAGCAGAGGTACCAGGACGCGCAAAGAAGATCAAGAAAGTATTGAAAGTAATATATAATGAGGCAAAGAGTGGTAAGACAGGCGATGCATACAGGTACGAGAGAATGTTGAACGACATAAGGAAACTCCAAGAGGCAACGAGAAAGCCTAGAAGTAAGATATCAGGTAGGGATTACATACCAAAGAGAGCTAGAGAGATAGTAGAAGAAAGACGTGCAAAGCTTGAAACGCAGTCGGAACTTGAGAGGAGAGTTAAGGAGAAAGCAGGTATAGCAGCCGATGCTATATCTGCTTAATCTTTTTATTTTTGTAGGGAGGTGGTTGGTATGCCAACATGGGCAGCGGCAAATACTTACCTGGAAGCGGGGGATAAGCTTTTTGATGTTGATCCTCAAAGAGCTTTGGCTAACTATAGATATGCTTTGGAGAACTACCTTGAGATAAGAAAGACCGCCGATGGGGATTTTCTTAAGAGTGTTGACAGGAAGATTGAATACTGCCTTGAGAAGATAGATAAAATCCAGCATCCTAAAAGAGAGAGGCTTGGGGACGGTGATGGGGATGGGACAAATTTATCTGTATCTGTCAGATACCCAGAAGAAAATTTCTCAAGAGTTGCAGGTATGGATGAAGTGAAGAGGAAGATAGAAGAAGAGATTATCATCCCACTAATGTACCCTGGACTGTCTAAAGAATATGTTGATCAATCCTCTAGGGGTATAGTCCTGTACGGCCCACCAGGATGTGGAAAGACGTATATTGCTAAGTCTATACCTGGAGAAGCTTCAAAAGA
>Ga0190314_1000707_pt1 | contig 11045 bp, 12 predicted proteins | sample 4870071112_MG_FD_165055 | JGI IMG/M metagenome (GOLD analysis project Ga0190314, IMG submission 165055) | Hydrothermal vent sediment bacterial communities from Southern Trench, Guaymas Basin, Mexico - 4870-07-11-12_MG | ecosystem: Environmental > Aquatic > Marine > Hydrothermal vents > Sediment ...
ATAATATATTTCCCAATGTAAGGAAGTCTTGTTCATTTCCTCCCACAGAACATAGATTGTTCCGTATCTATCCACCGCAGCCGACGGATTTCTCGCATCCGTGCCATCTTTATAACTGATCACTATATCTTTTCTAGCGCCTGTCCAGTTAACGAAGTCCTCCGAGGCGGATACCATAATTTCGCTACTCTCAACGATATTTCCACCATATGTGTAATTTTCAACCTCGTCCCAGAACAAGAAATATTTCAAATTGTTAGATAAAAATGCATTGTAAATCATCGTTAAATTATTCACATCCCTCTCATCGGGATAACTCGCATTTATTGGCGTGTTATAATAGGTTGAGGTTGCATTGACGAAAACGCCCAACAATAAAGCAAGCGCACCAATAACCGTTAGGAAAGCAATACCCTTCATAACAACACATTATCTTTGCAAAATATATAAAGTTTTGGAATTGTTTAATTATTCACCACGAATCCCAGTGAATCCTATCCTTTTTGTATCTATTTTCTGCTTCGTAGAAGGCATTTTCTTCAAGAGGATAGCCCAAGGATACAACACTGAAAACCACAATATCATCTGGAATACCCAAAAGTTCCGCGATTCCTCTCATTCTATCCTCGTATGGATAAACACCCAACCAAACGGAACCTATTCCAAGACATCTTGACGCGAGAAGAATATTCTGCGTAGCCGCAGCGCAATCTTGAGGCCACAGCATTTTTCTGCTTTTGTTTAGTTTTGGGTCAGCGCAAACAACTATAGCCGCTTTAGCTCTGTGAAGCATTTTTCCATACGGATGTATTCTAGCCATTTCATCTAAAATATCTCTCTTTTTTACAACTATGAAATGCCACGGTTGACTATTTCTGGATGATGGAGCTTGCATAGCCGCCTTCAGAATAATTTTTATTTTCTCATCCTCCACATTCTTTTGGGAGTATTCCCTTACACTCCTTCTCGTTAGTATCATCCTTATGCATTCTGATTCGCACATATACGCCAAATGATTTTATGAGATTTAAAGATGCCGTCCGGAAATTTTTGTAAAACAAATGCAAACATTTATATATGAGTTCTTTCTCCCCCACCCACTATGCAGATGGAAGTTCGCGTTGAGGAAAAATACGTGGTTGATGCGCTGTTCGGGGATGTGTACCTCATAGTAGAGGAAAGGAGAGGGCAGGATAGCGAGGATTCCAGAGAGTGATTTAACCTATAACAGCCAAAATAGGGTTTCCGATGAAAAGGGTTAGCAGATAACCCAGTAGTATAAAGAAAACGAAGGGGATCTGGGGCTGAACCCAAACCTCGCTTTTACCCATAGCCCTGAATCTCTCTATATCTTCTTTTTCTCTATCTTCAAGTGGAGATAGTTTGAAGAATATTTTACCGCTCTCATCCACATGCTCCAGAAGCCACACGAACTTCTTTCCGAACTTTTCTATGGGTATAGTATAGCCAAAGAACATGTGGGGAAACTTTATCCTTCCCGCCAGAAGATTTTTTATAGCGTAGTAAGGTATGAGAAAAAGTAGGCAGAGAGATGCATAAAAAATCACCATAAGAGCGAAGGGAAACACCAGATTGAAAAATTCGTATTTGATAGCAAAGATGGATGTTGATGGATAGGTGGGAAATAAAATTCCAAGAATCATGAATGCCTTGGCGTCCGCACCTCCTTTAAGAATTTTGGTGTAGTAAAGTATATGACCCAGAAGAACCACGAGGGGTGGCTCCACCGCGTAGTAATACGGAGTATACATAAAAATGGCGAAGAATATTGCCATTCCAACGGCAAAAAGGATTTTTCTTAATGTAGGGGATAACTCAAAAAATGCTGGGTAGAAAAGAAAGGAAGTTGCCGCCACGCTCCAAATACCGTTGGCCTCGTATTTAACGATAAATATTGCAAGGCCTATGCTTCCAGCAACCATCCAAGTTAGTGAGGTTATCTCCCTACTTTTCAAATCTTCATATGAAGCAATGGAAAGCGCTACCAAAGCCGTTAGTATGCATGTCAATTCAAAGTAATCGGTCATCGTGGAGAATATGGCGTTTTTGGTATTTTAGGTTTGTGGAAATATTCCATCGCAATTTTTAAATAACTATCGGTGTTTTTCGCGTCATGGCATGGTACGATTTGAAAATATACGGGGTATCGCTGCTTGAAATTTTAGTCGGAATAACAATAATTTTTCTTGCTTTCATAATCGCAAAGATAGTTTACTGGTTCGTTGAGAAATATCTTGAGAAACTCGTGAAGAAATCCAAAACCGAGATAGATGATTTGCTTCTTAAAAACATAAAGAGACCCATCTACATCAGTATAATACTCGCCGGAGTGTATGTGGCCATTTTCTCCATTACAAGCCTACAAAAATATGCCTATCTGATTTATTTGAAAAATATTTTCTCCGTTCTCTTCATAATCCTGGTGGCTTACGCCGTGGCCAGCATTCTAAATGTAATAATAATAGCGGTGTGGAGAAGGGGTGCGAGCAAAGTTGTAAAAGAGCACGAAAAGCATATTCTATGGATTTTGAAGACAACAGCATACTTCTTCGTGTACTTCATCGCTTTCATAATGATTCTGGGCGTTTTCAACATAGATGTGACCGCCTTCATAGCTACGCTGGGAATAATGGGAATAGCGATAGCATTGGCCGTTCAGAGCACCCTGTCGGATTTGATAAGCACGGTGACAATATACTTTGATCATCCCTTTGAAGTCGGAGACCTTGTGCGGATAAAAAATTATGAAGGGTATGTGAGCGCAATTGGGTGGAGAACCACAAGAATAATTACAACGAGCGGTGACTTAGCGATAATCCCAAATAAAATGGTGGTTTCCTCGCCTGTTGAGAATCTCAGCAGAGTAAAGGAGAGGAAAATCAAGATAAACATCAATGTTAAAATTTCTGAGGACGCCATAACAAAAGACATCAAGAAGATTCTCGTAGATACTTGCAAAAATTTTGAAGATATTGACGATTTTTCCGTGCATCTTCAGAGCATTTCGGGAACAACTATGGGCTATGAGATTATCGCCTCGGCAAGATGCGACTATAACCGCATGCTGGATATAAGGGAAAATTTACTTGTGAAAATCCATACGGAACTCCGAAACAGAGGATTTGAAATTGCGTGAACAATAGCGGGAAAAACTTTAAACAAACTCAAAATCATCTGCAGCGAAAACTCTCACAATTTCGCCGCTGCACTCAACTTCAAGCGAACAGTCTCGCAGAACCCTTAAAGGACTACATATTTTTTTATTAAATTTTATTAATTTTCCTTTGAAACTCATTCTTCGGCTCCACTCCTCAAAAAGCTTTTCATCGCTCATGTTGTAGAGATGCGAAAAATTTTTTAGAAATTTCGCAAGTATATGGAATATATTTGTATGAACTCCTTCCAGAAGTAAGGATGTCGCCTTCAGATTCTCTGGAAATTTTTCCACCGATACATTTATTCCCACGCCAATAAGTGTTTTATTCCCTACACTTATGGAAAGTATTCCGCATATTTTCTTATTTTTAACATAAACATCGTTGGGCCATTTAATCTCCACATTAGGCAAAAAATCCTCTAAGGTTATGGCAGAGGCTACCGAGGAAAGCATAACCGCCCTGCAGGGTGAGAGCTTCGGGAGAACCATCGTGAAATACAAACCTCCTTTTGGGGAGAACCACCTCCTGCCCCTTCTACCCCTTCCCGATTTTTGTTGAAGCGCAACCACAACATCTCCCAAATCCATTTCTCTTGCAATATCCATAGTGGATTCCGCACACTCGTAAATCACTATCCTTTTGAGAATCATGAGGTAATAATGAACTTGAAGATAAGTTTTATAACCGCTCGCAATTACGCATATTAAATGCACGAAAATATGATGCGCGCCGTGGAAGAACTGCGAGACCTCTGCGATAGATGCCTGGGAAGAGTATTCGCCAAAAGAGGCCACGGATTGGGAAATCCTACGCGGGGAAGAAGCATTAGAGTTTTTTACGCCATGCTGAAAAATGTTAATATTGAAGATATTCTTAGCCCCGAAGAAAAGGATTGTAAACTCTGCGGTGGGATTTTTCTGAATATTGAGAAATATGCAGAGATGGTTTCCAAAGCCTTGGAAGAGTATGAGTTCAGAACTTTCGTTGTGGGAAGTAGATTTCCGAAGGAGATTGAAGAGGAAGAAAAAAATATACAAGAGGAGTTCGGAGGGGAGGGAGAGAGCATAAGAAACGAATTCAACAGAGAACTCGGAAAGAAACTTCTGGAAATATGGAAAGACAGGGATGTAGACTTCAAGAATCCGGAGATGACGATAATAGTGGATACTATATATGATACAATTGAGATAAATCCAAAGCCCCTCTACATATATGGAAGATACCGCAAACTCCGTAGGGGGATTCCACAAACGAGATGGTCTAAACGTCCCGAGAGAAAGAAGTATGAAACATCCGTGGAAGAACTCATAGCGAAAAAGGTTATGGATTACACGCAAGGAGAGGACCACGCTTTCCATGGAATGGGCAGGGAAGATATAGATGCCAGAATGCTCGGAAATGGCAGGCCATTCGTTCTGGAAATAAAAAGGCCGAAAAAGAGATTTATAGATTTGAAAGTTCTTGAAAAAGAGATAAACGAATACTGTTCGGGAAAAGTTGAGGTATCCTCGCTTAGATTCGCCACTTGGGAAGATGTGGAGAGAGTTAAAAAAGCAAGATATAGTAAAAGGTACAGGGTGATGGTTGAGTTTTCTCGTTCTGTTGATGAAGATTCTTTGAAAAAAGCGGTGGAGGAACTTAGAGGAAAAGTTATATATCAAAGAACCCCTTTACGTGTGTCCCATCGCCGTGCCGACATGGTTAGAAGGAGAAGAGTGGAAGATATAAAACTGGTGGAATATGATAGAAAAAGCGCTGTATTGGAAATAACCGCCGAATCCGGAACATACATAAAGGAACTCATGCACGGCGATGAGGGAAGAACCACGCCAAGTCTCGCCGAACTACTAAAAGTAAAGGTTAGAGTGGTCTATCTGGATGTGATAGAGATATTGGACGGAGGCGATTAAAAATGGTGGAAATGTCGCATGGTCCGAGAGCGCGTACGAGAAAAAAGTTGAGGAAAAGGGTAAGGGAGAGAGGACTCCCTCCAATAACTCGCGCGTTACAAAAATTTGAGATAGGAGAGAAGGCGGCAATAGTTATAGATCCGAGCATACACAAAGGTATGCCCTTCCACCGCTTCCACGGGCTAACTGGCGATGTCGTTGGTAAAAGGGGGCGCTGCTATCTTGTTAGGGTTAGAGATGGAGGTAAGTACAAGATTGTGATCGCCCATCCGTATCATCTAAGGAAGGTGAAAAGTTGAAGAAGTACCTTACTTTGGCGGAAGTTAAGGATATTCTGAGCAAACTCGTGGAGGAGAGGGAACTGACTTTGGAGCAGAAATACGCCCTTAAACACGCGGAAGATTTCGCAAAGTTAAAGGTTGAGGATGCCTTAAAATTAAAAGAAGAATTGATGGAACTTCCGTTCATAACCGAAAGAATCGCGGTTAAAATAGTGGACATACTCCCTCAAAGTCCTGAGGAAGTCCGCGCGATATTCTTCAAAGAACCCATAACTATAAATCTTGAAGATGTGCAGAAAATTTTGGATATAGTTAAAAAGTATATATGAGGGGTGCATTGCATGGAGGAGTATGCTTACATTCTGGATTACTTACCGCAGGGAAGACCAAATCAGAAATCTTTCAAGATAATACCAATTGCGTTGGCCGTCGGTGAAAAGGAGTTCAAACTTTTTGAACTTATTCCAAAACCAGATGTTACTCTTATAGTGGGCGAAAGAGTTTACATAGGTAAGGATAAGGAAAAGAGGAAGAAGATAGAACATGTAAGGAGGAGAATTGCCTACAAAGACCTCACCCATGCTGCACAGTTAGAGCTTCCATATGTGATTGAAGAAATAGTCAAAAAGAGGGAGCAGGATTTTGTGAAATTTTTCAACGAAGCGCATCCGATAACCACCCGCCTTCATATGCTTGAACTTCTACCCGGATTGGGTAAGAAAACGATGTGGGAAGTTCTGGAGGAGAGGAAGAAAAGGCCATTTGAGAGCTTTGAAGATATAAAAAAGAGGGTAAAACACATACATCATCCCGAAAAGCTTATCGTGAACAGAATACTTTATGAGATACAGCACAGATATGAAAAATACAAGATATTCGTGGCACCATAGGCGTTCTTACGGCCTACATTTTCTCAAAAGTGAGAGGATAGCGAGGAAAATAGTGGAGTATGCGGATATTTGCGATGGGGATGTTGTTTTGGAAATAGGGCCGGGGAAAGGAATACTCACTAAAATAATGCTTGAAAAAGGCGCGAAGGTGATAGGAATAGAGAAATCCCCTCATCTATATGGATACCTCAAAGAAAGATTCGTAGATTATATAGAATCCGATAAATTTGTTCTTATAAACGACGATGCTCTACGAGTTAATTTCTCTTCGCTCGGATTCAACAAGGTTGTTAGTAATCTTCCATACAGCATATCATCGCAGATAACGATTAAACTTTTCAAGGAGAAATTCAAAAAAGGTGTTTTGATGTACCAGAAGGATTTCGCCGAAAGAATAGCAAATGTACCTCCAAGAGAGAAATTCAACAGATTGGCTGCGATGGTTTATTTTCTAGCAGAGGTTAGAGTCCTTTTTGTTGTAAAGGCAAAATACTTCCAACCACCTCCGAAGGTGGATTCCGCAGTGGTGGAGGTAATTCCGAAAAATATAGATATTCCAGAGGGATTTGAAACTTTCCTCAGAATTCTGTTCTCACAACCGAGAAAGAAATTAAAAAATGTGTTAAAAAATACTCTATCGTTTGGAAATATGCGTCCCGAAGACCTATCGCCAGAGGATATGCTCACACTTTTTAACGCAAACAAAAAATGTTTGGGCTTCTATAAATAATTTTCTGCGAAGGTTTATATATGTCTCCCCATACCCTTTTAAATGCCCCCGTCGGCAGGTGATAAAAATGGCTAAAAGAAAAGTTGAACAGGATATGATTAAGAGATGTCCTGAATGTGGCTCTGATCATCTTATAAGGGATTATGAACATGGTGAATTAATCTGCGCGGATTGTGGTATTGTTATTGAAGATTCATTTGTTGACCAAGGTCCAGAATGGAGGGCCTTTGATGCCGAACAGGATGAGAAAAGGGCGAGGACAGGCGCTCCAATGAGCTATCTGAGTCACGATAAGGGTCTTGCCACCGAAATTTCCTGGTCAAATAAGGATTCGTATGGTAAGAGAATCCCTCACAAAAACCGCGCTCAGATATACAGAGTGAGAAAATGGCATCAGAGAATTAGGGTTAGTAACGCCGCCGAAAGAAATTTGTCTGTTGCCCTTCAGGAGTTAAACAACATCGCCGCCAAAATGGGTCTTCCGAAAGATGTTAGAGAAACTGCTGCCCTCATATACAGAAAAGCAGTTGAAAAGAATTTGATAAGAGGAAGAAGCATAGAAAGTATTGTGGCGGCGAGTATATATGCGGCATGCAGAACGGTAGGAATGCCCCGCACACTTGATGAGGTTTCTAAGGCAAGTGAGCTCAACAAGAAAAAAATAGGTCGGGCTTACCGTCATTTGACCAAGGAATTAAATCTAAATCTTAAGCCCACAACGCCGTCATCCTATATACCGCAATTCTGCAGCAAACTCAATTTGGATAAGGCCGTTGCCAGAAAGGCGGAGGAAATAGTGCAAGAGGCCACGGAACTGGGAATAATCTCGGGGAAAGGTCCGACCGGCGTGGCAGCAGCTGCTATATATATTGCTGCTAGCCTTATGAAACAGCCAAGGACTCAGAAGGAAATAGCTGATGTCGCGGGAGTTACCGAAGTAACGATAAGAAACAGATACAAGGAAATATCGCAGGCCCTCAACATAGAGGTAGCCACCAAATGAAAGTTTATGTGGTGGATAACGGAGGACAGTGGACCCATAGGGAATGGCGTGTTCTTCGCTATCTCGGATGCGATGCTGAGATAGTTTCCAACATAACTCCTCCTGAGAAACTGAGAGATGCCGATGCCCTAGTATTATCTGGTGGAGCACCGAGAATTTCTATGGAAACTTTTAAACTGGGAAGAGTGGGCGAGTATTTGGATACTATGGAAATTCCCATTTTGGGAATTTGTGTTTCTCATCAATATATCGCTATACACTTCGGGGGTTCCGCCGGCCCCGCGGAGGTTCCCGAATATGGAAAAACCGAAATAGAAATTTGGGATGAAAACGATCTGTTTCAAGGACTACCTGATAAAATAGTGGTTTGGGAATCGCATAACGATGAGGTAAAAGAAGTCCCAGAGAATTTACATATTCTCGCATCATCAAAACATTGCAGAGTACAGGCAATTAAGCACAGAAGTAAACCTATATACGGAGTGCAGTTTCATCCGGAGGTGGAGCACACGCAATTTGGCTACGATATTTTCAAGAATTTTTTGAAACTCTGCAAATCCTGAATTTTCTAATTATTATTAAGGGCAGGATGAAAAACACCGTAAAGATGAATTCTCCTATTTCTGGAACATAGTTCGCTTGATCCGTAGCGCTTGCTGTACAGATTGAATACGACCGTACACGAACTCTAATTGTATCATTTGTGGATGCTGAAGGATCCAAAGTAACCTTAACTGTGATTGTAACAGAAGAGCCGGGAGCAAGCCATCCTGTATCGGGAACTCCATCTCCATCATGGTCCGCAGTCGCACTTATGGAATCCCAAATTCCGTCTCCATCATTATCCGTTGCGAGCCAAATCAGAGTTCCATCATTGTTCAAATACAAATCTATGCGGAAACCGTTGCTTGAACTGGCGAACACATCCACACAATCGTATCCATCGCCAGAGTTTGTAATGGTATGATTGAAATAGAAGTAAATATCGTTCTCTGTGGATGAGTTGCTGTTAGGATTGATCGTTATGTTGCAGAATATTTTGAACTGGGTGTAGTTGGTATCATTTACTCCGTTACTCTCGTATGCTATCACAGTTATGTTGTAAAGACCAACAGTAGCATTTGGTGGAAGGGTATAATCATACCTGTAAATGACATATGAACCATTATCGTATTCTTCACTCATAGTCATAGTCAAAGATGTGCCATTCGGATCAGTTATTGTCATCTCAACCCGATCTATATCATATCCTCCAAACGGATCAGAAATATTCGCCCTTACCGTAACCGTATCTCCAGCGGAGAAATTGCTCGTAGGCATACCGCCGAGGTATGTTGTTATATTTTTCACATGTATGTAAGATGGTGTTACAAAATCAATTCTGCTGGGATATGCAGAAGAGTTGTAATAAACATCGCATTTCTTGTCTCCATAGAATTTCAAAATAAGGCCTCTTCCTGCCGGTATTTCTGGAATCTTAGGTGTTATATTAACCACATTTTCTCCAGCTGCAGTTGCATTTAATGAAAATGTTGCGCTTCCCACTTCGGTTGAATAATCATCCAGATAAATATAAACTGTTCCTGTCCTCGCCCCCTTTCTATCTACCCATAGATGTACAACAATATCACCAGACAAAACAAAATCATTTGCAAATGAATTATTCTGAGTCCATACTGCAGGAGCATTTATATCCGCACCAGCATATATTTCATCGGTATTTCCATTTTTCGGATATAAATACATATTATCCGTTGGACCGCGACAATATAATGTCTTAATTTCTGTACTTCTCACTATTAGCAAATCCGTGGATGATGTGGAATCTCCTGTAAATGAAGAATAAAGTGTTATATTCAGTTTTTCCCTAACATCTGCTCTATATTTGCCAGAAAATGAAATATCAAGGAGAATTTTCGCCGTATCGTTTCTATCTATCGTTATATCCGAACAACCATCCCCGTCGGTATCGTTGTGAGATGTCCAAGAACCCTGATTTCCCTCCCCAACCAATATGTCATCGCTGCCAATTACACCATCTCCGTTCCTGTCCCAGTAAAGCTTTACATAAGATGTACCCATAATCTCCACTTTTATATTTACTATATCTCTTCCTCCGCCCTTATTCATTATGAGATGATGGATGTAGGCTTCCGCATCATTCTGTCCAACAAATTTTATTTTATTTTTAGGTTGTATAAGTATTGATGAATTTATATAAAACACTGTTGTGTTTGATGCCTCAACACCATCGTAGTCCCATGCGGTTACCACAACTGTATATGTTCCTACCCAAGATGGTACCGGGAGTTCAAATGAATAGTTGAATATCCGCCCGTATCTTGTTGTTGCAAATATATTCATCGGTTCTCCATTTAATATATATGTTCCGTTCGGGGATATCACGGACACCTCCGCATAAACTATATGCTCTCCCCCTAAGGGGTCCGTGACATTAGCAAAAATATTCATTCTCTGTCCCTCAATGAAATACTGAGTTGGATGATTAGGTCTGTCTTCCGTCCATATTTCTTTGACATCGAGAAGGGAGGTAGTATTAATAACTATTCTGGAATTGTTAGTGGTAGAATTATAATATACATCAAGGGTATCGTCATCACCATCATCGTACCACTCAAGGGTTACACCCAGTACCCACCACTGAGGTATTACCGTCTCATTTAAATTCACATAGAATGTGTACCAGTCTGCGGGTGGATCACCCCACTGCGAAATGGTAATCCAATTTGAAGCTCCCATTTCAAAATATGTTGTACTATTCCATATTCTCCAAACACGTACTCTGAACTTTTCTGTGCATCCAATATCACCAAACATAGAAGGATTTGGGTCAAGATAAATATATGCTGTAGCGTTATTTATAGTATAGTCCTGTGATAGTCTATGGGGATAAATCCAAAATATAGAGGGATTGCTATTGTTCAGAGTAGTTATAAGCTCATTTGTTCCCTCTGTCCAATTCATGTACAGAAAATTCTTCGAGTCGTATCTTCCGTGCAGATAGAATTTCTGATCACTGTAAGATGGAGTT
>Ga0190314_1000708_pt1 | contig 11041 bp, 11 predicted proteins | sample 4870071112_MG_FD_165055 | JGI IMG/M metagenome (GOLD analysis project Ga0190314, IMG submission 165055) | Hydrothermal vent sediment bacterial communities from Southern Trench, Guaymas Basin, Mexico - 4870-07-11-12_MG | ecosystem: Environmental > Aquatic > Marine > Hydrothermal vents > Sediment ...
CATAAAATCAATAAAAAATTAATGACCAACGTATTAAATTTAACTCAATGAGTAGAAAAATTGAGAAAATAATTGTACATGACATAGAAAGTAATGAATTTCTTAAATTTAGAATAATTTGGAAAATCTTAAGTAAAATTAACCTTAAAGTATCTTGGTTTACGTACTTTAGTAATAGTTTTTGTTCCTTTCTTTATCAATAATAACCATAGTATTACTAGTACTATTGTTAAAACCACTATAATGTATTGAATAATTGTTGTTTTGTACGTGATAGTTTTTACTATTGTTATTTCAAAAGATTTCTCAACTTTATCAATACGAAACACACATTTTAATGTTGTTGGTTTTTTAATAATTAGCTCCGTAGTATTCCACGAATATTCATTACCTATACTAAACTTAAATATTAAAGTTTTGTTAATCCCATTACATGATATATAACCAATTTTTTCAATTTCTTCAACAGGTTTCTTGTCAATTTTAACAGTTATATTAATTATGAATTTTTCATTAACAAAAACTTTCCTTGGATAAGAAATTTTTAAAGAAATAACTTTTGGAAATGTATAATCAATTACTACTTTTTCAACACTATGACTAGATAGTTTAAGTCTAAGAAGTGAACCATTCCAGTAGTAACAAGGTGATACACATAGTCTATATTCATTTTCACTAGTTGTGAAATTAAATGAAATATCTGTACTATTTATCAATATCTTCCATGGTCTAGAAATTGATTTAATATTAATTTCAGTAGTATTCAAAAAATCAAGTATGAGTATAAGATGTGTATTATTCCAAAGAATATCATTAATAACAACGTTTGGATTAGATAAATTAATCCATGTATAAAAAGTTTCATTGAAATACTTACCGTAGAATATCTTGAAACTTCTAAATTCCTTATAATGATTAACATGTAGTGTATAGTTAGTAGTTTCATAATTTTGAATAACCGAACCATTATCAAATATAATGAACATAAATGGTGTTGGTAATGTAATATTGATTAAAGATATTGTATTTATTGGCATGTAGTAACTAATTTCAAGAACACCAAAACTATTCAATTTCTCAGCAATATCTTCATAAACTTCAACATATGTATAACCATTTTCTAAAGCATTAACAAACTCAATAACTTTACTTACTTGTTTAACAATTTCACGTGAAGAAAGTTCTTTATATGCATGAATTATCCTACTTAACCTAAAGTATTTAGGTATTTCAAATCTAAATACCGATGAATTACTATATTCTAAACCACGTGTTAAAGGTATAATTATTGTACAGTTAATTCTTCTTAACATATGCTTAACAGGATCAAAAATGTTAACTGTAGGTATTGTACAATATGAAATTACGCTAAGATTTGAAATTCCTGAAATGTAAAGTCTAATATTTCCAATATCAATTTCTTCATTATTATCTAATGTTGATTGTAAATATGTTACTATTCTAATAGTTAAATTATTTTGATGATATGATTCTATTGGTATTACATAATCACTCCATGTTGTAGAAAATGTAGCATTACTTATAGATACAATTGTTACTCCAGATGCATTAGTTACTTCAATACCTACACTACGTGAAGTACCTGTACCATTAGCTCTAATTGACAAAGTAATATTATGTATGTAGATTGTTGAATTGAATGGAAATGTAATAGTTATTTCATGAATTGTTTTTGCCTCTGTTTCATTTATATAAACAATTGTGACTTTTAAGTAATCAATTTTAAGTTCTTTAGGATTAACACTCATGTTAGTATCTGTGTAATTAAATCTAATCCAAATAACGTTACTTATATAATCTTCAGGATTTTCAATAACATAAACTTTCTTATTATCAATTGTACGTACAGTTGTATTATATGCAACAAAATCAATAATATCGAATGTATTAACTGTAAAGTTGTAAATTTCAATACTTGCTTTAACTGTACTTGATGTAGCTGTTGTTACATTACCAGCAGTTTCAATAATTAACTTAACATAATCAATAGTATTATCATTTAGTAACCATGTTGGTACAGTAATATTAACATCAAAAACTGCTTGAGTATTAGTACCATTTCTACAAATCATCATTTTTTCATCAAGACTTTGTAAATCACTTACACTACCTGAAACAACAATACCAACCTGTGTCTTGTTAGTATCGGGATATTCAATTGTGTAGTTCATATATGGAGTTACATAGATTCTCCAAGTATATCTACTTCTATCTAAATTAACAGTACTTGAATTAATTGTGTACTTTAATACATGTTCAAAATCACTTACTTTTAAACCATATGTAATATTGAATGTAATATTAACAACATTAATACTAACATTAGTTTTAAGTTTTGGTATAGGTAGTATATGAATTATTGTGTAGTTAAAGTATGAATTAAAATTTGTAAAATCTGTTAAATGTCTTGGAGTGAAAACATAATCTTCTTTAGTAGGTTTTGTAGAAATCCAACACTCAATTTCTAATCCCCATTTTTCATCAGAAGAAAAAGTTTTATCACTCCATTCAGCAAGATAGATTGTAGGTGGATCTGCTGAGTATGGATAGATTCTAAATCTAGGTGTTGTTGAATATCCAGGTAATGAATACATGTTAATAATTTTACAATAAAGATACCATCCAAGTTCTGGAATATTCCATGCATATGCTGAATATCCAGTCCATGTGTTAAACCATGTAGAATCAACAGTTTTTGATATCCATTTACTAGATTTACTATCAAATAATGAATTTGTTAAATATGAAGTAACTTTTTCAACAGTAGGTTCAACCTGTTTGAAATGTGTAACCATGGAAAAGATAGAAACACCTATAGCAAGACCTTCAATATCATAATTATGTACACTTGTCATAGTGTTAAAATACATACCTATTCTTTCTCTAAGAAATGTAGAATTTACAATACTGTAAATGATGTATACACTAAAGTTAGTTGTTAATTCATAGTTTGTTCTATATTCTACACCAATCATTGAATAACCAAACCAAGTACCCCAATCAATAACAAAAATTCTATAATAAACAATGTTAGGTTGCCAAGTACCTGCAGGATTAGGATCATTTTGATAAAGTGGAAGTACAGGAAATCTGTTACACATTGGCATATGAACATATACATTACTTCTCTTAGCAATTGAAAACCAAAAACTTACAGGTCTATAAAAACCAGGAAGACAATTATTAAAAAAGCAATAACGTGATGTCTCCATTATTTCATCAGGAAAATCTTTCTGCAGAAAATCTTTTCCAAAACCAAGTGATATATTTTTAATAATTGGCAAGTTTCCAAATCTTGGAAGTGATAAATTAATTTCGATTGTTAAGCCACTTATTGAATCTACTTCACATGGTGGTCTATCTAGAAATGCTAATTCACCAATTTTAGGTACTTCAACTTCGTAAAATATTGCATATTGATTTTCATTAAGTTGAACATATGGGTAATTTTCATTATCTTTTAAAATTTTTCCATTAGTTTTAACGTTTGCCCAATATGGTATATAGAAATTCAATGAACCCTTTAATACACGTACATAAATTACTCTATGTATTAGGTAACTAGTTGCTAGTGTAAAAACTAGTGTTGGTGTAGAATAATTATTTCTAAAAATAGCAAAATATCCTTCTTTTCCACAAAAAACAAACCCATAATATCTAAATTCGGAAGTTGCATCTGTTGTGAATGTTGTTTTAGGAACTACATTAACTATTCTATAGCTATAGTTTGTTCCATTAAACGACTTGACATAGATATTAGTTACAGTATATACAATATCGAATACAGTATCATTAATACCATAACCAACTTGATTAGGTAATGTATCTAATGGTACAAGATTACCAAGAATACACGGAAAAATACCATATTTATTCAATTCAATATATGAAGAAGCATTGATTGAATAAAACATTGCTAATGATATGAGTATTACTAAACCACAAAGATAACTAAACCTTAATTTCATAGACTACCCAATAACCTTATTTTTTAAAAATAAAAATATTAAGTATAGATACAATTCTTTCCCTAAACTCATGTACACTAAATTTCTCAACATGTTTTTCGTATTTATTACAAACTTTGTCCAAACCTATATTTTCTTTGTAATAATCTTTTTATAACTGTTTCAAAATAGGTGTTCTTTGATGGAAATTGTTTTTTCAATGATTACTAAGGATAGTGTTTCTAAACTTAGACATAGTCCAATTAAGCTTGAACATGTTCTTAATTCAAGTCTTCAAATACCGTATAAAACATTTATACTTGTTGATGTTTCAACTGATGAAACAGCTGAAGTAATTAGGAAATGGTGTAATGAACATAACAAAGAACTTATCTTGATTAAAGGTGGTAAAACACGTGCTGAAGCTAGGCAAATAGCAATTAATACATTTCTTGAACATTGGAAAAGAGGTGATTGGCTTATGTTTCTAGATGATGATTTTGTACTTAATCAAGGATGGTGGAATGAAGCTAAACAATACATTGATGACCCGAAGGTTGGATTGATTTGGGGACTTAATTGGGATAGTACAACTGAGAGAAGATTATATCTTAAAATTTTCGGTATTGACTATAAACAATATTTAATTAAGGAATTTTTTAAAAGAGGTGGAACTCATGATACAATGCTTAGATATGAAGCAATTGAAGGAATTAAAATACCTGATGAACTTCATTGGTTTGAAGATGGTTATATCCTAAGGTATGTACAATCAAAAGGATTTGAGGTAAGGATTGTGAAAACAGGTGGTATTCACTACAATCCCTGGATTGGTTATAAACCAACTTGGGCAATTAACGTAAACGAGATTAAGCAAATGGCAAAAATTGCTAAAAAATATGGTTTTGATAAACCATCACTTACAAGATTTTTAATGGTTCTCATTGGTGGACTTCCTGTAAATGTAATACCTAGTTTACAATCATTTGGATTTAAAGGATTTAAAAGAGGATTCACAAGATGGTTAGTAAAAACTCTCTACAGATGGTATCTCCTACATGAATCACCATGACATTATGGATATTTAATTTTCTTAAAAATCATGTTTATTAAATCACTTGGTGTTTCAATAATTTCTTTAAGATCTTTAAATGATGCATATTTCTCAATTTCTAAAAGTTTAGTAACTATAACACGTATGTAATCATTTTTGCAATTCCTTAAAATATTCTCATAGAGATTCTCAAGATTTCCCCAACAATATGGCTCATATTTACAAAATATACAGAATTTACCATGTGCACGTCTAAGCATAGCAACAAGACTCCAATACCTAGTAACTAAATCCATTGAAGAAAAATAACGATACCCAATTAAAAGTCTGTTTTTTCAAATCTTCTTAACAAATGAGTAATTAATTATTTCAAAATCATGTTTTAGGAAATTGTTAAGTTCGTGAATTACCTTACTTGGATTTTCCTGTAGTTCCTCAAGTTTAAGTATGTAAACATTGTCTAGTGTATTTACTTTTTCAACAATACTTATGTAAATGTTGTAGATTTCGTGAAGTATTTTACGTAGAGTTTCACTATCTACATGATTTGGTATTACTATATTGAAGTATTTACAATATGGTGATAATCCATATACCCATTCATGACTTGGTTTACGAATAATCCACCATTTCAATACATTGAAAATTCTGTAGATTCTCTTGATTAGCATTTTCTTACTCATTTTCTTTACACGTTCAATAGATCTAGTTACTCTCTTTCTAAAACTAATGTCATTAACATACCATTTCATAAAAGCATTGTATAAACCATTAAAACTACGTAATGTAAAAACAATCTTTACATTGTTTATTTTGTTTAAGATCTTGTCAATAAATAACCAAATGTATAAATCCTTAATTACATAATTACGTGAATCACCATGTAGGTAATTAATTACATCTAGAACATTGTTTTCAATTTGTTTAGGATTTTTAAGTAATGTATATGCAGTTTCTCTACACATTTCAACAATTTTACCATCAATTCTACCATAGTCATGTGTAACATCTAGTTGATCATGTAAAGTAGCGTTAACACCATATTTTTGAAATAAATCATGTAAAACAGGTGTAAAAGGCTCATACAAATACAATGCCTTACCTCTATTATTCCTAGCAATTAACTCGTATGTAATTGTTGTTCCACTACGTGGAAGACCAGTAACAATAACTTTAATAACCATAGCTTCTCGATTTAAACATGTGAATTAAAATTATTAAGTCTAGCATCATGTTTTTCAACATATTTTCTAAGTATTTCAATTGCTTTTTCATGTTCATTATTAGCAATGTAGTAAAGTGCTTTTAGTAAATCACGTGTAACTGGATTAGCTTGCCATGTAAGACTTGTTTCAATAGGTACAAGTCCTTTCCTATAATCAACCCAGCCAATGAATATGCAGAGCGGTACGTAGATAAGTACGAATAATATAACATACAGTATAAAGTATGTGAAAATATTTGGGAAATGTAGTAATTCAACAAGTAGTAAAGTGTATGTAATTGTTACAAAATTAACAAATTGAATAACATAGACAAAATATATTGAATGAGCACGTCTAAAATACAGGAAAAACCTAAGTAATTTAGTTAATTTCATTATTTACTTCTTTTTGCTAAGTTCTTTAATTGTTTTGTTTGTTACTTCATTAATTACTTCAAGTCCTGAATATACACAGTCATATAAGTCTTTTAATGATTGTGATTTTAGACTTGATTTACAGTAATTTATTAGGTTTGTTAATTGACTACCTTTTTTACTAACTTCATCAATTACACAACTTACAAATTCATCAAAATTTTTATTCTTCCTGTAAATACTGTAGCATTTATTAACTGCTTTATCAAATGTATTAAATTCCTTATCAAGTATCTTAACTATACATACCTTGAACTTTTTAGGTTCTTCAATTGTTAAACAATTTTCAACTACTTTACCAAGTACATCACTTGGACTAAAATTCTCAGTAGATAAGTATTGTTCTTCAGGTTTTACACGATTTAAAATTTCTTGAAAAATTTCTCTAAGACTCATCAAGGGAAAATTAATAAAACACATATATAAAAATTAACACAATGATTTTCACGAAGCGTAAGGAAAATGAAATTTTGAAAAATATCTTAAATACATCAAATAATTTAAGTAATTCACTACAGAATTTACTAGGTTTTGAAAAGAAAAAGAAAAGGTTTATGTGTTTTGATGAAAAACCATGTTAATAAAATTCAATCCTTATTAATTTACTAAGTATTTTCAATTTATTCCTTATAACTGCGTCAGAACAGTATTTACATGCTTCTTTTCTTAAATCAATAATATTTACAGTAAAATCTTTAAAGTAAGCTTGTAATTGTTGTAAAATGAATATACCAAGTACATAAATCATACAGTTTTTCTTAGTGAAGTATTTTTTCAATATTGATGATTCAGTAACTAATCTATAGAGAATTTTCCTAATCAATGGCTTATACTTCTCATTTACATACTTTACAATTTCTTCAATTAACATCTTAATTTCTCTATCACCAAGTTTTTTACTAAGGTATTTCTCTACTATGAAAAGTGATTTCATAAGTTCATTAGAACATTTATTAAATACGAAAATAGATCTAACAGTATCTCTTCTATTTACAATTCCTGTTTTTTGAAGTAATTTTACAAAATATGCAGTAATTAAACATCTAATTGGTATTTCTTCTGGAATTTTACCATGTTGTTGCAGTTGATTTACAATTGCTTTAATATCTTGTAAAACTTCATCAATTGTTAGATTTAGTCGTTCAAGAATGTTTATGTTGAGTATTTCTGAAATTTTTTCAATATATTTCTCAATCTTGTACTTAAGTACTAAATCAAGATTTTTAACATGATTGTAAAGTAGTTTAAGTTGCTCAATATCATAGTGACTACCTAGTAAGTAAGTTGGTTCAGCTCTAGTTCTTTCAATCCTTTCCTCAGGTGTAAATGCTCTCCATTCATGCTTATAATCAACTACATGTTCTTGAACAACAACACCACACCTTGGGCAAATATATTCACCTCTTTCATAATCATAAACTAAATCAACACAACCACAATTTGGACACTTAAGTTCAAAACATTGAATACACTTACTACTATTATTGAAATTTCTATGAATTTTTCTTTTCAAAAAATCAAGTTTATCACTCATTTTCATCACCTTCTATTGGAAATAGAAATTCTTCAATTACCTTATCAACAATTTTTATTCTAATTCCTTTAATCGATCTTAAGTCATGTATTTGCTTATTGAGTCTTTTGACTGGGGAATTCATTGTGTTTTAAACATGTGTTTATTTCTTATAAGTTTTAACTTTTAAATGATAAGTTCTGTAGATGATTCTTTTGGAAATTCTTTCTTATCGAAAATAAGTTTCATAGTTTTTCTCCCTATTTCAACACCAATTCTAATTTTGAAACCATCTTCAAATTCAGCAATTATGATGTAATAACCATTGCAAATTCTTTCAATACTCACATTATCAAAGTACTTCAAGAGAATATTTCTCAAATATTCAATTGATTTTTCATTTGATTCTTCAGGAATTGGTAAATTAATAACTCTTAAACTATCATCATTTACATTCAGTACCTGTTCAAGTAGTATTTCCTCAATATTCATCATGTTTAGATTAACTTATGGTAAGTTTATAAATCATTTCAATATGTAGAAATGGAAAAAATGGTTCAATTGATTTAAAAATTTAACATGCAGTATTTGAAATGTAGTGTTTACTAGATTAGGTTTTTTAAGAGAGAATCAAAGGATTGTTGTTAATACTGTAGTGAATAAACTTGTTGAGAATGTTCCAAAGTCTATACTTTTTATGCTTAAAGCACCTACAGGATTTGGTAAAACACTTGTTGCTCTTTCTATCGCATATATGTTACATAATGAGTATGGTTTTAACGTAATTACATTTGTTAGAACTCGTAATCAACTTAGTAGATATGTTGAAGATTGTGTAAAATTTTTCAAAACACTTCCAAAACTTAGACTTAATAAAGAACTTGTTTGTATTACAAAGTTGTTTAATTGTAAACAATGTAGATATGGTAAAGAAATTGAAGTTGATGAATTAATGTCTTTACTATCTTGGAAAAATATTTACGATCCATATAGTCATGAATTACTTAAAGAATTTAGAGAAATGAAGTTATGTCCTTACTATACGTGGTGTAGTATTTCTAGTTTTGTAACTGTTTGTACATATCCATATCTTTCTAATCCAAGTCTTAGAAAAGAAGTTTTTAATAATGAACGTCCTAACTTTGTAATTATTGATGAAGCTCATAATCTTGAAAATTTAATTAATTTAGAAACTTCAAGTACATTAATTACAAGATTTTACACAACTATTGAAATTGAATCCACAAAATTTGTACAGAAATTCCACATTAGTCCAAGTGATTTATTTACAATTAACGATACTGCTAGAAAACTTAGAGATGAGTGGATTAAAATTTTTGATAAATGTAGAAGAAGTGACTATATTGTACTGAATTTAGATTGGGTTAAACAAAATTACTTAAGTACGTTAAATCTATGGAATTTAATAAAGGATATGACTTTTCAACTACATTTAGATAATGTTATTGATGCTTTTTATGAATGGAAAAACATTATTGAACATGTCATAAACTATGAACTTAATATTTTACAAATGGTTAAAGATGATGTACCACCAAAATATGTTTTTAGAACATTTGATTTTTCTAAAATTGGTTTTTTACTAAGTGAGTTTAAACATGTTCTTTTAATGAGTGGTACGTTACCAAGTAAATGGTATGTTAAATCTATTTGGGGTATTAAACATGATAAAATAGTTTCTATTGAGTTTCCTGAAGTTTTAAAGAATTTAAATGTTGTTTATGTAAATGGTGTTACATCACTTTATAAACAAAGAAGTACATACCTATTTGCTAAGTATGGGTTTTTAATTACGAAAATTTTTGAAATTGCTTGTAAGAATGTTCTTTGTTTTTTCCCAAGTTATGAATTTATGTTTGATACATTACCATTCATTAAAATTCATGAAGAATCAATTATTTATGATGTGAAAACTATTTCACAAGTACTTGATAAGTTACTTAATGGTAAATCAAGGTATTTAATATGTGATGTTTTTAGTGGTAAACTTGCTGAAGGTATTGAATTTTTGAATAAAGAAACTAATGAACTTCTCATAAGTGATGTAGTTCTTGTTGGTATTCCATATCCAAAGTATGACAAGTTTACAAGAGATTTACTAAGTAGATTTGAGGAAAAAGGTATTTCATCTAGGTTGTACATGTTTGAAAAAGCTTGGATAAGTGTTAGACAAGCTATTGGTCGTGTTACTCGTGGTAAAGGAATTGTAAATATTTGGTTTTTAGATGATAGGTATGTAAATGATGAACTTTGGAAAAATAAATTAAGTGAATTACATGTACATTCAAGAAAGTTAATACATTCAGATGATTTACTAGATGATTATGTAAAAAATGAATTACAAAATATTCAAAAACTTGAAGAAATTAGAAGAAAATTTAGAGAATTTTTAGAAAGTAGAAAATTTGAAGAAATTTAGTTTTGAATTTTTACAACATTTCAACTTTTGTAGTTAATTCACTTGGATCAGTTACCTTTAGGAAGTTTTCACGTAACCATTCAACCGTATCTCTCATATAATCTTCAAATCCAAGATCGTGAATTCTCCTAATCATTTTCTGTATTAATGCATGAACATACGAAACATTTCCTGATTTCAATGCATTGATCATGTCGGATTTTAAACCTCTGAGTTCTGTTAGGATAGCTTCTCTAAGTTCGGCTAAAACAGTTTTAATTTGATTTTCGAAAATTCTTTGCAAATTCTTATCGGGAATTACTTTATCGGCTAACTCAGGTGGTAGTGAGAGTAGTGGTAGGTAATAGATTTTGAATCTCTTAGTTACTTCTTTCTGAACTACTTTAGCTACAAAATCTTCCCATTTAATACCTTCTCTTTCCTCAAG
>Ga0190314_1000709_pt1 | contig 11018 bp, 13 predicted proteins | sample 4870071112_MG_FD_165055 | JGI IMG/M metagenome (GOLD analysis project Ga0190314, IMG submission 165055) | Hydrothermal vent sediment bacterial communities from Southern Trench, Guaymas Basin, Mexico - 4870-07-11-12_MG | ecosystem: Environmental > Aquatic > Marine > Hydrothermal vents > Sediment ...
GAGGAGCACAGGGCATATCCCGAGGCGATACGGCTCTTCGCAGAGGGGAGATTGAGGGTTGAGGGCAACCGAGTCAGGATAATGGAATCGGCAAAGAGCGAATAGAGTGAACGGCATCTTTTTATAGGAAATCACCAATCACCCCCCATGAAGTCCCAGCTCATGGAGAAGATGGCCGGCGAGATCACCCTTTCACCGGTCCCGGGAAAGACCATGCGGAAGTGGAGGGAGGATTTTCAGGTATCCCAGCAGGACCTTGCCAGACATCTCGGCATATCCCCTTCCGTCATAAGCGATTATGAGGGGGGAAGAAGAAAATCCCCGGGTATCCAGACCATCAAAAAGATCGTCACGGCCCTGATTGAAATAGACGAGGAACGGGGCGGAGAGAAGATAAAGCAGTTCACGGTGGGCGAAGAGAGCGACGCCATCCTGAGCATACGGGAGTTCCCGATAGGCCTCAGCTTCGACAGTTTTCTGAACATCATAGGGGGCGAGGTGGTGACACCGGACTGCCAGATGAAGCCGGACATCCACGGATACACGGTAATAGACAGCCTGAAGGCCATAACCTCCTTCGATTCCCGCGATTACATGAAGATATACGGGTGGAGCAGCGAGAGGGCGCTGATATTCACAGGCGTCAAGTTCGGCAGGTCCCCGATGATAGCCATAAGGGCGCATCCGATGAAGCCGGCAATGGTGGTCTATCAGCGGCCAGAGCACATTGACCCGCTGGCCATACGCCTCTCGGAGCTGGAAAAGGTGCCTCTCGTAAAAACGGACATGCACCTGGAATCTCTCATAGAAACGCTGGAGAAGAGGGCGGACAGGTATCTGAACGCCCGGTGAAGGATAAAATCCATGATAAAGTTCAAGAAGGTGAAGCGATGAAGACAGGAATAGTAAGTTACGGAGCGTACATCCCCAGAAGCCGTATAGAGCCTGCAGCGATAGGCCAAGTATGGGGGATTGACGGAGCGGCCATGGGCAAAGGGCTCATGGTGAGCAGGAAGTCGGTGCCCATGCCGGACGAGGACACCATAACAATATCCGTGCAGGCAGCCAGAGACATGATGAGAAGGGCGCAGGTGGACCCTGCCGAGATAGGGGCCATATTCGTCGGCTCGGAATCCCATCCATACGCGGTGAAGCCCACGAGCACCATCGTGGCGGAGGCCATAGAAGCGGCCCCACACCTGACCGCGGCGGACTACGAGTTCGCCTGCAAGGCGGGAACCGCAGCAATCCAGACATCCATGGGCCTCGTAGGCTCGGGAATGATGAGATACTCCGTGGCCATCGGAGCGGACACCTCGCAGGGAGCGCCGGGGGATGCGCTGGAATACACGGCGGCTGCAGGCGGAGCGGCCCTCCTCATCGGAACGGAGAAGGACAGGCTCATAGCGGTGATCAACCACACATACTCCTTCACCACGGACACCCCCGACTTCTGGAGAAGGGAAGGACAGATGTACCCGAGCCACGGCGGAAGGTTCACCGGAGAGCCCGCCTACTTCAAGCATGTGGTCACCGCGGGAAAGACGCTGATGGAGAGGATCGGCACGAAGCCGGAGGATTACAACCATGTGATACTCCACCAGCCCAACGGCAAATTCCCCACAAGAGCGGGAAAGCAGATGGGATTCGCGCCGGAGCAGCTGAAATACGGCCTCCTCACCCCGGAGATAGGGAACACATACTCCGGTGCGGTGATGCTGGGCCTCGCATCCGTGCTGGATGTGGCAAAACCGGGGGACAGGATACTCATGGTGGCCTTCGGCTCCGGTGCGGGAAGCGACGCCTTCGACATAACGGTGACGGATGAGATAGAGAAATTCCCCAGAGAGAAAGGGACGGCTGTAAGGAAGATGATAGACAACTACACCCTGATCGACTACGCCACATACGCCAAGTACAGGGGAAAGATACGGATGAGGGAGTGATAGCATGAGAGATGTTGCGATAATAGGGATAGGTGATACGAAGTTCGGTGAGCTCTGGGATTCGTCTCTGAGGCGTATAGGCATAGAGGCGGGAATCGCCGCCATAAGCGATGCTGGAATCTCCGGCGACGAGGTGGATGCGCTCTATGTGGGAAATATGTCGGCAGGCAGGTTCATAGAGCAGGAGCATGTGGCGGCCCTTATAGCAGACTATGCCGGCCTTACCAAGAATCACATCCCTGCGGTGCGGGTGGAGGCCAGCGGAGCATCGGGAGCCCTTGCATTAAGAGAGGGATACCTCTCGGTTGCCTCCGGCGAGTACGATATAGTCGTCGTGGGAGGCGCGGAGAAGATGACCGATGTCGGCGATGAGGATATAACGAACATTCAGGCCGCAGCGATGGATCAGGAGTGGGAGAGCGTATTCGGCGCCACCCTTCCGTCACTTTATGCCATGATGGCCAGAAGATACATGCACGAGTACGGGGCCACACGGGAGCAGTTCGCATCGGTGCCGGTGAAGAACCACGCAAACGCCGCGAAGAACCCGAAGGCCCAGTACAGAAGGGCGATCAAACCCGAAACCGTTCTGAACGCCACGATGGTTGCCGACCCTCTGGGAATGTTCGACTGCGCACCCAACAGCGACGGGGCCGCAGCGGTGGTTCTCGCCCCCATGGAAATCGCAAAGAAATACACCGACACACCCATCAGAATAGCAGGGTCCGGACAGGCCAGCGATTCCCTTGCGCTCCACCAGAGAAGGGACATCCTCACAATGGATGCGACGGTATACGCTGTAAGGAGGGCTCTGAAGCAGGCGAAAAAAGAGGTGAAGGACATTCAGGTGGCCGAACTTAACGACAACTACACCATCTCCGAGATCCTCGCGCTGGAAGACATCGGATTCGTTGAAAAGGGAAAGGGAGCGGAGTTCTCCCATTCGGGCCAGACCGCCATCGACGGAAGGATTGCGGTGAACACATCGGGCGGCCTCAAGGCAAGAGGGAACCCAATAGGAGCAACGGGTATAGCGCAGGCCGTGGAGATAGTCAGGCAGCTGAGAGGAGATGCGGGAGAGCGGCAGGTGGACGGGGCGCAGGTTGGCCTCACCCACAATGTGGGCGGAACCGGTGCCACCGCCATCGTTCACATACTGGAGGTGGCATGATGGGATCGATACCGAGATTCTGGAGAGAGAACCCGAGCAGGTACAACCTCGTGGGAGTGAAGTGCGAGAACTGCGGCAGGGTCTTCTTCCCGCCCAGAGAAATATGCCCGGTCTGCCACAGGGAATCCATAGGAAAGATGAAAAGGCTGGCCCTGAGCGGCAAAGGAACCGTCTATTCCTATACGATAGTGCAGGACGCACACCCTCAGTTCGAGATGCTCAAGCCCTATGTCCTCGCAATGGTGGAGATGGAGGAAGGGGTGAAGATAACGAGCCAGATAATAGATGTGGAACCGGAAGATGTCCGTATCGGCATGAAGGTGGAGGCCGTCATGAGGCGTCTGGGTGCAGAGGGGAACTCTGGAATCCTGCACTACGGCTACAAGTTCCGACCTGTGAACGAGCAGGAATAAAAACCCTTAATCCTCCTTTTTCTCCTTTCTCTTCCACGGCAGACCCGGCAGCTTCCCCGCCCTCTTCCTCCGGACATATACCACCGCATCCACCACAGCCAGCACCACCGCTATGAGAATCATAAGTGTGAGGGTGAACGAAAGACCGAAGAGACCCCCGGAAGAGACCGTGACCTGAATGGGATCAGCGGCACCGGCCGAGGGGTAGAAGGCGTGATTTCTCCCGTCGAAAGCGGAGAAGTAGTACTCCATAGGGCCAGCTCGCTCCGGCGCGAAGTCGATGTAATAGGTGTTTCCGGAGGATTGTGCCATGACCTCGCTCTGCCAGCTCACATCGCCCTCGTATCTGTAATAGAAAGCGACATAACTGATGCTGTTGTCGTCCTCTGCCTGCACGGTGAGGTTGGTCGCATGTCCAAGAGAGAAGGAAAGGGGCGTCGAATTACCCATGGTGATGGAGGGGGGAGTCATGTCGGCCACCCAGACGGTCATGTTCCCGTTTCTGGGATACCGCACCTCGTTACCGATGGAATCCACCGCGGTTATGTAGAGGGAAAAGACGCCGTACTCGTCCTGAGCGGGCAGCTCCCCGTGCCACAGATCCTTTTCAATGACAGCCATGGGATCGCTGTGCATCTCCGAGGAAGAGAATCGCCAGTGAAGGGTTACGGAGGCCACTCCGTCCGCATCTATGACCGTGACATTAACCGGGTAGGAAACGCCTTTCGGGATGGTCAGGGTGTCCGGAGAGAATACTATGGTGGGGGGGCCGTCGGCAGAGGAAAAAATGGGCAGATAGGTCACAAGCATGATTATTACGGCGAACAGGGCAATGGACCTGACCGTCGGTTGAACGAGGCCTTTCATGTCTCCAAATATGTGGAGAGAGTATAAAGAACTTTCCTCAGAACATTCCCATGAAGTCCCGCACCAGGTCCGGTATCTTGCTCTCCACCGCCCTCAGAATCTCCACCATGCTCATCTTTTCCATGTCAACCTCGGATATAGCCTTTATTATGCGGTCGAGGTCGTCATCGCTAAGGGTGGCGAACTTCTCCTTCACCATCCAGTTCCGGTAGAGGCGGTCCTCCATCTCGTCCCTCCATCTGCGGTCGTACTCCATGAGGAACTCCTCCGAGGCATCGTTCTCCTTCACGGCCTTTGCGGCAACCTCGCCCGCGATCATCCCGGCGATACAGCCGTTGTACACACCTCCTCCCGTAATGGCGTCTATCATCCTCGCGGCATCCCCCACCAGCATGAGGCCGGGCATCACCGTCTTATCAAGGGGCAGAGAGACGGAGACAGCACCGGAGACATCCTGAATCGAGCGCCCTTTCGCAAGGTTCGGCCTCGCGGCTATGAACTCGTCCAGAAGTTTCTTGGCCATCCCGGGCTCCTTTATCTTGCTCAGGAGGACGCCTATGCCCACATTGGCCACATCGTCCCCCTTGGGGAATATCCATATATAACCGCCGGGGGCCATGCTCCCCACATAGAACTCGTTGAACCTGCGGTCCACATCGACACCGACCAGCGTGTACTGGAACGCGGAATCGATATCCTTCGGCTTCACCACGGTGTTTATGCCGGCCCACCTCCCTATCTGCGACTCGAAACCGTCAGCACCGATGACTACCTTCGCAAGAATCTCAAACTCCTCGCCCATGTGCCTGGCCCTTACTCCGACGACCTGCCCTCCCTCCTTGAGAACATCGAGGGCGGCGGTCTTGAGCATGATATCCACGCCCTCCTTTGCGGCCATCTTCGCAAGGGCCTTGTCGAACAGGTCGCGGTAGATGACATAGCCGGACTCGTCACCGGCCCTGCTCTCATCCACTTCAAGGGCATAACCGGAGGGGGAGATTATTCTGGCCCCGTCTATCTCGTTCGCGATCCAGCGAGGATCTGGCTCTATCCCGAGGCGTTCGAGCCAGGGCTTCGCTATTCCCTCACCGCAGCGGACCGGGGAGCCGATCTCCTGCCTCTTCTCAATCATAAGGACTCTCGCACCGTTCATGGCGGCGTATCTGGCCGCGGTGCTTCCGGCGGGGCCCGCACCCACGACCAGCACATCGTAGTTCAGGTTATCCATGAATATACCTCTCGGAGGTTCAATGGGGGAGGATATTTATAGGTTTTCGTGAAAGGAGGAACAGGCGCAGACCGTCATAAAGGAGACGATATGTTTAAATAAGAGATGTTCATTAGGTAAATTACAATACTCCCTGTCGTTCCTTCGGGGACGGCAGGTTACAATTATAAAGGTGGCAGAGATGGAGAGAGCACTTGTTCTGATCGATGCAGCATACCTTAATGCGGTTTTGAGAAAAGAATTCAAAAAAGCAAAGATAGATTTAGAAATCTTTTCGAACCTCATTTCTAAGGATTATGACCGCCTCAGGACATACTACTACACTGCGATGCCGTACCAGAGCAACCCTCCCACGGACGAGGAGAAAAAGAGATATTCTTCTGCCGACAGGTTCATTGCAACGATTAAGAAACTGAATAGGTTTGATGTAAGACTTGGAAAACTGGAAAGAAGAGACGGCGATTTCACTCAAAAAAGAGTGGATATACTTCTGGCCGTTGACCTTGTAAGGTTCAGCTGGGGAAAAAGCATATCAACAGCGGTTATAGTTGCAGGAGACAGCGATTTTGTACCTGCAATTGAGGCGGCCAAGGATGCTGGAGTTCTTGTAAGGCTCTATTACTCAAAAAACTCGGTCCATAACGAACTCCTGAACAGTGTGGATGAGGCCTTCGAGATAAATAAAGAATTGATTGATGGGTGTCGCCTAGCCTAATTTCTCATATCTTCCGATAACAGTCCCCATCCCCCAAACTTTTAATATCCCCTCCCTATCTTTCTCCGGTGAAAACATGATACCCGGAATGGGCCGCGGAGCCAACCCCAGACAGATGAAGCAGATGATGAAGAGGCTGGGAATCACCACGGAAGAGATAGACAATGTGGAGAAGGTCATTATCAGGACAGCCGACAAGGACTATGTCATCACAGGAGCGGAAGTGACCATAATGACCGTTCAGGGCCAGAAGACATACCAGATAACCGGCGAGACATCCGTGGAGGCCAGGGGGGAGGGGGATGTGCCCGAAGACCCCTTCAGCGACGAGGATGTTGAAATAGTTATGGGGCAGGCGCAGGTCTCCGAGGAGGAGGCGAGAGAGGCGCTTCGGGAGACGGACGGCCAGCCTGCGGAGGCCATCATACTGCTGATGTCCAGAAAGTAGTGGTCATGTGAAGGTTAAATACTTATACCCCTTGTGGGGTTGAGAAAAGAGCAAGGAGCTGATTTCTCTGACAGACGACAAACTCCCGAATCAGGACGACCAGAGGCAGAAGGTGCTCGAAACCATCATAGAGCGCAAGAAGATGGACGCCTATGTGGAGCACCGATTGAAGGACCTGAAGGTGTGCGCCATATGCGGCCATATAAGCTACAGAAAGACGCCGATGAAGAAGATAGGCGGCCGCTGGATATGTTTTAACTGCCTGAAGGAGCTCAAAGAGGCGCTGGACGAACTGGAGATATGGGAGGAGGAGATCGCTCTGGAAAAGGACATGGCAAGGCAGTTCGACGAAGGAATGGGAATCTGAGGGCTGATTGCATGACGAATAAAGGTGATATCATGACGGAAACCGCAAACATGAGAGAGAGCGCGAAGAACTCTCTGAAATATGTGCTGGCCTCCCGGCCGGAGGATAGAGTGCTGGTCATCTACGACAGGGAGTGCGAGGATATTGCACTGGCGTTCAACGAGAGCGCGAAGGAGCTCGGCCTCAGCCTCGGCACATACCGGATACCTGAGGAGCAGCGCCCCCTGAAGGACATACCCGACGAACTGGAGGAGACTCTCTCGAACTACAGCATCATAATCAATACATTCACATCGCGGGCCAGCGAAACCCCGTTCAGGATTAAGCTGACCGACCTCGAAACGGAGACCGGAGCGAGGGTGGGACACGGGCCAGGAATAACGAAAGAGATGATGACGGAAGGGCCGATGAATGTGGATTACGGAGAGCTGCAGAAGGTCGCCTTCTCGTTCATGGACATACTGCACGGAGTGGAGAAGTTCCACATCACCACGGAAAAGGGAACGGACATGGAGGTGTATCTGGACGGCCGCGAGTTCGAGACCGATGTTCTGATAGAAAAGGGGAACATGGGGAACCTGCCTGCCGGAGAAGTATGGGCCGCACCGGTTGAGACGAAGGCGAACGGCATTCTGGTGGTGGACGGAACGATCGGAGGCAATATCGGCCATGTGAAGAAGGAGCTGAGGATAGAGATAAGGAACGGCAGAATCGTGAGCATGCACTCCGAGGACGCCGACCTAGTCATAGCGGTGGACGAACTCCTTTCCATAGATAAAGATGCGAAAACGATAGGGGAACTCGGCATCGGCCTGAACCCCAAGGCGAGACTCACCGGAAACATGCTGGAGGACGAAAAGGCCGCAAAGACCGCACATCTGGCCTTCGGAAACAATCTGGACATGCCCGGAGGGAAGAACCCATCTGACATGCATCTGGACATGCTGTTCCACCGGCCGACAATGGAGATAACATATATGGACGGGAGCAAGAGGGTTGTGATGAAGGACGGGGAGTTAATTCTCTGATCCCAGAATTCCCATGACCTCTCCCACAAGATAAAGCGACCCGGCAATGCACGCGTTGCTCTCCCCGATCCTGTTCAAGGCTTCTTTCACCGTATCCACTTTTTCCATCTTCACCCTGTTTTCGAGGACTTCCTTCGCAATCCTTACGGCCTCTTCCACCGGTGTCGACCTCGGATTGTCCGGGGCCGTGATTATCAGGCGGGCCATCATCGGTTCCAGCACATGCAGAATATCCCGTTCCCTCCTTTCCGAACTGAATGCCATCAAGAAGGTCATCTTCTCCACGCCCTCCTTTTTCAGAGTTTCCAGAAGGGATTCCGCGCCGGCCCTGTTGTGGCAGCCGTCAATGATAAGGAGGGGGTTTTCCCTGACAACATCCATGCGGCCGGGCCATCTCGCCTTTTCGAGGCCCGATACTATGGCATCTTTCTCCACACCAAGTTTCCAAGCCGCCGTGCCTGCTGTGGCGCAGTTATCTATCTGATGCCGGCCTCCCATGCCGGACCTGAGTTCGAGAACGGAGCCGTCGGGCATCTTCACGGTGCATTCCACCCCACGCAGGGAGTACGAGGAAGAGGTTATTTCCGGCCCTTTTCCGACGACGGTCAGGGGCGCGGAGCGCTCCGCAGCAATCTTCTCGATAACACCGACCACCTCATCGGGATTTTCGGCCATAACAACCGGCACCCCTTCCTTGATTATCCCGGCCTTCTCCCCTGCGATCTTCTCAATCCTGTCGCCGAGGATTCTGGTGTGGTCCAGAGAGATGGGGGTTATCACCGAGAGTTCCGGGGTTATGACATTGGTGGCATCCAGACGGCCGCCCAGCCCCACCTCCACGACCGCATAGTCCACCTTCATATCCGCGAAGTGGAGGAACGCCATTGCAGTGGTGGCCTCGAAGAATGTTATCCGCTTCAGTTCCGACTCCGCAGCCATGGCCTCCATGTGCGGCTCGAGGATGGAAAAATACCGCTCCACATCCCTGTCGGATATCTGCACGCCGTTCACCTGAATCCGCTCGTTGAACCTCACCAGATGAGGGGAGGTGAAAAGCCCTGTTCTGTAACCGGCCTCCGTGAGAACCGAGGAGAGCATGGCGGAAACGGAGCCCTTGCCGTTGGTCCCGGCCACATGCACCGAGCGGAAGGAGTCCTGAGGATTGCCGAGGCGGTCGAGGAGCTCCCTGATGTTGTCTATGTTCAGCTTCATGCCGAGGCCCTGAAGGGCGAACAGGCGGTCGAATACGGAGGCCATCAGCGGTTCAAGAGTGAGAGGGGTTTAAGGGTTTTGGTACTTTGCCTCTACTCAAACAACAGAGCATTATAGGTCGAAAAATCATCCGGTTTTCCCCACTGGTACAGTTCGTTATGATCCATATCATAGAGGCTGAAGGCAAAACCCACGGAACTTCCGTTTTGCGGGGAACCAATGAGATTGATGGGGATTGCAATGTCAAACAGAGAAACTCCAATGGTCGGCGGTTCTGAAGTCGGATAGGGCGTTAGGAAATCGGGATTGGAACTTGGAACTATCTCTAAATTGTAGGGTTCTTTATCCCCCCAACCATTATTCCATCTGCGCACAGATGTATTCATTAAAGACTGTGCATAAGAGTAGGCAAGGACAGAGCAACCTGGAGGACTTCCATCGAAAACAGTCGCTACTGAGGTATTGCGGTAGGAAAAGTAAAGGGTCATCGTGTAATTAGTGGCGGCGGGTATGAAGGGAGTTTCTATAAAAACATAAATGAGTTCTGAATCGTATTGAAAGCGGAAAGACATGTTTAAATCAGGGTTAAATGTGGAATTGACATCCTTCCAAACCGAAGCAGGAGTTGTATAATTATCCTGCCACAAGTAGTGCGCTGATGAATACAGCGGCACTTGATAGGCAATAAGACCTGCTTCGTAGTTGCTTTGGTGTATTGCTGGGGGCTCAACATGATTGAAACTGTAATACAGGTATCCGTTCAGTGAAAGGGAAGAAATCAAAAGAATAGCCAGAATCACTATCCAGTTGTTTAGTCTTGAATCAGCCATCTCAGCCATCCTCCATTACACTATAATTATCAAGAGACCTGCTCGAAGATGAGGTTGAATTATTCCTTTCAAATATCATCGGCGAATATGTGGAAAAATTGCTTGGCTCTCCCAGACAATAGCATGAGCCGCCCAAATAAATATTGTCGAGATACCCGTAGTACATATGCCATGTATATGCAAAGGAAAGGGGTCCTTCATCCGAGGAAATCAAATATCCTTTTGGTATACGAAATTCTATGATATCCTTGGCGCTTATATTAACTGTGGTGTTCTCTATTGACTTTCGAGGCCCCCATGTCCCGTTTGTGCATTCTCTTATGAAGGTCGTTACCAGAGGTGACGGGTAGTAATCATTATTTAAGGAATCCCATATTTTTTGCTCTACACCCAGAGCGATTGCACCATCTTCTCCTTTGAAGTAGAGCTGGGCAGTATAGTTATAGCTAGAACGACCTATAGAACCATAGAGCCAATCAGAATCGTACTTGAATTGAAAAGAAATAGCGTTAGGGCCGTAAAAAGCGCTTTCATTCCATTCATTGGGATTGGTGATTATGCCATCTACAGAGATATTGCAATCCTTTTCGTGTACCGTTATATTCGTTTTTCTTAAATCCACAAAATTAGCCGGAGCCAAGTTCCACCTCTCCTCCCCGACAATCTGATGCTGATAGAGAAGATAAGCATTGCTGAATAGGGAAGCAAAAAGAAGAATCCAGAGCACACCCATGACTTCAAACTTTTTCATCAAGCTATCCCTCCTTGAAAAGATAGGTGTTCAGTGCTATAT
>Ga0190314_1000710_pt1 | contig 11007 bp, 10 predicted proteins | sample 4870071112_MG_FD_165055 | JGI IMG/M metagenome (GOLD analysis project Ga0190314, IMG submission 165055) | Hydrothermal vent sediment bacterial communities from Southern Trench, Guaymas Basin, Mexico - 4870-07-11-12_MG | ecosystem: Environmental > Aquatic > Marine > Hydrothermal vents > Sediment ...
TATATGCACTCCCTAATACTTCAAGCGGTAGGCTTCTCAATAGTGATTTTAATCTTAAAGATGTTAGGATTAAACTATAGACTACCCATACATGTATGGGCTCTCTTCCTTATTCACAGCTTCCTGGACATATTCGACTCTAAAGGTGTTATGCTATTATATCCTGTACGCAGAGAATATTATTCAATATATGGTATGTTTCATAGTGAACATGTAGATAAGCGGTATGATGGATTTAAGCTTTCAAAGTTAAAGAAGCTATCGAAGCTACCTGTTGAGGAGAAGTTTACATTTCTACTTGAAGTTTCAATTTTCCTATTAGCCTTACTCTACTTTATAACACATGGCTTATTGAGGGAGTCGGCTGTACTACTAATAGGTCCAATAATAGCCTTCCTACACTTACTTATCCTAAAGAGAAGAACATAGTGAAAGAAACATATTAGAAGTTGCTTTACTTAAACTACTAGCTAGTCCTTCAGAAGTTAACATCTCTAAAAGGCTATGTCTATGGTGAGGGGACTCTATGCATCGTGAATCTAAGGTTGCAAAACTGATTTCAGCAATGACGTCAGCACCCCTAATATGCTTATACATATCAATCTTCTTCTTAATAGCTGGACTAGTTAATAGGGTAGGTTTTATAGTTTTAGCCCTTCTACTAGTTTTAAGTCCTGTATTACCTGTAATATTGAATACATTAAGAGGTAGAGTAGATATCTATGTTAGTAGTAGGTTTGAGCGTACAAGATATCTTGTATATGCTATTCTTCCTCAAGTATTGACTTCAATATTGTTCTTTACGGTATTACATAACGCGTATATAGCGTATTTCGCCTTACACTATGTTATTCAAACAATAGTTGTGTTAATAGTTAATTTTCTTTACACTAAGGTTAGTGTACATATGGTAGGGTATGTAGCACCGATAACATTCCTGGTATTATCATTAAGGATAAAGTGGATTTTGACTCTTTACCTCCTAACACCGGCTATAGCTTGGAGTAGGTATAAGCTTAAGGCTCATACACTAGAACAGCTGGTATTAGGTATCATCCTAGGTATTCTACTTGAGGTTATTTTGTATCTTCTAGGTTTAACTCCAGTGGTTAAGCTTTAACTAATCGACTTATACACTACTTTAGGAGGTAGGCCTAACCTGACCTTTTCAAGTTGGCTAGCACGTAAAGCTATCATTGGAATTTTCATTCCATCCTTAACTGTAAGGTCATGTAGGATTGCGTATGCTGAATTATATGTGTAGGCTATTAAAGATTCCTCTAATGTTAGCTTTTCATGCATTGTGTAGTAAGCTAACTCTACTCCCTTATTCCTACCTCTAGTAGTTGCTGCATATATGGTCTCCCAAGGCCTTACTTCTTCAACTGGGGCATCACTAGAGAAGGCTACTATACAGCCTAGTTCTGTTAGAGTCTTAAAGGCGTAAACATATCTTAGTCTCTCCCCACCTAGTCTCCTTTTTATCCAGACGTCGCTAAGTATGAATTGAGGTTGCACCACCACGATAGGCTTGATATCTCTCATAATATCTATGATTGTAGGATTAAGGAGGGAGCAGTGTTCAATTCTGTGACGCCCCCTCCTAACACCTTCTCTCCCAAATATCTCCTCATATACTTCCAATACTAGTTCAATTGCTGCATCACCTATTGCATGAACTGCAACTTGTAATCCTAGGGAGTGTGCTTCCTCACATATCTCTCTTAGTTTCTCCCGGGAAATAAGCATCATACCCCTTGTTTTAGCGTCAGAGTAGGGTTCCGTTAGACATGCTGTTCTAGCCCCAAAGGATCCATCAGCAATAACCTTTACACCAACTATAATTCCTCTCTCATATAGGTCTCTAAACTCAGACTTCACCTTATGTATAATTCTATGTGTAACATAGACTTTAACATGGGGGTATGTCTCCTCCCTCTCTTTCAAGATTAATCTTAAAGCCTTTAAGTCTCTTTCATATGCTGACATGAATCCTACAGCCTGAACATTATTTTTCAGGAACATTCCTAATGCGTTAACCAGCATCTTAGAGTACTCTGATAAGCTAAAGCTAAAAATGACATCATATGCTTTCTCAACTTCCTCCTCTAGTAGTAGACCATCAGAAACTATCCTAGATATTGTAGTAAGGCTAGGATAACTATCTATTAGTCTTCTTATCATAGCGCTATTTGCTACAGCCATATGTCCACAAACTCTTACTAGAAGTATAGGTATGTTTTTTGATACCTCATCTAAATCACCCTTCCTTGGAACCCTTCTCTCAACAAACAATTCATGATCCCATCCAAACCCTACCACCATTCTACGCCCTTCCCTAACCAACTTCATAACCTTCCTCTTTACGTCACTAATTGACCTAGTACCTTTAAGATTTAATGTAAACTCTCTAATACCAAGAGTTGATGGATGGCAATGTGCATCTATGAAGTAGGGGATTAAGACCACCCTACGATTACAATGTATTATTAAAGTTTTACTATCTATATTCGCGGATACATGCCTCTCACTACCTGAAGCTATTATCCTGTCTCCTTCAATAAGAATGTTACCAGGCTTAAAGCCTTTACGGTCAAGGATTAGAGCATCTATGAAGGCTATACCCGGCATTATATGTTACACCCTAAAGATAGCATCCGACTTGGATAATAATAGTAATATCCATGGTACTCGTAAGGATATCTCCTCTCCCTTCTCTTAACTAATGCCACTATGAAGCCTAAAACTATACCTGTCACTAAGCCTCCTAAGTGTGCAGCGAGGTTTATTCCAGGAGCGAGGGAAATTAGTATGCAGTATACTAGGATGTTAGCTATAGCTCCTCCAACCTTTTCTCCAGCAATCATTTTAGATGCTACAACATATGCTCCCAAAACCCCGAATATACATCCTGAAGCTCCAACAGAATTTGTCTCTGGACCATAGAAGATTAGAGTGAAAACATTACCTATTATTCCCGAAGCAAAATAGACTATGAATAGTGAAAGGCTACCAAACTTCTCTTCAAATTTAACACCAAATATATAGAACCATAGCATATTGAGGAAGATATGCCAGAAACCTGCGTGAACAAATAGGGAGGTTATAAACCTCCAATACTCCCCCATCAATACCCTCTTATTATAGAAGCCTAACATGTAAAGTACAGTTTTAGGTGTTATAATGAGGCCAATGACACCACCATAAACTAAGCCTAGTATAACGTAGACGAGGACATTAGCTATTACGAGAGTCTTGGTTAGCGATTCACTCATTAGTAAACCCAACTACTATTTTATATTGGTAAAATAAAGTTAACACATTGCTTGAAGAGGGTCAAACCGTGATCCTATCATCATATACTCAGCCTAGCCTGTTCTATCATACCCTCTAAGATATTTATCAGTAGGGTGTGATAAAAATTAAATTCCTTTAGAGAATTCAAGATAGTAGATGATGAAACGGTAAGGTTCCGACCTCAAGGATGACGTGTGACTCCAATGCTGATAGAATTTCAAGAGTGCATGCTAGGTGAGTTTAGGATGGCTACAGCTTAGGGAGGAATATTCTAAGGGGAGAAATAGAGTTAAATATAAGTATGTGTGTTTAGATTTGTTGAAACCTATGTCTAGTTCAGAGGAAAAATTTAATGAAGTTATGAAGTTAGCTGATGAAACATTCACAAAATTATATAACATGGCTGTTAAGGAGGAGCGTCCACTTCACAGTTTAAGGTTGATGCTAGGTATCTATGTTAGCGTTCTTATTTCAACATTCTACAATATGGTATTTGAGATTGCAACAAAAGAGGTGGGAAAGGAGCGTGCAACAAAAATAGTTAGTAGAGACTTGGAAGCATTCTTTGATGGTTTAAAGTCCACAACAACATGGTTGATAGAGGGTTTAAAGCCTGAGTAAAGGTTCTTACTCGAGGAAGTCATATTGGATAACACGTTTACTTCCAGGGCTTAGAATTGCTTTAATGACGCGAAGTGGGATGTTAGCTTTAGGATGGTTGTCTATAATTGGTGTTTGATTTTTTCTCATGGCTCTTATATGATCTAATATGGCTAGTAGTCCTGCTTGTGTTCCTGGAGCATGCACACCGGCAACTAGAATTATCACCTTACTGTTATTCCAGGGGTTTGGTAGTAGTCCTATTAGGCCAGCATTCATTCCAACCTCAGTCCCCGACTCGTAGAGTGTGTCTGTTATGCTTGAATATAGGTCTCTTCCACCTAGAGGTTTAAAACATATGGGCAGGTCGTAGATTTTTTGAATTTCAACTGTAAGCTTATTTACAATACCTGATCCTATGACAAGCATGTTTTCCTCTAAGATTTTAATGTCCTCTAAAGCCCATATATCAAGGTAAGAGTTTATCTTTATGCTATCAATATTCAATCCCTTCTCTACCGCATAAGCTATAAGCTCTCTAATTATTTCTGGTACAAATATAGCATCACATGTTGATGCTTCACTTATTTCCTTAGAGCCCCATACTACGTTTAGTTTTAGCGTTTTACTTTGAATTAGGCATGAGGGGAAGTCTCTCCAAGAATATTTAAACTCTAATTTCTGCTTTATTATTGGGAGTCCTTCTAGAGGGAGTAGCCTTGATACTTCTAGGCTTTTAATGGCCTCCTCATTTAATATTATCATCCAAGGCTTTGTATCCCTCCTAATCTTAACTATACCTGCAGATTCTAACTCCTTAAGGTATCTATTTACTGTCTGTCTTGTTAAGCCGGTTTTTAGCACGAGCTCACTTGATGAAACAACCTTGTTGCGTAATATTTCTAGTAGAATTTTCCTCTTACCTGGGGTTCTAAGTATGAGCTTCAATTGGATGATATTTATCATAACTCTAGTTACCTTATGTTGTAAGCAGCATACTTTAATTTTTTGGTTATCTTAAGGGGATTGAGGCATATGTCCTTCTAGACATGTGAGGTATACCCTTGATTCTCAATATTGCTACAACTTTGAAGTCCTCTAAAATTAGTATTATATCACAGTGTTTAACCATATCGTGTAGGCTGTGGGATGAATAAACTATTTTGTCAAGCATTCCCTCACTCATCATCATTCCTAGCAGCATCCAATCTTCAGCGTTTAATGGGACCTCATCTAAGATGAGTATATCAGGCTTAGATACTAGAGCCCTTCCAAGAGTAACTCTTGTTAAAGCTTCTGGGGGGACTTCATGAGGATACTTATCCTTCACCTTTGATAACTTAAGCCTTTCAGCTACAAACTCCACTCTGCTTTCAAGATTATTCTCCGAAATTTCATCCATGAGTATTGGGCAAGACAGGTTCTCATATATTGTTAATTCTGGTTCAACTAGGCAATTACTTGAGATATATACAACTCTCAACTTAAACTTTCTCTCAAGAGTTTCCTTTAACCTTAAAAGTAGGGTTGTCTTACCTGAGTAAGGCTTTCCTACAACCCCGATGACTGTATGTGTAAATATGAGGTCTAATATCTCACCTAACCTAGACGAGATATTTGAGCTCCATACATCTTCTATCCTCGTGTATATGGTTCTCTTCATACCCTAAACAACCCTTATACCAGCCATTTTCTAACACCCTTTTTCAATGTTATGTAATAGACATGCAAACCATGTAACATTAACACTTAAAATAAGGCTTGTAGACGACCTTAGAGTAACAAGAATGTCAACAGAATGTAACCTATCAGACTCAATTGAATAGTTCTTTAGTCTCCTAGACTTTTACCTTAGTAAAGATAGAATAAAACTAAATAATAATTCCCTTTTCTATGTTTAGGTAGCTGTAACATATTCTTCATTACTTCTAAATATTTTTGATTACTTTTAATCACTTTCCTTAATTACTATTACCTTTACTTTCTCTCCATGTAGCTTCTTCAACTTCTCCTGATACTCCTTTGGAGGATATATTAAATACTTCCCACTTGTCTTAACAACTTTCGCCTCGAATATGTATATAGAGACCATGTAGGTTCACCATATTTATTTAGAGTAGTAAAGCTTATAAACTTGTACCCTAATGATTCTATTGATGAGTACCAATGAGGGCGTATATCACCCGTATAGCTCGGGTGATGCCTGAGGGAGTGTACCGATAGTATTCGTTAATCCTAGAGGCACTTCAAATACTTGCCCGAGATGTAGTGCTAAACTATCCTACACTTACAGGCTAGGTGTATGCAGTAAATGTGGCTTTGTAGCTGACAGAGATAGAATTGGTGCTATGAATATTTGGCTAAGGTCTCTCTATGCGTATGCGGGGGGCATGGGTCCTCCCTAAGTGCTCCCGCAATGAAGAATGAAATCTAACAGAGTGGGAGAATAAAGGATGAGGGGATGAAGATAATAATTAAAAGGTATTCAAAAGTAATTAAAAGTAACAATCAGACCTGAACCTGGGATTACCATGAGGCATAGACAAGTTCTAGTAATTCTAGACTACAATGGCACCATAGTGGAACACAATAAGGTTGAAGTTGAAAGTGAGGTTTTCAAGGGCTTAATGGATATAAAAAGCAAGGTCCCAGTAAAGTTTCTAATAGTAACTGGAAGACCTCAGGAGTTGGTTGACAAGAAGATAATGTATGTAGCTGACTACATAGCCTTTGAGGATGGGGCATACATAATTGATAGTAGTGGTAGAATAGTATTCGAATACCATAATACACTTTGGAATGTAATTAAAGAGTCCTTTATTGATGTCTTAGGTAAACCACTCTTCAATTGTAAGGTTATCCTAGTTTACCCTTTAAGATTGAAACGTAGAATTCAAATGTTAACTGTTAAACTTAAGGTTGAAGATATCGTAAGGGTAGCTATCAATAGGGATAAGGTTATTGTAGAACCTAGGGAGATAGGTAAGGGATTTGCAATTAAATACGTTATTGAATTGCTTAACCCTGTGAAGATTATTGGTTGTGGAGATGGCGAAATAGACATTGAAATATTTAAGCATTCACATATTAAAATTGCACCATACAATGCATGTAGGAAAGTGAAGAATCTGGCTGATATAATAGCTGATAAACCTAATGGAGTAGGTATAATAGATTGCTTAAGGAAGATTCTCTTAGTCTAATCTTAGAACTCTAAACTTAAGCTTCCCATCTACATACTCTATAACCAATGCTTTAGGTGAAACATTATAATACCTACAAGTGAATATGGTAAATACTTTACCATTTAATATTACCTTGTAGCCTCTAGGTACAGGTTCATGACCTCTAACTAGGATACTCAACCTATTATAGTCTAAGAATTGCCTAAGGAGTTTCCTCCCAATATAGTAGATGCCTTCACTTCTCAGACTAGGTGCATAATCATCTATATTCTCCCTAACATCATTCCATAATATTTGAAGGACTATGGGATCTCGAGGCTCAACCTCCCTAGGTAGGTATGAGAGCTCCTCTAACCTAGGTAGGTATGGTTTTCCCTCAAGAAATATTAGTGGTGGGCCACCATGAACGCATAATATTCTATGACCATAATATTCTATTAATGCCATGTAGGGTAGAGCTTTGTAGATTTCAAGTATATATCTTCTGTAAAATACCGAGGCAATTTTCTTCCCATATTTCTCGATTATTTCATCGTAGAATCCATACTTTAAGTTTAGGCTTACACACTCATGGTTACCTCTAAGTAGCAACACTTTATCAGGCTGTATCTCCTTTAATGATAAGACCCCAATTAGGCATTTAAGCTGATTTGGACCTCTATCAACGTAGTCTCCAAGAAATATTAGGAGAGCGTCTTGCTTAATCTTATCATAGTAGTAGAGTATTTTAGATAGGGACTCATAGTCTCCATGAAGGTCTCCAACAATTATTATCCTTTTAGCAACTTTCTCTGCTTTATTAACTGCTACTATTGATGGTTCTTCTTCGCCAAATGGATTCATTAGAAGCTTTAGTTGATTAAGCCATTTTCTTAGTTCAAGTCTTTCTCTTTCTTCATCTAGTTTCTCTAACCTACTCCTCAAATATCTATACGCTATTATATCATCAAATATCATTAGTTTTCTGAAGTTCTCCTCTATTTTAGGAATCTTGCTATCAATCTCTAGTTCTCTGGCACAATCCTTCTTTACCTGTTCCATTATGTGTTTAATGCGGTCCTTAACAGCATCTCTGATGCCAGACGCTTTCTCGGCCATGTCACATTCCAAGAGAATTAAATCTGGTTTGCCATATATAGCTATTGTCTTTGATACACACGTCAAATATGCTTCCTTCTCAGAGTTATCCTAATACCTAACAAAATTACTATGAGTGTAAGCAATACTAGCATTACAATATGTATCATTCTCTCAACCACCTGTATTCCTTTAGGTTTAACTATTAAGGTAAATGTGGTCTCGGATGGTATTATGCTTGGATCTGACACCTTAATTATCATGGTATGTTTGCCTGGAGACATGTAGGGTATATTAAAGTTCACATATCCTTTGCTATCGGTTATATTGATATATGAAGTTTTGAAATCTATTATTAACGTAATTTTAACATTTGGTATGCCTTTACCATTAGATACTAGCCTAGCAGTAACGGTTAGGTTTCCAGGCTTAACAGAGTGAATTGATGGTTTAATTATGAGTATTTTGGGTTTATGCACTTTCACCATGAATGTCTCAGTAAGTGTCATGTTGTCTGATAATGCTAGGATTCTTACTATGTGTGTGCCTAATGCTAGCTCTAATGGTATTTGTACTATGCCATCCTTTAAAGTTATATTACCGTAGCATAAATTATCTATGAAAACTAGAACATACCCTCTACGTAAAGGCTTTGTATCATTTAAAACTTGCACTTTAACCTTAATAATTCTTCTAACAGTATCCGAGAAGTTTAACCCTTCAACTATCATCCTAACTCTAGGTTTCACTATGAAGCTTATGGTTAGCTTACCATTATAGTAGTCGCGACTTACAGTTATTATCTCTAATATGTGTCTTCCGCTCTTTAACTCTAATGGTATAATGCATAGTCCTTTATCATCAGTGTAGTCTCTTAAAACTATGTTCTTATCTAGTCGTATTAATACAGGGAGATTTGGAATAGGTCTCCTATCTTCTAATACTCTAAAAACTATGGAATAATTTCCCGACCTAATATTCTTAATATTGTGTGGTTCCTCAAGTCTTATTCTAAGCTTTGTAACGTTGATGTATAGGATCCGTGCTGTTGAAGCATAACCTTTACTCTCAGCTATCATAACTACCTTATGAAGGCCAGGATCCATTAAACCTAACGTTACAGTACTACTACCATTAACAATACCCTCCCAAACTATGCTTCTCCCTCTTAACATGAATACTTTAGAGACTACAGGTCTACCCCAAACTCTCGTCATAATCGTGAAGCTTACATTCCTCCTAGCTGTGATGTATACTCCTCCTACCTCCTCAAGCACACTTATCATTATCTCGCCGGTCCTAGCCTCGACACTAAACATGTCAGAGAATGGTATAAGTCCGGGGGCTGTAAATGTTATCCTAACCTTATTACTCTTTTTTAGTAGTGGTACCCTAATGATAATGTTACTACCATTACTTGAATATATGACGGTAAGATTATCTACTCTAGCATATGCCATTATAGACCTTACCATGCTCCTATCGCAGGGTTCCCCAGTAAAGTTAACGTAAAGAACATTGCCAAGCACATATTTAGTATATCTCACCGGTTTTAATACACAGAATGTACAAATCTTACCAGTTCTCTGTATAACACAAACTATTCTGCCATTATGGAGTAGGAACATGTCTTTTACATTCTGAACTTTATGCTTAAATAAGGTTATTAATCCTAAACTGCACCATCTGATTATAGAGAGAGTGTCATTTAGGAAAGCAACTAGGAATATTTTCTCCCCATCATAATATCTAAAGATTCTGACATTACTAAGAATATCCCTCACATACCCTCTCCTCAAATCTAATAGTAGAACCTTATTGTCAGATTGAATTAAGCAATGAGTTAAGTTAACCCATATAATGTTTCTAATGTTAAGCTTCTCTCTGACGTTAATGATGCGGCCTAATAACCTAAATATTTTACATGTTCCATCCTCGAATAAAATTATGAATACACCACCGGTTACGTTTGCGTAAACATTTCTAACACCAACATCAAACTTAACTATATGTTTTGGTTTTAAATGCGGCTTCTTTAAGTTAACAACGGTAATGTAATGTTTCTGTACAACGTATAACACACTACCATTCAAAGACCAGAAAACTTTAACTATAGGGTCGAGGAATGCTATTTTAAGCAGTAAGCCGCCTTTCCCTAATCCTTTCTCGATGGAGACATAGCTTCGACTATATCTAGCATAATAAGGGGATTCAGGGAATTTAGGGCTAAAAGTGATATTCTCTCTTACAACGGTGAAGTATACAGCTTTATAGGGGCCCTTAGCTTGAATATCCATAATATAGAGTAAACCATGCCTGTCAATGACAGCAAGGTATCTACCACCATAGAAGCCAACTATCCTACATGGCCTTATAGGATACTTCCAGATGACCTTAAACTTAACCGGATTAAAGAGAGCAACATAGTCTTCTAGGCTTAAAGCAATTACAGTCTCATTAATTTTACATGAGTCAATTATGGTCTCATTAAGGATTAAACATTCCTTCTTAATACTTAACTTACATTTTACATGGAATGGCAAGAGCAATATCAACATTTGAAGCATGAAGAAAAGAGTGAATAACATTGAGATAGTTAGTTTGATTTGACTACCTTCCCTTAGCTTCATAAAGCTCCATCCTAACTTAGGAAAATATTCTCTTAAAAGAATTTGTTCCTTAATCAAATCACATAGTGTGACCTCAATGCTATAGTAGCAGAATGCTTAAATATATATTTAGTAAACTCTATAAAGCAGATTATGATGCTATAAAGTGGGAAGAAGGTGGAGTATAGATGATGAGATATGGTAAACAAAGCTTTTGAAAACATAACCCTAAAACAACT